>Ga0209099_1003729_pt1 | contig 12171 bp, 20 predicted proteins | sample AD_JPNHW2_MetaG_FD_184430 | JGI IMG/M metagenome (GOLD analysis project Ga0209099, IMG submission 184430) | Active sludge microbial communities of municipal wastewater-treating anaerobic digesters from Japan - AD_JPNHW2_MetaG (SPAdes) (version 2) | ecosystem: Engineered > Bioreactor > Anaerobic...
CGGCGAGCCGGAGCCTGGCCTGGCGGATCGCCCGGGATGCCGTCAGGAAGCAGTAATGGATCCGGATCGTGAGCGGGACGTACTTCTCGAGGAGGTACTTGGCCGTGCTCAGGATGATGTCCTGGGGGATCCCCATGCCGTAGCCCTGGTAGGCCAGCGTGCTGGGCCAGAGCCGGTCCATGATCACGGTGTTGCCGTACTCGACGAGCTGGCGGTTCGCGTAGGCCAGGAGCTCGGCCCGGGCCGCGAGGAAGCCGAAGAAGATGGCATCCGGGCAGGCCTTCTGGTCGGGGTCCAGAAGGAGATGCCGGAGCTTCTCGCCGAGGTCGGTGAAGCCGGGGTCCCGGAGCACGATCGCCTTCTGGTCGACTTTCTGCTCGTCGTATTGGGTCTGGATCAGCTTCTGGAGGTTCGACGCTGCGGTGCTCTTGCCCACACAATCCGGGCCTTCGAGAATGATGAGTTTTGCAGTCATGGGTGTTCCTTGATGACCGGGTTGAAGGGATGGAAAAGTTCAGGAGGGCGTACGCCCCGTTTGTACCGTGCCAACATAGTTTGTTTCCGGATGCCTAAGATCTCAGCCACACGCCACAGATACATCTCAGTCCCTTGGTAGACGACTCGATAGCAGTTGGTGCGATTGCGTGCCTGCTCCGCCAACGGAATCCAGCAGCAGTTCTCTGGTTCGTAGCCCTTGGTGTTGTCCTTGCGCTCCAGCGACAGTCCGGCCTTCCACGTCGGGCCCATGTCCGCCGCGAACGTGCTGAAATCTCGCCACTGCTCGCAAACTTTCACACCTCGTGAAACGTAGTCAGGGTCACTAACACACCGCGCATTCATCGACTTCCACTTACGGTAGAGCGGGGTCCCGTGCTGGCCGTGCGACAACTTGAACGCCCGTGCGCGCTCGACTCGCTGCTGGCGCCCCACGCATCCACACGAGATGTAGTCACCTCTGCGAAGATCTTTTCCGCGTGCGCTGAACGTGCCGTGGCAGGCGTTACAGCGGCAGGACCAGTACCGGTCACCTCCCTGCGCATACCCGCCCATGGCGAGCACCGTGATGTGACCGACGGTCCGACCGACCATGTTGATGAACTTTGGCATGCGTAGAAGGTCCTGATGGACTACCTCTTGTCAACTAGGATTCCTGGTACTCCGATTCGTGGTTGATGGGGTAGGTCTGAAGCTGCTTCACGGTCTTCGCGGCCAAGATGGCGGACCGCAGCGTCACCGTGAAGGGGCTCCGGTGCCGGGGCACATAGCCGAACGGCTTGTTGCGGTACGCGATTGTCTCCGGCCGGGAGAACATCGTAAACGAGATCACGGTTCCATAGCTGGAGATCGTGTCCACGGCGAAGCGCCGTAACCGGGGCTGCTCGCCGAGCGTAGCCCGCAGGATGCTCTGAAGGAGCGTGGGCTCCGTGGTGCTCTGGAGCCAGGCCTCCGCGATCTCAGAGATCAGACCCGAGGTCAGGGGGCCCGCGCACGGCATCACCACGGTCCCCGGGGACTTGTTGGACGTAATCGTGAGGATCTGCATATATGACAACACCCAGGGAGATCATCCCTGGGTGTTGTGCTCCTTTCAAGCCGGGGTGGCTTACTTCGCGGCCGCGTCGGCCGGGGTTTCCTCTTCGTCAGCGGTGCCGATGGTGGCGCCGATGAGCCCGGTCAGTGCATCCACCGGGGGCTTCTCCTCGGCGTAGAGGTAGCCACGGGCCACGAGGACGAGGTTCACGGAGCCGTCGGGGAACGTGAGCTCCAGGGTACCGGGCTCCACGAAGCGGAACGCGCCGCCGGCCTGGAGATCCGACTCGGCGACCTCGATGTTCTTGAGGTACCGGGTGCTGGCCTTGATGGCGCCGTAGCGGGCGAAGCGCTTCGGCTGCACCGAGGTATCCGGGACCAGGGCGTTCAGGGCGCCCTGGGGAGCGCGGCTCTCGGTGCACAGGGAGCCATGGACCACGGCGAGGATCGAGGTCTCGCCGGAAGCCAGGGTGAGCGCGAAGAGGCTCGGGCTCAGGGGGTTGAACTTGCCCTGGGCCAGGGCGGGCTTGTCGGCAGCGACGTCGATGACGGCGCCGTGACGGGTCCCGGGGCGGACAGTGGAGAACTTGACGAAGGAACGGGTGGTCACGGTGGACTCCTGTTGGGGTTGTGATGGAGTCATAGACTGACTTGACTGAACGTCAAGTGCCTCGTTGAGCGAGCACTGCTTTCAGGACATCCTGGGCGTCCACGTTGGGGCAGGTCTTGCAGAGCTTCTCCGTGAGCTCGGTGTGGGCTGCGGTGACCTCGATGCCCAGGGCTCGCAGCGCGTTCTGGACGACCTTGATCCGGGGGTCACAGCCAGCGACGACGTCGCCGAGCTTCCCCTTCAGATTGGCGATGATCGAGGACGCCCCCTTGGCCCCGAGCCCCTTGACAGCCTTGGCCAGGCCGGCCTCGTCGCCATTCTTGATCATGGCCACGGTGCCATCGTGGCCCAGGGTGGTCACGATGCGGTGAGCCGTGCCGGCGCCGATGCGCTGCGTCGTCGCGACGAGTTCCGCCAGGAACCGCTCCTCCGCGATGTCGAAGGCGTAGAGCTTCTGGTCGTCCTGGGAAATCACGTGCCAGATGAAGAACCCAGCCGTGGGGATCCCGGTGAGATGGCACCCCACGGGGAGAATGACGCAGTACCCGACGCCTTGGCCGTCGCCGATCTTGGGAGTGATAACGGCCCGCCCACCGTGGACAGCGTCCACGTGGCCTCTGAGATATCCTATCATGATGTCCTATCTGGTGTCGTCGGGGAGATCCGGGTCTTCACCCTCGATCTCCGCCTTGGTTTGCTTCCAGAGCTCCGAGAGATCGTCCTCATCGTAGCGGCGCGCATATTCTGCGTTTACAAGCTCAGTAAAAGTTTCGAGATCTTCACACCCAGAGTCCATGACCAGTTCGATGGCCTGCGTCAGACTGATCATACCGCCTTGTTTAGCTGACCGGGGGCTTCCGTCTAGCCTCGCACCTCTTGAACGCCTCAACCAAGCCATAACGCTTCAGCGCCCATTGAAGAGAGCTAGGCGCAATACCGAACTCACGCGCCCATCCTGAGTGGTGTAGCCGTCGTCCATCTGCAGGGTGAGTCAGGAACACATTACGCCGCGTATTCCGGCCCTGCTCCGATACCGTAGCCCACCGGCAGTTCTCTGGGCTGTACCCTTTGTCATTGTCCTTTCGCTCGATCGTGAGGCCGTTACTGGGACCCATGTCGGCTAGGAACTTCGTGAAGTCGTGCCACTCCGCGCAGACGGAGATGCCACGCCCGCCATACTTATGGTAGCTTCCATGGTGAGGATTCTCACACCGGGCGATCATCCCCTCCCATACAGCATATTGAGACGTCTTAGACCGCCCATGTCGGGTGTGTTTTGCAGCTGACGCTTTTCGACCACATGCGACGCACTGCGAAGAGCGCCCCATGGTCAGCGCGTTGACCCCTACTACCCCGGCCGCTCCGCAGGCGCATCTGACGTTCCAGTACCTGCGGAGCTTGCCATGCTTGCCGCGCACGGAGGGAGCCGGGCTAAGAACGGTCCACTTGCCGAACACCTGGTTGGTCAACTCCAGAGCTGGGATGGGTGTTGCCATGCTGGTCTCCTAACCCCAACCTAGAGAGTTTACAGAACCGAGCAACGGCTAGTTGAACGTACGTCTTCCCGAACCGGTGCAGTTGGCCAGCCCCGGCCTGCTCACGAGATCGCCGCGAAGCCAGTCGAACCCGTGCGAGCCGATTTTGTTGATCGGTACCTCCAACAACCGTAGCAGGTTGTCCTCGACCCAGGGGACCACGAGCTGGGCAGCCTCCTTGGCGATCTCTTCGGTGTCGGCGTCGATCTGGAACACAGGGGCGCTGTGGCCACCGTGCACGGCATCCGTGACGAACCAGGGCTCCCAGGGAGGCTTGCAGCCGTTGCTCCGGAGCTCCTGCCAGAACCCCTCACTCTGGAACCCGGCGCAGGCCACGTAGTAGCAGACGTTCCAGGGGTAACCCCGGAACGCCTCGATCTCTTCGCCGGTGACCTCAGGCATGTCTGAGATCTCGACTGCCATATAGATCGGTCCCGGGGAGTCCGGCCCGCTCCACCAGGTCCTGGGCACCTCGACCTTCAGGGGGCGTCCCAGCACGAAGAGCTCGGAGCCGGAGCCCCCGGACAGGTAGGTCTCCAGACGGAGCCCGGGGTCCGCGGGGATCTTGCGGGCGTTGCTGTCCGGGACCCGGCCGTAGTGGGAACTGACGCGCCAACTCACTGCGGGTCCTTCTTCTCGAACATCGAGGAATCGATGACATCCGGGAGGACCTTGGGCTGCAGGGCCAGGATCAGGGGGACCTGGTAGCCCGTCACAGTGGCCTGGAGCACGGTGGCGTCATCGGGGACATCGATGTTGATGACGACGAGGCGGTGCAGCGGGAACCGGATCTCGGGGTTCCGGCGGTACAGGCACGAGATCACGATATCACGGAACATGGCGTGGACCACGGCGTAGAAGACGCACTGGATCACGGGGACCGGGAACGACGGGCTCCGCATGGAGCCCAGGACCTCGCCGAAGCGATGGCTGTAGTTCGCGGCGCGCTGCAGCGTGGTCTCCCCGGCCTGCTTCTCCATGACATCCATGATGTCGTAGGCGCTGAGCATGGTGGCGTCGAGCTGGCGATCGAAGGTCCGCATCCGGGCCGCGAAGACTTCGACGGCCGCCTTGTGGAACTGGATCGCGCTGATCGCAGGGGGCCCCTCCGCCTTCACCACGGGGCCCGTGGTCTCCGCGACGCAGCGGTCCCGGATCTCATAGAAGGTCTCCTGGAGGCCCTCGGTCCGCTGGGGATCCACGAGGGCTGTGAAGAGGTCACGGAACCCGAAGATGGCGCGGACCTCTTTCTGGGCCACGGCGTCGAGTTCGATGGTCCCCAAAGGGCAGAGTTGCTGGAGCTGCGCCAGCGTAGGGATCCCGTTTTGTCCGGTCATGGAGCTACCTTGATGTTGAGGATCTGACGGTCCTTGATGCCGATGAGCACGGCGTGGTCCTGTGACTGCACCGCAGCCTCCAGGGCAGCCGCCTTGATGCCCTCGACGGAGGTTTCCTCGGGGACCTCGATCTCGACGGTGCGTTTCTCATGGACGACCTCGAGGATATCCACGGTGAACTTGATCATGGCTTCTCCTTTCTGTCGTAGTTGGTGCGGTCCTTGACCATGGAGATGAAGCGCTCCGCGGACTCCCTGGTGTCGCCCATGCGGGCGCAGTCATTCCAGATCGTGGCGAGGTGGCGGAGCACGGGATCCTTCTTGATGGGCAAGTTGCCATCGAAGGTGAACTCCGGGATCGCGGCGAGGCGCTCCCGGAGGAACTTCTTGAGACTGATGGTCTCCTGGGTGCGCCCGTTGTCCTTGTAGGTCACGGGGTCCCCGGTGGTCGTGATCACGACGCAGTCCTGTTCCCGGCGCACCGCTTCCGCGATGAGCTCCACGATGAAGTGGCGCAACGCCCTGCAGGCCCGGTTCAGCTCCGGGACCAGTTCGCAGTTCTCGTTGGAGTCCGCGGCGAACTCCACGGGGTCCGTCCAGCCCATCACCTTGGTGGGGAAGTGCGTCGGCTTCATGGCTGCGTTGCAGCCATAGATCACGAGGACCTTGTCGAGGACGGCGAGCTCGGCGAGCTCATCGGTGATCTCCTCGATGTCATCGCCGAGGTGGCGACCCAGGTTGCCGCGCCACCGGTACATGATCTCCTTGGGGCCGCAGTTCTGCTCGAGCCACCATGCCACCATGGCGATGCCGAGGAGATCGGTGTACTGGCCCTGGAAGGCTTCCCACTGCGTCTTGTAGCCGAACTTGTCGGTGCCGAGTTCGCCCCACACCGAGTTATCCAAGGTCTCCTTGCTGAGATCCCAGAACCCGTTCTCCCAGTCCGTGTACAGGTAGACCGTGTGGCTCTGGCTGAACTGGTGCCAGTTCGGGTCGAGGCGGGCGCGCTGCCCGGGGTCCCGGGGTGATCTCCGGGTCCCGAAATGGTCCATGAACCCGCTGAAGAACTTCTTGTGCTCCTGATCCAACGGGGACTCGAACTCGAAGACGCCCTCCATGCACTCCCGCTGGGCCTCACCGAGGAGGTCATAGTAGGCCTCGTTGTGCCGGCCACCGCGGCAGTCGTCCTGGACATCCGGGTAACCCTCGGGGCCCTCCTGGAAGCTCAGGGCGTAGACCTTGGGGCCATAACCCCGCCCCGGGCAGATCGTGTCGAGATCCGCGGTGCAGCTCTCGATGAACTCCTTGGTGGCAGCGTTGAGGACCCCGTTGGCGTCGGCACCGAAGCCCAGGGTGTGCAGGAAGGTCTCCGTGACGGGTCCGCGCTTCGGGAGCCACGGCGCCAGGCTGTCGTACTTCTCGATGATGAGTCTCACTTGTCGACCTCGCGATCCACGATGGAGCCATCACTGAAGTAGATCCGGGCGATGAGCTCGACCTTGGTGACATAAGGAGCGACGAGCCCCTTGAGTTCGAGGGCCCCGGGCGTGGCCTGTGCGGCGCCGTCGCAGGGGGCACCCACGATGGAGGCGTAGAACGGATTCAGGATCCGGCACGCCTTCTCGATGACGTCGTCGGCGTCCTGCTCGAAGCGGGACTGATCGGCTTCAGCGTTGGTCCAGTTGACACCGTAGCAGTGCCTGGCCTTCTCGAAGGGGACCTCACAGAGGAACTTCCACTCCGAAGAGACCTCATCGAAACTCTGCGCCTTGCAGAAGCTCTGCTGATCGTAGGCGTTCCGGGTCACCATGACCCGGATCTTGCGGCCGCAAAGGGCCCAGATGGCTTCGTAGCACCAGGACTGGTCGCGCTTGAAGAGTCGGTGCTCCAGGCGGCCCTGACCCGTGGTGACGCCCTGGGCGTCGGTGAATGAGGGCAGACCCTCCGATGGGATCTTGAATGTCATGTCAGTTCTCCAGCTTGAGTTCTTTGATCACGAGGATTCCGAGAGAGCTGATCTTCCAGCCCTGGTAACCATGCTTGATGAACTTCTCCACGAGGTGCAGCTGCTCCAGCTTGGCGCAGGTCTCCCGCTTCCAGAAGTACCCGTGGTCCCCGTAGTCAGCGACTTCGAGGATGCACTTCTTCATGGCCCGGGACCGCTGCAGCGGTCCGAGGTCGACGTAGTAGTCCAGGGCGCCCAGGGCGCCGCCACCGTAGCCGGCTGACGTCATCGCGGCCGCGGGATCCGGGCCTCGAACGACCTCGTGCATGCCGACGCTGGTCTTCCAAACCAGGGCGTAGGCGTTCTGTTCATCCTTCTTCTTGGCCATGTGCTACGCCTTCCAGGTGTAGTAGATCTGGTTCTTGTGCGTCTTGCGCTGCACGCTGGGGTGCCGATCGAGCTCGGGTCCCAGGGCACGGAACGGGGCACTCCCGAGCTCGTGCTCGATGAACCCGAGCTTCACGGGCCGCTTCGCAGCCTCGATGATGCGCAGGGCCTGGGCGAGCTGTGAAGCGAAGCGCTCCTGGACCCTGGCTTGATGATCCCAGGCGTTCTGCGCAGCGGCCTGAGCCGCGAAGGTGGCCTGCTGCTTCGCGATCTGCGCGGGCTTACCGCGGACCACGTTGAACTGACGGTTCGTCTTCTCGGCGATCCGTGCCTTGATCTCCTCGATCTCCTTGTCGGTCATGCTGGCCGGGACCACGTAGGTGTCCGGGCGGGAGACCTTCTCGATCTCGGCCTGGGCCGCGGCCAGGCTCTCCGCAGTAGGATCCGGCATCCCGACGGCCAGCGCCTTCAGAGCGGTGCGATCAGGGGGCGCTGTACCGAGGACGATGGTGGTGGACTTCCCCGGGGTCCGGGCGGTCACGAGGGCATCCTTGGGGAAGGCGTCGCCACCACGGTTCATCCCGTAGGGGACGCCGTGGTCGTCGAGCATGCCGGCCTCGCGGGCCGCCGCGGTACGGACCTCGAAGGCGGCGAGGTCGGCGCTGACGAACGGCTTGGCCATGGCGTCCGCCATGGCTTCAGCGATCACTGGCTTCGCCTCGACGTCCCGCTGAAACAGGGGATGGCCAGCGAGGGGGTTATCTGAATCGTTCATGAAGTTCCTTCAGGTAGGGGTGCGAGGATATCGTCGAAGACGCCATCACAGGTCTCAACCTGTGGTTCATCGAGCTCGCCGGCGGCGAGGTCACGCCTGGCGTCCATGAGCCTCCGGTACTCCATCCAGTCGGCGTCGTTGATGCCGTAGGTGCTACCGAGGGCGATGAGGATCTCGGGGTGATTGTCGTTGAGGAACTCGCGCCAGGACCAGTTCCTGCCGAGCCCCTTGGTCGTCATCTTCATGCCGCGCTCGATGCTGTTCCGCATCGCCGCAGCCTCGAGGCGTAGCGCCCGGGCCAGCTTGTCAGGCTCGGAGTGGTACAGCGGCACGATCTCGTGGCGCTTCGTGGCGCCGCACATGAAACAGGCCGACTTCCCGGGGTCATCCCACCCCATGGCAGCGATGATCGCGGTGAGATCCGGACGGGTTAGACCAGCGTCCCGGAGCGGGTAGCAGTACGTGTATTTCTCATCGCCGGGGTTCGTGCTGCGACGCATATCGGCCTTGCCGGCATCGTAGCCGATGAGCTTCAGGACCGTCATGCCGGCGGCCCAGGCCTGCTGCGCCGGGAGCCACTTGTTCGTCCAGAGGTCCATCTGGTCAGCCTTGTGCTTGATCGAACAGCTCTTCCCGCCGAAGCAGATCGACGGCATCGTCTTGAGGCGCTCGCAGTTCTCGATGATCGAGTTGTCCTTGGAGGTGCCTCGATCGAACTTGGAGACCACGGTGATCTCCGGGAACCCCGCCGCCTTGAGATAGGCCTGAGCCTTGGCGACGTAGTTCACTGTGATGTCCTTCTCCGCTTTGACATCCGCGAAGTGAATCACATCCGGCATGGCATCCCGGTTGCCGCGCTCGACCATCTTGATCAGCAGGGCCAGTAGAGCAGTGCTGTCGGTGCCCATGCCGTAGCTCACCAGCATGGGTTGCCGGACCACCGGTGGCAGCTCGATCTCGACCTTGAAGCGGCCACTCTGGACCCGCTTCTTCCGGAAGGCCTCCGGGATCTCGACGTACTTCCGCGGAGGCAGCTTGAGTTCAGGGAACGTGTTCATGGTTGCTGCTGAACCACTTTGACGCGCCTGATGCGAAGCCAGAGCAGGAGGCGGTGATACCACCGTAACTGGAGCAACGCGACGGTCTTCTCGTTGAGCACTTCGACACCAAGGATGTGCGGACTGGCGTTCACCAACTTGATGAAGTCGCCGGATCGGAGCCCGTGTGCAGCATGGAACTGCACGACGCCGATGACGTCGTCCATGTCAGCGCTCATTTCATGTTCTGCCAGGCTTCGAGTCGGAGCACGATCCGGTCCAGGCTCTTGGCGTGTCGAACACCCCCGTTGCGGTCCAGCCTGCGGACCAGCGCCATCAGGATGTCCTTGGCGCGGTTGGCGTCGAGCTGGGCTCGCTCGACCTCGAAGCGGCGGGCCGGGGTCATCGCGGTGCTCACGTCAAGCACACCGGAACGCGGCCGCGGCACCAGGAGCCATCGCGGATCTCGACCACAGTGGTCCTGGGGCCCGTGCGGAACGGGACATAGAGGCAGTCGCGACTACGATCCATGCCAGGGAACACCTTGGGCAGGATGGCGAGCATCCCGGCGTCGACTCCGGCGCAGCCCGCGTAGATATTGGCGCCGACCTTCCAGCTGAACGGGTAGCTGCCGTCACCGCTACGGGTCCCAGCAACCCAGATCGGGTAGACCTTGTCGTCGACGGTGACCTCGACGTGAGCAGCCTTGTGGTCCCACGACGCATCGCGCAGGGCCATGAGGAACGGGGACCAGAACGGGTCCATGGGCCCGTGGAAGACGTAGCAGGGATCCCCGAACCAGAAGTCCTGCTTCGGGGGAATCACGAACTTGGGTGATATCGATAGAACTTTGGCAGCGAACTTCATGCCGCTTTCCTTTTCGGTTGAGGTGATGCGAGCAGGGCACGGACCACGGCCTCGGCCATGGCGGGGCACACCGAGTTCCCGATGCGGGCGACCTGGGCGTGCTTGTTGCCGGTGAGGACGTAGTCCTCGGGGAAGCCCTGGGCTCTGGCGAGCTCCCTGGGGGTCAGCATGCGGTACCCGATGTCGGTGATGACGTAGTCGGTACCACGGATCGTCACGGTGACGAGCCCGAAGCGGTCCTTGGTGGGGATCGTCGGGAACGGGGCCCGGAGGTCGGCGTGCTGGCCACCCTCGGAGTAATACTCGGCGAGGAAGGCCGCCGTGACGTAGCCATCAGCGGGGGCCCGCTTCAGCTTGGCGCAGGCCAGGACGTTCTGGGTGCCCTGGACCATCACCGTGGGGAACGGGAGATCGATCCGGTTCCCTACCATGCCGCCGTAACGCTTCATGATCCAGGGCACGATGAGGTCGGCGTGGTTCGCGGCGCTGGCCTGAGCCGGGGCCAGGAAGGGCGACGGGTCCGTAAAGACGAACCTCTGGAGCCCCTTGATGATCCGGGCCACGGACTTCTCGACCAGAGGCTTCTTCCGGTCGAAGATCGAGGGGACCTCGATACTCCAGTCAATGATGCTGGACGCAGGGAGCCACTTCTTGAGCCCACCACGGCCGGTCCGGCTATGGGTGGGCTTAGGCCACACGATAGCCGCGTTGTGGCGTCTGGCGACCAGGACGAGGCGCTTCCGGGTCGTCGGGGCCCCGTAGTCCGCGGCCACGAGCTCCCGCCACTCCAGGGAGTACCCTTCCTGGCGCACCGAAGCGCACCAGGCCTCGAAGAGCTTCCCCTTCCTGGCTGGGTCCGGGATCATGAGGGGACGGCCGTCCTTGTTCCTCATGACCTGGCCGTCCTTGTCCCGTTTCTCCATGAGCTCTCCGTAGGAGAGCAGCTCGACCACATTTTCGATGCAGACGTTCTCAGGGTGGACCTCGCGGATCCACTTCGTGGTCACCCAGATCAGGTCCCGAACACACTTCTCCACGGGGACCCCTCCGCGTGCGTTGCTGAAGTGGGTGCAGTCCGGGCTGAACCAAGCCAGATCCACGGTCTGCCCTCCCGTTGCTTCAAGGGGGTCAACCTTCCAGATGTCGTTGAGGTAGTGCAATGTGTTCGGGTGGTTCGCCTTGTGCATCTCGATGGCGTCGTAGTCGTGATTCATGGCGATGTCGACGTGACGCTTCGTCGCTTGGAAGATGCCCTGGGAGGCCCCGCCCCCGCCTGCGAAGCCATCAACTATTAGGCCGAGCACGTCAGCCTCTCCAGACCGCGCTCACAGCTGCGTTGATGTTCTCGATGTAGACCGGGAACCCGAAGACGCCCCGGAGCTCCTCCTCGAGCTTCCGCCACATCGGGAAGGTCTGAGGGTACGTGGCCTGCTCCGGGAGCCCGCTCTCGTGGTAGAGGATGAGCAGGCTCTCTGGGGACCACTTCCCGGGATCCGTGCTGGGCCAAGCCCAGTGCTTGCCCTGGAAGGACTCCTCGCCCTTCACGGCGCTCTGGCCCTTGAAGGCATTCTTGAATGCGATGTCGACAGCGACCTGCTTCATAACAACGTTCCTTTCTGATAGGCGACCTCGAGCCCGGATGTCACCGGGATCGAGGACGCAATGGTGTCGGCGACAACGGACTGGATCGTGGATCCCAGGGTCCCCCTGCAGAGACCCTGGCGCCGGAGCTGATCCAGGTAGATCGAGAACTTCTCGGGGTCCTGAACGACGACCTCGAGGCGGACCTCGATGGTGGTCATTCCGGCCACCAATCATAGTTCACGGTGGCCACGGGATCCTTGCCCAGGATGAGATCCAGGACGCAGCACTGGAGCTCGTGCCCCAGAGTATCCCACTTCACCCAGTTCATCTGGGTGTAGCTGCCCGTCTTGGCGAACTCGACGAGCTTGATCTCATTCGCGGGCCGGGCTTCGATGGCGACCTCGGAGCCGCCTTTGCGGCCCCTGACGAACAGCATGACCCCCTTCACGATGTCGTGGGCCGTGGTGCGGGCCTCCATGCACTCCATGGGTTTCGGGTACAGCACGTAGACCTGGGGATCCGCGGTAGCTCTCAGGATCTCGTGGTGCACCGGTGGGAACATCGG
>Ga0209099_1003731_pt1 | contig 12162 bp, 10 predicted proteins | sample AD_JPNHW2_MetaG_FD_184430 | JGI IMG/M metagenome (GOLD analysis project Ga0209099, IMG submission 184430) | Active sludge microbial communities of municipal wastewater-treating anaerobic digesters from Japan - AD_JPNHW2_MetaG (SPAdes) (version 2) | ecosystem: Engineered > Bioreactor > Anaerobic...
CGCAAATTAAGCACTAAGGAAATAGATATGAACTACCGTGAGTACTTCTCCAAGACGACTTTGACCATGAAGTCTTCTCTGATCAGAGAACTCGTTGCCACGACCAAGACAATACCCGGATTGATCTCTTTCGCGGGTGGTTTTCCTTCACCGCAGACTTTCCCCAAGGACATCCTCAGCGACATATACTATGATGTGGTCAAGAATGAAGGTTACGACGTCCTGCAGTATGGACAGAGCGAAGGCGACACCCAACTGAAACAACAGCTGATCAACTGGGAAGGCTACAAAGGTCTGAGCCATGACGAGATGCTGGTGACAGTGGGTGCCACCAATGCCATATATTACTACACGAGAGCCATGATCGATCCGGGAGATGTTATCATCTGCGAAGCACCCAGTTTTCTGGGATGTCTGGTAGCGTTCGAAGCCGCGGGTGCTGATCTTCAGGGGGTCGGTATGGACGCGGAGGGTCTTTCCATCACGGAACTGAAAGCCAAAGTCTCAGAGCTCAGAGGACTTGGTAAGAAGATCAAGTTTGTCTATACCATCCCGGATTTCCACAACCCGGGAGGGATCACCATGAGCCTTGCAAGACGGAAGCAACTCATCGACTTCTGTACAGCTGAGCACCTAGCTATTCTCGAGGATAATCCTTATGGCAGGCTTCGTTACAGTGGAGACCAGGTTCCTACTCTTTACCATATTGCCAGGGAAGACTACAACAACCATACCTTGGTCACCGAGGTCGTCTCTTTCTCAAAGATACTCGGTCCCGGTATGCGTCTTGCCTTCGTAAAGGGAGAGTCCGAACTCGTCAACAAGATGGTATCATGGCAACAGAAGATCAATGTCTCGCCCGACTGCGTGACAGAGAGAGTCGCCGCCAGATTCCTTGAAGAGGGATTCCTCAATCCCCATATAAAGACCATCTGCGGGTTCTATCAGCCATATTTGAAGAAGATGTTGGAATGCCTGGCAGACGAAATGCCCTCCAATGTCACCTGGACACAGCCTGAAGGTGGGATCTTCATTTGGGTCACCCTCCCTGAGCATGAGAATACGGACACACTGTTCAATAAAGCCATGGACCACAAGGTTGCCTTCATTCCCGGCTCAAAGTTCTACCCCTCCAATCAGGAGAAATACAACTCCCTGAGGCTGAATTTTACTTATTCCACTCTTGAGCAGATCGCCGAAGGCACAAAAAGGCTCGGCACTCTGATGAGATCACTATAATTCTAGCAGTTTCAACCGGAGTGATTAGTATATCTTTATGAAGCAAGTTTTTCCAAAGGAGACCAGATGAACAGGATACTTCTTTTGACTGTCATAGCGCTGTTCCTGACGCTGCCACTCTTGGCACAGACGGGATACGCCCCGATCGACCTGAATCCCTTCCATAACAAGGGCTTGTTCAATAACAACAAGCTCCAGATGTCACATTCTGTCGGGTTTGAAGCAGGTTCTTCCTCCTCGGGTTATGGCTACTATCTCTCTCGCTACACAAATCATATCAACTACAGATTCAGTTCCAAACTGGATCTGGATATAGACCTGAGCCTTGTGAATTTCGGAAGCGCTACAACCGGTAAGGGAATAAGCTTCAACAGCGATAACAGCAGCAAGATCATACCAGAGTTCTCTTTGAAATACAAACCCAGCGACTCTGTATCCTTTGAGATCCAGTATCGCCAGGCGCCTACCTTTGATCAATACCGCTACAGCCCCTGGTACAGCTGGCTGGATAAGGAGTAAGGCTCTCTGGAAGCAGTTGTCGTAATACTCCTATTGGTCTGGGGAGCTTCTCTGGGAAGTTTCTTCAATGTCGTCATTGACAGGCTACCTCGTAAGGAATCGATCGTGCATCCCCGTTCTCATTGTACCGATTGCGGTTATGCCATCCCAGTTTGGATGAACGTCCCCATTCTGAGCTACATTCTGCTCAAGGGCAAATGCGGCAAGTGCGGCGCGAAGATCCACTGGCATCATCTTGCCGTCGAGATCGTGACACCCTTGATATATATCGCCCTGTTTTACCGGTACGGACTCGATTCCCTGTTATTCTACAAGTACGTTGTCCTTTCCTCATTTCTGATCCCGATCTTCTTTATAGACTTGTTCCACAAACTTGTTCTGCACGTGACGACCATACCCCTTATCGCGACCGGACTTCTCTTTTCCCTTCTGCCTGCCAGTGATGTTGGCATTTTAAACTCTGGGATCACTTCGATCGTGATCCTGGGATTGCTGACCCTGATCGCTTATTTATTCTTTGCTTTGCGCAAGAGAGATGGATTGGGCGGTGGAGATATCTGGTTGCTGACCGGGATAGCGAGTTATTTCGGTTTTGTGGGCATGCCCTGGATCGTGTTGATCTCCTGCCTGACAGCGATAATCTATTTCTTCGCCTTCATCCGCAAGTCCGATCAGGAATTCGTTTGGGGTCCTTTCATTGCGGTTGCCGGAGTATTCTGGGCAGTAGGCGGAACTTTCTTCCTGGAGAGAATTCTCGTCTTCTGACCCTGGCTTATCCCTTTTGCAGGTTCGATTGATAAACAAATCCAGACAGAACCCTCACTGAATCCTGACCAAACGTTCGTACGGGTATCGTACGGGAATCATACGTGTATCATACGGGTAGCGTACGGTAAAGTATAAGGGAGTTAGTGCCCTGCAATAACCAGTCGGATTTAGCTCCTGCCTATCGAATAATACTCAAATCCTTGTTCTTTCATCTGACGCGGATCGTATTGATTACGTCCGTCAAAGATGATCGGGCTCTGCATATTTTGCTTCATCCTGGCAAAATCCGGATAGCGGAACTGGTGCCATTCGGTGACTAGCAGCATGGCAACCGCATCTTTGAGCGCTTCATATTCGTCGGAAGAATACTTGATATGGGGATGGTAGCCGAGAACCCTTTGCGCTTCGGCGACGGCGACCGGATCAAAAACCTGGATCTTCGCGCCTCGCTGCAGCAATTGGTTGATGATCACGACAGAGGGCGCTTCCCGGATATCGTCAGTCTGAGGCTTGAAAGCAAGCCCCCAAACGGCGAAGATTTTGCCGGCGAGATCACCTGCAAAACGCTTATCGATCTTCTCAATGAGGATCTCCTTTTGTCTCGCGTTTCGAAGCTCCACTGCTTCCAATAAGCTTGGCTCGATACCGGTTTCCTTTGCCATGTGTATCAAGGCTTTAACGTCCTTGGGGAAACACGAACCGCCATAACCGACACCCGGATAGATAAACTTGTAGCCTATACGGGTATCACTCCCGATACCGATGCGAACTTCACTGACATCCGCGCCGAGTTTCTCGCAGAGAAGGGCTATCTCATTGATAAAAGATATCTTGGTAGCAAGCATGGCATTGGCGGCATATTTGGTCATTTCAGCGGATTTGACTGACATCACGATCACGCGATCGGTGGTCCGGTTGAAGGGTGAATACAGGACCTTCATGAGTTCGCCAACTTCTGGTTTATCCGTTCCCACAATGACGCGGTCCGGTTTCATGAAGTCCTCGATGGCAGCGCCTTCTTTGAGGAACTCCGGGTTGGAAACGACGTCGAACCGAAGATCGACCTTGCGGGAATCGAGAACCTCCTGGATGACCTTTTTGACTCGTTCAGCCGTTCCCACGGGTACCGTCGATTTATTCACGATGATCTTGTATTCATTCATGTTCTGGGCGATCTCACGGGCAACCTGAAGCACGTATTGAAGATCGGCAGAGCCGTCTTCGTCAGGAGGAGTTCCCACTGCGATGAAAATGACCAGTGATTCTTCCACAGCCTTTTTGATGTCACCGGTGAAACTAAGCCTTTTCTCCGCGTGATTACGCTTGACCAATTCCTCCAGTCCGGGTTCCCAGATAGGGATCCTGGAATTGTTCAACAGGTCGATCTTACGTTTGTCATTATCGACGCAAACGACTTGGTTGCCCATTTCCGCGAAACAGGTTCCCGTCACCAATCCAACATATCCGGTGCCAATAACTGCGAGTTTCATGTCTTACCTCTTTTGTCCGCTCTTGAAGAATTCAATGGTTTCCGCGATCCCCCGGGATAGTGTGTAACCAGGAGTCCATCCTAAAATGCTGTTAGCTTTGTCAAAATTGAGCAGGCTACGCCTGATATCCCCTTGCCTTGCCATTCCCGCGAGGGGTTCGATGTTAATCTCCAGTTGACGGCAGATCTCGTTGTAAAGCCCTCTTGTCGTGGTCTCGATCCTTGTGCCAATATTGAAAGCTTCACCTGTTCCATGTTCGAGAGCGAGGAGATTAGCTTGTACGACATCCTTGACGTAAACATAGTCGCGAATCATTCCCTCAGGCTCTTCGGGATAGGCATTGAGAACCGGCTGCTCGCCACTGAGCAGCTTCTCCGTGAAGATCGAAACAACTCCTGCTTCCCCGTGCGAAACCTGACGGGGACCATAGACGTTGGCGTAACGAAGCACCGTGTAACTCAAGCCATATTGGTGCTGATAAAAATATAGGTAGCTCTCCCCCACCATTTTATTAATGGCATAAACTGAGAGAGGTATGGGTTGATAGTTTTCACTGGTAGGATATTCTTCTGCCTCACCGTATATCGCTCCACCACTTGAGATAAAGATAACTTTCTTGACGTGATGCTTCATGCAGTTCTGGAGCAGATTGATCAAGCCAAGTACATTGATCCGAGCATCCCGCAAAGGATCCTCGATGGATCTCGGGACGCTGATCTGGGCAGCATGGTGGTTGACAATATCCGGCTGCTCGAGGCTGAAAACCTCGTCCAGTTCGGGAGAGCAAATATCCTGCTTGTAGAATTTTGCTTTCGGATTCAGGTTGTGGGCATAGCCACTTGAGAGGTCATCGACAACCACAACATCGTGCCCTGCGGCAAGATAGGCATCTGAAACGTGGGAACCGATAAATCCCGCTCCGCCTGTGATGAGAATCTTCATTATATATTCTCCACTACCGTGTATTCGCCAATGATCCGCAGATCGGCGGTCTTGACCCGAACTTTCACTGCCTGACGCAGAATATTTATCTGGAGTTGAACGTCCTCGATCTTCTCGTGACTCTCGACGACCCCGGTCACTCCCTTGAGCGGACCAGAGATGATCTCGACCCGCAGCCCCTTCTCAAGCCACAGGACATTGTCCAGATCCGCCTGATGCTGTTTGGAAAGGAAGATGCTCATTAATTCACCAAGGAGTTCACGCTGGTATTTGACCTTGATGAAACGAACGACATTCCCGGATAGAAGCAGTTTCTGGCGTGTGTCTTCCAAAGAACGAATAAACAGGTAGCCGGGGAACATCGGCACTTTGAACATGACTTTCCGATGTTGATAGAGATGTTCCCGTTCATGCTGAGGCAGATAATAAGTGATGCCAAGACGGCGGGCATAATCTGCTAAACGCTTTTCTGCACGGGGTTTGGTATGGACGACGCACCACGCTTCACCTTCAAAGGGCTCAAGCTTGCCAAAGAGTTCATCGATCAAGACAGGGGAATGTGTGGGCATATTGTCCTAAAACTAAGTCAAGCCCGAACCAGTTGATCGGGCTTGACTGAGATTATGTGGATTACAGGATCTCGACGTTGTCGGCTTTAATGTTCTTGAACGCATTGCGGGTGTCCAGAATACTCACACCGCTATCGGCGATTTCCTGATAATTGATACAGCTGTGATCAGTGATAACGATGACCAGATCGTACTTGATAAGATTCCCCAAAGCGATGGTGGAATAAGTCTTACCATTCTTTTCGTTGTGAAACTCACTTACGAATGGATCGTGGATATCGAAATCAGCCTGATAATTCTCAAGATGCTCGATCACCTGTTCGATGGGAGACTCACGCATATCGCGGATGTCTTTCTTGTAGGCAGCACCGAGCAAGAGGATCTTCGCGCGGGAAATGGCTACGCCTTTACGGTTCAATATCTTGATCGCCCGCTGTGTGACATAGAGGGGCATATCGATATTGATCTCGCCTGCAAGCTCGATCAGACGGGTGTGGAACTCGAATTCTCGGGCTTTCCAAGTCAGATAGAACGGATCGATGGGAATACAATGACCACCAACTCCGGGACCGGGATAGAATGCCATAAAGCCGTAAGGCTTGGTCTTCGCGGCATCTACTACTTCCCAGATGCTGATGCCCATTCTCTCGCAGAGAACGGTCATTTCATTAGCAAGGGCGATATTGATGTTTCTGAAAGTATTCTCGTAGATCTTCTCCATTTCAGCAACTTCCGGAGATGAGACAAGATGGATCGGTGCGTCCAGAATACTCTCGTATAAAGCTTTGGATACCTCATTACACTTGGGAGTGATTCCGCCGACGACCTTGGGAGTATTGTGGGTTTTATAAGTTTCATTTCCCGGATCTACACGTTCAGGAGAGAAAGCCACAAAAACTGTTTCACCAGCCACAAGACCTTGCTTCTCAAACTCAGGAAGGATGATCTCACGGGTCGTGCCTGGGTAGGTCGTGCTTTCTAAAACCACCAAAGTGCCCTTATTCAGATGTGGTGCCATGGCTTGAGTGGCAAGAGTTATAAAGGTCACGTCCGGTTGATGATATCTATCCAAAGGAGTCGGAACCGCGATCATGATCGCTTGCACTTCAGATATTCTGCTATAGTCCTTTGTGGCAGAAAGAAGACCGGATTTGACTACGGTTTCGAGGTCTTCGTCCTGGACATCGCCAATATAGTTCTGTCCGGCGTTGACATGTTCCACTGCATAATCCGACACTTCAAAACCTATGACCTTGAAGCCTTTCTTCGCGATTGTGACCGCCATGGGCAGTCCCACGTAACCAAGTCCTACTACTCCGATAACTGCACTTTTGTCTTTGATTTTGGCGATTAAGTCCATATAGACTCCTTCAGTTTATTCTTTAATATCTATAGTGTTCAGATTTGTATGGTCCATGGATCGGGACGTTTATATATCCGGCTTGTCTTTCCGTGAGGCGGGTCAGAACCACGCCAAGCTTCTCCAGATGCAGTCTTGCAACTTCCTCATCAAGGTTCTTGGGCAGGGTCATGACACTGATCTCATGCTCATTCTGCCAGAGTTCGATCTGCGCCAGGACTTGATTGGTGAAAGAACAGCTCATGACAAAGGACGGGTGACCGGTTGCGTTGCCAAGATTGACCAGCCTACCTTCGGAGAGAAGGATTATCGACTTGTCATTGGGTAATTGTATCATATCCACCTGAGGCTTGATGTTCTTCTTGATGACGCCTTCGATCGAGAGGAGCTTATCGACCTGGATCTCGTTGTCAAAGTGACCAATGTTGCATACTATGGCGTGATCCTTCATCTTCATGATATGGTCAGCACGGATCACATCGCAATTCCCTGTTGCAGTCACGAAGATATCTCCGGTTTCCAACAAGTTATCCAGAAGATTGACCTCGTATCCTTCCATGGCAGCTTGCAGAGCACAGATGGGATCGATCTCGGTCACGATGACCCGGGCACCAAAACCACGCATGGATTGAGCGCAACCCTTGCCTACGTCACCATAGCCACAAACGACCACTACTTTACCCGAGACCATGACATCAGTGCCACGCTTAATTCCGTCTGCCAGGGATTCACGACATCCGTAGAGATTGTCGAACTTGCTCTTGGTCACTGAGTCATTGACATTGATAGCAGGGAACAGGAGCGTTCCTGCTTCCAGCATCTGGTACAGGCGATGTACTCCGGTGGTAGTCTCTTCACTGACACCTTTCATGGCAGTCACGATATTGTGCCACTTTCGGGGATCATCTTTCAGTCCCTGAATGAGCAGAGCCTGCATGATGGCGAACTCCCGGTTGTCTTTCACAGGCTCGGGTAATATACCGTTACTTGCGTATTCATCCTCAAGTCTTACGCCTTCGTGGATCATCAGGGTAGCGTCCCCACCATCGTCAACGATAAGCTGAGGAGCCTGGTCATTACCCCAGCTTAGGGCTTGGAGAGTGCACCACCAGTATTCCTCGAGAGTTTCACCTTTCCATGCAAATACTGGAACTCCCGATGCAGCGATCGCTGCTGCGGCATGGTCCTGAGTACTGAAGATGTTGCAGCTTGCCCAGCGTACCTTAGCACCGAGTTCGACCAGTGTCTCGATCAGCACAGCTGTTTGGATCGTCATGTGGAGGCTTCCTGTAATGGAAGCCCCACTCAACGGTTTAATATGTCCATATTTATGCCTGAGAGCCATAAGCCCTGGCATTTCTATTTCAGCCATCTCAATTTCTTTGCGACCAAAGTCCTTGAGACTGATATCTGCTACTTTGTATTCCATGGTATCCTCGTGAGTTTTATCTTCTGAAGTTATCCCGTCGTGGAGGACGACGATCTCTGTCTCCTCTGGAATCGCGCTGCTGATGCATTTCGGGTCTGTCCTTCGGTGCATTGGGATCCGGTTCAGGATTGCCTTCCAGCCCTTTCATAGCGAGAGCAAGCTTACCTTTCTCGGATTCAATGACCTTGACCTTGACTGTGTCGCCCATCTTGACCATATCCAGCGGATGATTGATTCTGCTGGTGTGCATTTGGGAAACATGAACCATTCCTTCTTTGACTCCACCCATGATCTTGACGAATACGCCATAATTCTCGATCCTGAAGACCTGTCCTTCAAAGACAGCTCCGATCTCTGGTTCTTCGACGATGCCTTTGACCATAGCCTTGGCTTTGTCGATGGAAGCTTTATCCGGGGAGAGGATACGCACTGTACCGTCATCAGAGATGTCAACCTGAACCTTGCATTTCTCGATTATAGACTTGATCATCTTACCTGCGGGTCCTATTACCTCTCCGATCTTCTCGACGGGAACCTTGAAGGATTCGATCCTGGGAGCTGAGGGAAGCAAGTCAGGACGCGGTTCAGCAATACACTGCTGCATCAAACCCAGTATATGCAATCTGGCGGTCTTAGCTTGGTTAAGGGCAGTACGCATGATGTCCTTGGTGATCCCTTCGATCTTGATATCCATCTGCATGGCGGTGATACCGTCTTTTGTTCCGGCGCACTTGAAATCCATGTCACCAAGGTGATCTTCAAGCCCCATGATATCGGTCAGGACAACGTGCTGATCACCTTCGAGGATCAGACCATTGGCAATACCAGCGACTGGAGCCTTGATCGGAACACCCGCTGCCATTAAAGCGAGACAGGTGGAGCAGATCGAAGCCATAGACGAGCTACCGTTGGATTCCAGAATATCCGAAACCAAGCGGATCGTATAGGGGAAAACTTCCTGTGAAGGGATAACTGTCTTGAGTGCTCTCTCGGCAAGGTTGCCATGCCCGAGTTCACGACGTCCCGTGGGCCCCATACGTCCGGCTTCACCAACGCTGAAGGGCGGGAAGTTGTAGTGAAGATAATACTGCTTTTTGTATTCTTCTTCGAGAGTATCTATGACCTGCTCGTCAGAACCGCCACCAAGTGTGACAGTACCCAGCGACTGAGTTTCACCCCTGGTAAAGAGAGCTGAGCCATGCACAAGCGGCAGAACGTCGATCTCACAAGTGATATCTCTGATCTCATCGAGACCACGACCATCGACTCTGTGATGCTTAAAGAGAATGGATTCACGGACGCATTTCCGGATAACTTCTTCATAAGCTTCCTTGTAATAACGTTCGTTATCAGCAAAAGCATCACCGTCAGCTTCGCTATATTTTGCCAGCATTTCTGCTTCAGCGTTATCAAAAGCATCCTGACGTTCCTGCTTGCCAAAGATCACCGCTGCTTTGGCTATGACTTGCTCATAATCAGCCTTGACTTTCGCCATGAGCTCTTCAGGGACGCGATCAAGAACGACATCAACTTTCGTTTTGCCGATCTCATTCACGAACTCATCTTCCAGTGCGCAGAGCTTTTTGATCTCTTCATGCCCATTATAGACTGCTTCGAGCATGATCTCTTCAGAAAGCTCGCTTGCCGCTGATTCGATCATGACGATCGAGGTCGCGCTACCGGCTACTGCCAGATTCAGCTTCGATTCTGTCTTTATCTGCTTGATCGTGGGGTTTACAACGATCTGATCATCAATATACCCAACCGTGACACCGGCGATCGGTCCATGGAAAGGAATATCCGAGATCGACAGTGCCAATGACGCACCAAGTACCCCCAGCACTTCAGGGTTGTTCTCGCCATCGTAGGAGAGGACGTTGAGCACGACGTGCACGGCATTACGGAAGCCTTCCGGGAAGAGCGGACGGATCGAGCGGTCGATAACACGCGCCATCAGGGTCGCATCAGTCGAGGGCTTGGATTCACGCTTGAAGAAACCACCGGGGATCTTACCCGCGGCATACATCTTTTCAATGAAATCCACTGTCAGAGGGAAGAAGTCCGTATTCTGAGTGGCTTCTTTCGCCATAGTGGCGGTAACGAGGACGGAGGTTTCTCCATATTGGATGAAGACAGAACCATTGGCTTGCTTAGCCATTCTGCCCGTTTCGATCATAAGCGGACGACCGCAGAAATCGATGGTTTTACGAGTAATATTGAAGTTATGCATAAACTTCTCCTTTTAGTTTACCTTCAGGAGAGAGAAGCAATAGGCTGAAGAGACTATCATTGAACCCAGACGAATACAACCGGTCCATTCCGGTCATCAATGAGTCCCTTGAGCTTATTGCTCGAATCTCCCAAAGAGATGTTAAATCCTTATAATGAAAAAGGGATTCCCCATTCCCTCAAGCTCATTCAAGCTCAGTGGTCTGTGAGAATCCTGCTTTTTCATATCTTCGATAATTATCTTGGCTATAGAGTTACTTTCTGATGCCAAGCGCCTTGATGATCGAGCGGTAACGATTGATATCCTTACGTTTCAAATAATCAAGGAGGCGCCTGCGCTGCCCGATCAGTATCAACAAGCCCCGGCGGGTTGAAAAGTCCTTCGTGTGAACTTTCAGATGCTCAGTAATATCGCTGATGCGACGAGTGAGCATGGCAACCTGTACTTCCGGTGAGCCAGTGTCTGATTCATGGAGTTTAAACTCTGCCATGATAGCTGTTTTAGCCTCAGGTTTTAGTGGCATTTCATCCTCCAGATGAATTTATTGCGTCAGCATTCAGGAGACACGTTATTTGTAAAGTGTTATTTTGGGTTAGTGAGTTAATAAGTTAATGGGTTAATGCAGATCAGGCTTGGTCTTCTACTGATTTGATCAGTCCAACTAATTGCCTTTTAACCCGCTGCGCTGTTCCTGTCGTGTTCTGCGCAATCACTTTATCCTCTATAAAACCGAGCATAAGAGCAATATCTATTTGAGTTATAAGCTCTGTCAATGAACCCAAGGCAACATTGAGAAAGTTTGAAAGCTCACGTGATGATCTTCTTCCGCACCCTTCAGCTATATTGGATGGAATGGACACCACGGCTCGTTTCATCTGTGAGGTCAAACCCCAGACCTCATCACGAGGAAAGCTACTTGTAAGATCGTAGATCTCTTTAACAAGCATCATGCTAGATTTATAAACTTCAAGATCTGTATGCATCATAAGCTGTAATATGTCCTCTATTAACCGGTTAACTCATTAACTTATTAACCCAAAATCTGGTGGAGGTGGCGGGTATCGAACCCGCGTCCAAGAAACCGCCCAAAAGCGAATCTACATGCTTAGTTATCTTTAGTCTCAGATCGCGCGAGAAAGATAATCAGAACTGCGCGATCCCAGGTTAAAGGTCTTAGCCACGCTCTATAACCATTGAGCGCGGAGCGTCCGTACTGTTACGACGCCTCATTCTCCCCCGACGGAACGGGGAGGTGAAACGTTAGCGGCTTATGCTGCTAAGGAGTAGTTGTTGTTTGCAATTAATTTTTTGCGCTACTTGATAACGGAGTGGATAGCATCTCCGGCATGCATCACAATCATTCAAAGTTCCCTGTCGAAACCATGTCACCCCCTATACGCTGAAAAAGATCTGTGCTCAAATCTGAGCAAGTGTATTTCCTGTCAATGAGTTTTATCCTCTGAAGCATTTCTGGTTGATTCAAATAGCAACCTTCATAGAAACATCAATCTTACACCTGAGATAGTATAACCTAAACCAAAGATTTTCCCAACGATTTCCAAGAGCCTCTTGGGAGCCTCTTGGGTGCCTCTTGGGTCGTGCTTGGGTGGCGACCC
>Ga0209099_1003732_pt1 | contig 12162 bp, 7 predicted proteins | sample AD_JPNHW2_MetaG_FD_184430 | JGI IMG/M metagenome (GOLD analysis project Ga0209099, IMG submission 184430) | Active sludge microbial communities of municipal wastewater-treating anaerobic digesters from Japan - AD_JPNHW2_MetaG (SPAdes) (version 2) | ecosystem: Engineered > Bioreactor > Anaerobic >...
ACTTTTCCCTTATATCTTTATTATAGGAGCGACACGGCATGAAATTTAGGACAATATACATCCTTTTCAATGTTGTTGTCGTCCTATCCTTCCTTTTCGTCTTCCTTTTGCCCTTTTTCCTCCTCGGCGCGGAGTATTCCCTCGGGTTCTGGAAGGACAACTGGTACCTCGCGGCCATCTTCCTCCTCGTGATAGGGGCTCTCAACGCCTTCTTCATCCTGAACTGGAAGGTCTTCAGCCTGGTCGAGAAGGAGGACTGGTCGGCCCTTTCCGTCCACCTCGTCGACCTCATCTTCAACAAGAAGCGCTATACCGGCCGCCATGTCTCCCTCCTCGTGAACGCCTACCTCCTCCAGTCCGACGTCGAGGGCATTGCCCGCCTCGAGGACGAGCTCCGTTCCCGCCGTCCGGAGCTTCTCCGCAGGAACGCGGTGCTCTTCGGCGTGACGAGGCTCCTCAGGAACAGGCCCGACGAGGCCGAGGCCTTCCTCCAGCCCTACCTCGGCGCCCGCGACGCCGAATCGAGGGAGTGGCTCCGCTTCGACTACGCCTTCAGCCTGGCCCTCCAGAAACGCCTCGGCGAGGCCACGCCCTACCTCAAGGAAGGCGCCTCGTCGCGCGATGCGGTCCTGGCCCTCCTCTCGGCCTACCTCCTCGGCAGCCTGGCGGCCGTCGCGGCCCCGGACGAGAAGGAGCGCGAATCCCTCAGGTCCCTCGCCCAGTCCACGAGGGAAGGGCTAAGGAAACGCTTCCCCGGCCAGCGCTGGAACCATGAGGTCGAGCGCGCCAAGGGCGAGATCCACATAGTCGTCCTTTCGCGGCTCATCGACGACGCGGGCCGCTGGCTCTTCGAGGGCGCCTGATCCTCCCCGCTTCGCCTGCCGAGCCCCCGGGGAAGCCCACGGCTCCGGCGCATGCGGCCTCGCGGCCCGTACAGCCGGCTCCGGCCGCATCACAGGGGCTCAAGGAAGGGCAGGCTCCCGGCCGATACTTGGAGTGGATGAGACCGCACAGCATTGCACTCGCATTACTATGTCTCCTCGCCTTCTGCCTCGGCCCCCTCGGCGCCGAGCCCTTGTACCATGTCGTGGCCGCGGGAGAGACCATCTATGGCCTTGCCAGGGCCTTCAGCGTCCCGGCCGAGGCCATCCTCTCGGCCAACGGCATCAAGGATCCGTCGAAGATCAAGGCCGGCCAGAAGCTCCTCATCCCCTCGGTCCACAAGGTGGCCAAGGGCGAAACCATCTACGGCATAGCCCGACAGTACGCGGTTTCGGTCGAGGCCCTCCTCGAGGCCAATCACCTCACCGCGAAGTCGGTCATCGTGCCGGGGCAGCTCCTCGTCCTGCCGGCCGCCGCCAAGGTCGCCTCGGCGACGGCGACCTCCCCGGGCAAGCCCGCCGGGACCTCCCCCGCGTCTTCGGGAACGGCTGCAACGGGCGGCGGCAAGGCCGCTACGACAGCCTCCTCGGGCTCGAAGGCTTCCACCACCCCGGCTCCGTCCACGGGCGGACCGGCCGCACCGATGCCACCTATCGTGAAGACCTCGCCCAAATCGGTCGATTCCAGCCTCGCCTGGCCCTGCAAAGGTGAGGCACGCTATCTCGACGGCAAGATCGATGGCATAATGATCCTTACCGAAAAGGGCATCGCCTCCAAGGCGATAGCCGGCGGCAGGGTGGTGTCCGCGGGACCCTACCGGGGCTTCGGGCTTGTCGTGATGATCGAGACCGACGCGCACATGATCTACGTCTACGGCGGCAACGACAGCCTTGCGGTCCGCGCGGGAGACATGGTCAGGACCGGCCAGAAGGTAGGGACCGTCGGCTATGACGCAAAGGAGGGCAGGGCAGTGGCCTACTTCTTCGTCTTCAAGGACGGCACGTCCTTCGATCCCGCCAAGGCGCCGAGGGGCTAGCGGCCTGGCGGACAAGGGATTCATGGCCGCGGAACGGGGTAGCCCTTCCGAATATCCCAATTTCTCCCAGTTTTGTCCTTTTTTCGGCGTTTTGATTTGCATTGTGCCGATTAGTTAGTAGAATTCGTCTGTCGCCCAACCCGATTGCTGTATCCTGCGGCTGGTGGACGATGGGCGGCGCTGGTGCTTGCGGTAAGCAAAAGGCAGGAATCGATGACCGATGGAACGCTACCGAGACCCGTCCAGAAGAAGAAGAAGGCCAAGACGGCGCTTCAACCGGCAAAACGCAAGAAACAGAAACACGCCAAGGAAACGGATCCCCTCGCCCTCTACCTGAAGCAGATATCGCGTTATCCCCTCCTCACCGCCGAGGAGGAGCTCACGATAGGCGAGCAGATCCAGAAGGACCGCGCGAAGATCCAGGAGCTCCAGGCGAAGTACGAGGCGGGCGGCATGTCCGAGGAGGAGTGGCGCGAGTCCAAGCTGCGCTGCGACCGGGCCCTCATCGCCACCAAGAACCGCATGATCTCCTCGAACCTCCGACTCGTCGTCTCCATCGCCAAGAACTACCAGCATCGCGGGCTCTCCCTCCTCGACCTCATCGACGAAGGCAACATCGGCCTCATCGAGGCGGTCGAGCGCTTCGACTACACGAGGGGCTGCCGCTTCTCGACCTACGGCACCTGGTGGATCAGGCAAGCCATCATCAAGAGCCTCGCGGACAAGGGGCGCGTCATCCGCATCCCCATCCACATGCTCAACACGATCAAGAAGTGCTACTTCGTCGCCAAGCAGCTCACCCAGGACCTGGGACGCGATCCCAACCCCGAGGAGCTCGCGGAGAAGCTCGGCATGGACCCCCGCAAGGTGAAGGAGATCATGAAGCTCTCCCAGGAGACGGCCAGCCTCGACACCACCGTGGATGAGGACAACGTCACCCACCTTTCCGACCTCATCAAGGACGAGAACGTCGTGGAGCCCTTCGAGGAGGTCTTCTCCATGGCCCTCCAGGACACCTTGGGCGACGTCCTCAAGAACCTCTCGCAGCGCGAGATCACCATCATCCAGCTCCGCTACGGCCTCAACGGCGAGGGTCCCCGCACCCTCGAGGAGACCGGCAAGCTCCTCGGCATCACCCGCGAGCGCGTGCGCCAGATCCAGGAGAAAGCCATCCAGAAGCTCAAGGACCTGCAGCAGCTCTCCGAGTACCAGGGCAGCGCATAAGCGGGAAGCTGCCCAGGGCGGCGCATAAGCGGGAAGCTGCCCAGGGCGGCGCCCGGGGCGATCCACGCCTATCCCGAAAAGCCGTCCGCAAGGACGGCTTTTCCATCGGCCGTTACGAAGCGGCGCGACGGGGAAGGGAGGACGGAGGCCCGGCCCGTTGCGCGCCTTGAGCCTCTTCCTGCCGATAGCCATCATGACTGGAGATATGAAGGGGCTGCCCGTCCGGGCAGCCCCTTTTCATGCGATCATGGCTCGCGCCTTGTCAGCGCAGCCTGGCCGCGAGCTCCGCGAAGCCCCTCTTTTCCGCGATGTCTGCCGCAGTCTCCCCGAGGATGTTCCTCGCGGACTTGTCGACTCCCTCGGAGAGGAGCCAGTCCGCGATCTGCGACTTTCCGGCGCGTGCGGCGTAGTGGAGGAGGCTCTGGCCCATCGGGTCCACGTTCTTGGCCCTGCCTCCCCCGAGGATGGACTTGAGGGCCTCGAGGCCCGCGTCCATGGCCAGCGATACGGGCGTGACGCCGTTGCGGTCTGCCGCGAAGATGTCAGCTCCCGCCCCGGCGAGGCGTGCCGCGCATACGAGGTCGCCCATCGCGAAGGCCGCGTGGAGGGCCGTCCTCGAGTCGCGGTCGCGGGCGTTCACGAGGCTGCCCCTCGAGAGGAGCAGCTCTATCGCGGCGATGGGGGCCTTCGCGTCGATGAGGATGCGCAAGGGCGCCTTGCCGTCGGCGTCGGCCAGGTTGACGTTGGCCGGAGTGACAAGGGCCTCGACGAGGGCGGGGCCGCGCTTCGCCGCCATGGTGAGCGGGGATTCGCCCTCGGCATCCCGGGCCAGGATCGAGGCGCCGGCCGCGACGAGGAGGCGGGCGCAATCGGCCTCGCCCGACTCGACGGCCGCCGCGAGGGGGCTCCGTCCGGCCAGGTCCCGCGCGTCTATCTCGGCGCCCGAGGCGATGAGGAGCTTCGCGGCGTCCGAGGCGCCGGATCTCGCGGCGACGAAGAGCGGCGTGGCTCCGCGGTTGTCGCGCGCCTGCACCGAGGCGCCCCTTCCCATGAGGAAGCGGAGGGACTCGACGTCGCGTTTTTTCGTGGCCTGGTGGAGGGGGCTCTCGCCCGAGAGGTTGCGCGCGTCGGGATCCGCGCCTGCGTCCATGAGGACGGGGAGGCAGCGGCGGGCGCTCCAGAGGACTGCGATGTGGAGGGCGGTGTCGCCCATGGCGTCGCGCGCCGCGAGCGACGCTCCATCCTTGAGGAGGGCCGTCGCGGCGGCCTGGGCGTCGGCCTTGACCGCCGCGGCAAGGGGCGTGGCGCCGTCGCTGTTCCGCGCGTTGGGGTCGGCGCCCTTGAGGCAGAGGAAGTCGATCGCCTTGTCGAAATTGAGCCGCGCGGCATGGTGGAGGGGCGTATCGCCATAGGTGTCGCGCGCGACGATGGTCTGGGAGTTGAAGAGCCAGTCCACGGGCAGGACCGAGGCCAGGGCGATGGAAAGGGGTGTCTCGCCCTTCACGTTGGAGGCGAAGATGTCGGCCTTGGCCTGGAGGATGGCCTCGCCCTGGGCCTTCCAGTTCTTCCTCACGGCGAGGTGGAGGGGCGAGTCGCCCGCGTTGTTCCTCGCGTTCACGTCCGCCCCCCGCGAGGCGATGAGGGCTATGGCCTGGGGGCTCGCCTGGAGGGCTACGGCGAGGTGGAGGGGGGTATTGCCGAGGTTGTCCCTCGAGCCGACGTTGGCGGGAGTCACCACGGCCTGGAGGGCCGCGAAAGGATCGGCCTTGCCCGTCTGGGGGACAGACCCCGAGGCCGCTGCCCCGGCGGACTGCGGCGCGGCGTTGGCGAGGGCTATGGCCATGGAAAGGGGCGTCTCGCCCTTGCCATTGGCCAGGAAGATGTCGGCTCCGCTGGAGAGGAGGAGGGGGACATACTCGAGGCGGCCTCCCCGCAGTGCGAGGTGGAGGGCCGTATCCCCGGCCGCATTCGCCGCGTTTGCGGGAGAGCCCGCCCTGAGGAGCCGGTCTATCAAGGCCGTCGAATAACCGACCTGGACCGCGATATGGAGGGGGATGTTGCCGTTCCTGTCCTTGAGCGAGGGATCGGCGCCAGAGGAGAGGAGGAGGTCGACGCAGGCTTCCCTGCCCGTCTCGGGGAGGGCGATGTGGAGGGGCGTGTTGTCGAAGCCATCGCGCACGTTGGGATCGGCGCCCCCCTTGAGGAGGAGGGCTGCCCCGTCGAGCCAGCCGGCTCGCACCGCCTCATGGAGGGGGGCGCTGCCCGCGGTGTTTCGGGCATTGGGGTTGGCCTTGCGCGACAGGAGGAACTCGACAAAGCCCTTCTGGCGCGCCGCCACGGCCTCATGGAGGGGCGTGTTGCCGTCCTCGAAGCGGAGGGTGGCATAGTTCATGGCGCGGGCAGCCTGGGCGAACCAGGCAAATTCGGGGAAGGAGGGAGAGGGACCCCGCTGGATGAGGAGTTCGGCTATCCGCGCGCTCTCGATGCGGTCAGGGTGGAGGAGGGCCATGTCCACGGGCAGGCGGCCCGCCTGGTTCTTGAGGGCTGGATCCGCTCCGAGGTCGAGGAGCCTGCGGGCCGCGTCCTCGAGGAGGCTGTCGGCCGCGATGTGGAGGGCCGTCGTCCCGTCCGCGGAGCGCTGGTTGATGTTCCTCGAGTTGAAGACCGAGGCGAAGATATCCCCGCCCTTGGCAAGGGCCACAGCAGCGGCCGTGGTGCCGCTGCTGTCCTTGGCGAAGATGGAGGCTCCCCGGTCGGCCAGGACCTTGGCACAGCCAGCCTCGCCGAGTTCCACGGCCAGGCGGAGGGGCGTCCTTCCCCTGCTGTCCACCGATTCGAGCCTGGCGCCGAGGGCCGCAAGAAGGTCGACGACATCGGCGGAATCCTGCTGGACAGCCCTGTGGAGGGGGTAGTAACCCTCGGCGTCGGACGTATCGAGGAGTTCCCTGTTCTTGAAGAAGTCCTTGATTCCGGACGCGTCCTTGGCGCTGATCAGGGCGCCGAGGTCGGGCTTGGCCTCGGGCTGGGCGGCGGCAGGCTGCTCGACCGGGGTCGGCCCGCCCAGGCAGGAGGCGAGGGACAGGGAAAGGCAGAGACCTGCCAGGACTATGGCGAAGACGCGGAGGGCGGCGCGGACCATGTCGCCTTCCCTGTCCGTACTGTCCCGCAGGAAGATCCTAGACTTCATGAATGCTCCTTTGCGAGTCATGGGGCTACTCCCTTCTAGCTTCGGAATAAAGAAGGAACTACTCTAGTAAAGAAGGCCATCGGCAGCCGGGGACAGTCCCCCGGCAAGAGAAGCATCGATGGCCTCGAGAGGTAACACATGCGCATCGCTTCCTACGTTCCCCGTACCGGAGTCTGGTCCGGCCGGCTCGAGGCCCTCGCCGCGGAGGAACCCGGTCATGAGTTCATACTCGAGGCCGAGCGGGCAGACACGGAGATCGCCACCCTCGATGCGGTCGTGGCCAATGGCCTGCCAGCGGGCTTCCTCGAGGCCGCCACCTCCTTGAAGGCCCTCTTCCTGCCCATCGCAGGCGTCAACCACCTCCCGACCGCCGCCCTCCATGCGCGCGGCATCCGCGTCTTCAATTCCCATGGCAATGCCACGCAGGTCGCGGAACGGGCCCTCGCCATGACCCTCGCCTTCTACGGGCGCATCGTGGAATTCCACCGTGACCTCGAGGAAGGGCTCTGGCATGGCTTCTGGGTGGGAAGGGGCGTCGAGGACCAGTGGTCGTCGCTCTACGGGCGGAAGGCCTGCATTTTCGGGGCCGGTGCCATCGGCGGCGCCTTAGCCCACCTCCTCAAGGCCTTCGACTGCCAGGTCACCGCCTACAGGCGCAGGCCGGAGGCCGGACTTCCCGCGGGCTTCGACCGCCTCGAGCCGTCTTTCGAAAAGGCGGTGGCCGACAACGAGCTGCTCTTCGTTGCCCTGCCCCTCACGCCTGCGACCAAGGGACTCTTTTCCAGGGAGATCCTCCTCTCCGCAAAGGGCAAGTTCCTCGTCAACGTCGGCAGGGGCGAGGTCATCGACGAGGAGGGCCTCTACCTTTCCCTGCGGGACGGTGTTCTTGCGGGTGCCGCAATCGACACCTGGTATGTCTACCCGCAAGGCGGCGCTACCCACGGCGAGCCTTCGCGCTTCCCCATCAACCACCTCGGGAACGTCATCCTCTCTCCCCATGTCGCCGGCTCGGCCAGGGAATCGGCCCAGTCGAACGTGGACCAGACCCTTGAGAACCTGAAGACCTGGCTCGATGGCGGGGTCTGTCCCCGGGAGGTAAACCTCTCCGAGCTGTACTAGCCCCCGTCTTTTATACCGGCGCTCGGACTCCTTCGCAGTCCGAGCGCTTTTTTGTCATTGTTGCCGAATATGTCATGTTTTCGATTATAGAAGCAAATATCTCTGTATTTCGACAATAATCAATATCGCTTGCGCTATTTCGCGCTTATTGACATTGCGACCATATTTAGCTCATTATTTGCACAATTAGGCATCGAACAGGCCAAGCCGCAAAAGTTCCATTTAGCGCAGGCGGTCTCCTCCTTGCCGCGAGGTTCCAATGCTAGCCATAACTCCCATGTCCTCCACCACAAGCCATGAGACGGCAATAGACCACGGGAGCCCCCGCTACCGTTTCTTCGAGGCCCTGCCCGGCATCCTGTCCTGGGGCCTCCTCGCCTTCTTCGCCGTCGTCGCGCGCCTTGAGACGCCCCTCTTCGCCCTCTTCATCATCCTCTTCATGTCCTACTGGGTCGCCAACTGCGCGAGCATCGTCTTCACGGCCCGCGCGGGCCTCAAGCGGGTGATTGCCGTGCGATCGGAGGACTGGCTCGCGAGGCTCGAGGCCGAGTATCCGGAGTGGCGGGAGCACTACTACTGCACCATCATCCCCTTCGCGAGCGAGTCCATCAACGTCCTCCGGCCCACGATCGAGGCCCTCGCCTTGACCGATTTCCCGGCGGAGCGCAGGATCCTCGTCCTTTCGAGCGAGGCCGCCCTTCCGCGCGGCCGCGACGTGGCCCTGGAGCTCGCCGCGGAATTCGAGGGGCGCTTTGGCCGCATCTTCGTGACCGAGCATGTCCTCAAGGAAGGGGAGCTCAAGGGCAAGGCGAGCAACGAGAACTACGCCGGCCGCTTCGCCTACGCCAGGCTCAGGGAACTCGGCCTCGACCCGGCCAAGGTCCTCGTCTCGAGCAACGACGCGGACATGAAGGTCGAGAAGGTCTATCCCGCCTATCTCCTCTACACCTACTTCTCCGAGGGCGAGGATAGGGACAGGATCATCTACCAGCCCATTCCCGCCGATCTCGGCGACTACTGGACGGCGAGCTTCTTCACGCGCATGCTCGTGATGAGCGGCATCCTCTGGCGCCTCACCCTCCACATGCGCGGCGGCCTGCGTTGCACGGTCTTCGCCTTCTATTCGATGAGCATGAAGACCCTCCACGACATCGGTTTCTGGGACGCCGACACCATTCCCGAGGACGAGAGGACCATGTTCAAGGCCATCAAGGCCTTCGGGCGCGACTTCCGCGTCCGCCCCCTCTTCGTCATGACGAAGGGCGCTTCCATCAGGGGCGACGGCCTCGCGGGTTCCGCGGCCGAGCAGTATTCGCAGATCAGGCGCTGGGCCTGGGGCGCCTCCGAGATCGCCCACTCCGTGTCCGTCTATCGCGGACTCGACAGGGCGGGCCGGAGGGCCATGAGGCTGCCAATCCTCAACCAGTTCAGGACGGCCGTCGAGTGGTCGCTTGCGCCCCTCCTCCTCATGACGGGCGGCTTCCTCCCCGGACTCCTCAACCCGGCCTTCGCGATGAGCCCGGCAGGCAGGACCTACTCCTTCGCGATCACCCTCATCACCTGCATATCGACCTGCCTTCTCGTGGGCACGATCTGGCTCGAGAGGCTCATCGCCCCGCCGAGGCCCGAGTCGAGGATGGGTGCGCCCTTCCGCGTCTTCGGCCTCGCCCAGTGGTTCCTCTCGCCTGTCGTGAGCCTGGCCTTCGGCGCCATCCCCGCCCTGGAGGCCCAGACGCGCCTCATCCTCAACAAGCGGATTGCCTACGTGGAGAGCCGCAAGGAATAGTTTCGGATATCGCAGCGCTGCCGCCCCGCCCACGCGGGCTTGGCGGCGCGGCGCTCCGGGTCCGGCGCGGGGGGGAGTCCGGGCGAGGCGCGGCTGCGCCACCCGGGCCAGCCCGCCGCGTCGCGGGCGGCCGCCCGCGGCTCCCCTAGTCCGCCGACTGGAGTTTCTTCATCTGCTCGACATTGAGCCGCCCCGACTCGGCCACGAGGTCGGTGGACTCCCGGATCTCGGATACGGCTTCCCTCAGGCCGGCGATCCGTTTGTCCAGGCCCTGGGCGAATTCCGTGAGGTGATCGAGGCTCGCCTGCTGCGCGTCGATCTGGGAGACGACGACCTTCACCATCTCGCCCGACGATTCCGTGCCCTGGACCATCTGCTCCACGGCCTTCATGACCTCGGCCGTGCCCGCGCTCATCTCCGCTATCCCGTTCATGATCTCGTCGATCGAGTCGAGGAGGGCCTGGTTGTCCTCCACGTTGCGCGCCACGAAGCGCGAGAACTCGGCCATGAGCTTTCCCGTCTCCGCTACCGTCTGGTCGTTCTTCGCGATGATCTGCTTGATGAGGTCGGCGTTCTTCTGGGTCTCGCCCGAGAGGGAGCGGATCTCCTGCGACACGACGGCGAAGCCCTTGCCGGCCGAGCCTGCCCGCGCGGCCTCTATCGAGGCGTTCATCGAGAGGAGGGAGGTCCTGCTCGCGATGTCCTGGACAGTGTCGACGAAGCGTCCGACGCCGTCCGAGGACTCGCGCACCGACTGGAAGGCCGCATCGAGCTTCGCGATGAGTTCGGACTGGGCGCGTCCGGCCTTGGCGGCCTCGGCGAGCATGCCGCGGCGCTGGTTCGCCACGGCGTTGATGCTCTCGATGTTCTGGGAGATCTCGACGAGGGCCGCCGAGGTCTCGGTGATGGCGCTGTTCTGGGACAGGAGGTCGTCCTCCATGCCGTGGGCGCTCTCGAGGACCTTCCTGCTCGATCCGATGAGCGACTTCGTCCCCTCTACGAGCTCGCCGGACTCCCTGCCGAGGTAGTCCTGGATCTCCGCGATGTCCGAAACCGCATGCTGCGAATGTTCGGCCGCGGCCAGGACCCGGCTCCCTATCCCCATGCCTTCACTGGCGTCAGCGAGGAGGCGGGTCACGCGATCGAGCGAATCGTTGGCCTTGCGGGTCTGCTCCTCGGCCGTGGAGAGCATGCGGGCGGAGAGGCGCTTCACGAGGTAGAGCATGACCGTCTCGCTGAGGAGGCCGAGGAGGCCCACCGAGAGGAGGACGAAGGCCGCGGTGCGGTTCGTTCCGAAATGGTGACGGAAGATCGTGGCGAAGGCCAGGCACCACCCGGACGAATAGAGGCCGAAGAAGAGCCAGATCTGGCCTGGCCTGAGGGCGACGGCCACGTTGATGGCCGCCATGACGGCGGCGAAGGCGAGGCCCCGGTAGGCCTCGATGACGTCCAGCCCGTTGTACTGCATCAGGAAGAGCACCGCCAGGGAGCCTCCGAGGAGGCCGAGGGTCGTGAGGTCGGCGGCCGCGCGGTAAAGCCCCTTCCTGAGGCACAGCAGGGCGGTCGCGACGACCGCGAGGGAGCCGAGGAGGGCGAAGAAGAAGCGGTCGAAGCCATAGTCGAGGTAGGTGAAGGGGACGAGGAGGAGGTAGGTGACGAGGAGGAAGAAGGCCGTCATGGCTATGTAGGGAAGCTGGCTCCGGAGCCGGAAATCCATCCGGGCATCGGAGAGGCCGGGAACGAGCAGGCTGAGAGGGTGGCGCATATCGTGGACTCCTCTTTGGCATTCTAGCCCAATGTCGTTACCTCGGGCAATAACGGCCTGGCCTTGGACCTGCCCTGGAGCCGTCCCCCTGCCGTCGTGGCCGGGAGGCACCAGGGCCGCAAGGCCACACCGAGGTGCTGCCGGGATCCTCGACCTCAGGGCTGTCGGAAGGCCTCTTCCGGGGCCTCGATGAGCATGCCCGGATAGTCCGTGTAGATCGTGAGGAGCTCGTAGAGGCGGTCGAAGGCGAGGGTCTCGCGGTCGAAGATCACGAAGGGAAGGGAATCCGCGACCCTGTCCGCGTTGAAGCCGCTCTTGCCGACCACGAGGCAGGTCTCCATGTCCGTGGCCTCCTCCATGGCCCTGAAGGCGAGGGAGGGGTTCTTCGTGGCGAAGAACATGCGGGTCTGGTAGGAGACCTGCGGGTCGAGGGAGAAGGAGCGGGAGAGGTCGTAGTAGTGCTCGGGGTTGTAGAAGGCGTCGCAGAGGCGCGCCACGAGCTTCTCCGAGGGAATGCGGGTCTCGGAGACGAGGACGATCTGGTAGAGGGTGAAGGGATTGTCCCTGCGCAGGTCGCGCGCCGCGCGCGCCAGCCTGGACAGGGATTCCGGGTCGTCGGCGTCGGCGATGATGGTGACCGAGTTGGCGAGCTTCGCGGGATTGAGGCGCATCCAGTCGATGTCCTCGCTCCTCCTCGCGTCCACGAAGGCGCGGAAGCCGCCTTCCTCGGCGCGGAAATGGGGCGCGGGAGGCGCGGCCCACTCGACATCGAAGCCGTCCTCGAAGGCGCCTATGGCGGCCATGATGTCGTCCTGGGATATCCAGTCCGTGCTCGTGACCCAGTAGGGCGGCTTCTCCATGTGGACCATGCCCCATTCGCGCGCCCTTTCGCGGACCTCGGTGCCGGGGAGGAGGGCGAGGGGATAGAGCTCCGCCTCCTGGCCGAGGCCCTGCATGCCGAGGAAGTCGAAGGTCGAGATCACCTCCTCGTAGCCGTCGAAGGGCAGGCCGAGGATGAGGCCGGTCTTCACCACGATATGGTTCTTCCTGAGGATCTCGGCGCCGCGCTCGAAGGCCTTCCGGTCCCAGCCGCGATGCACGGCCTCGAGGGCTTTCGGGTTGGTGCTCTGGAGTCCCACCTCGGCCGAGGAAAGGCCCGCGAC
>Ga0209099_1003734_pt1 | contig 12160 bp, 12 predicted proteins | sample AD_JPNHW2_MetaG_FD_184430 | JGI IMG/M metagenome (GOLD analysis project Ga0209099, IMG submission 184430) | Active sludge microbial communities of municipal wastewater-treating anaerobic digesters from Japan - AD_JPNHW2_MetaG (SPAdes) (version 2) | ecosystem: Engineered > Bioreactor > Anaerobic...
CGGATACGATGACCGGACAACGGGGATGCTCATGGTTCCGGTATTCAGTATCCCGGAGGAGGTGATGGGTGTGGTATTGGTAGTAGAAGAGGACGACCACATCATGTACCCGATGCCGTCGGAGTTGAGCAGGGAGTCTGTTCTCGCCGGATCGATGACATACCGGTATGAATGGGTGGTGTTATTGTACCACTTCATGAAATAATCGATATAGGGATTGGTACCCACCTGGGTGAAGGGGATGCAATAGCCGTGCCACTGGTCGGGGGTGAGGTAACGTTGGGCTACCACATCGGCTCCGGTTCCGTAGTTGATGGTGCCGTTGTCGATGAACGAACCGGTGCCCGTAGCATCGGAAGCGATCCAGAGACCCTTGTCTTCATTGATGTCGGTAGCACCGGTGCAGGTAAGTTGCCCCGAAGGACCTATTTCCAAACGACCACCTGAGACATCATGACCGGCTAATCCATCACCATGAATCCTCAACTTTGCAGTTTGGGCTCCTGTTGCGGAAATGACAGCGTGCCCACCAGTGGACAACGTGTCAAAAACAGAAGTATTTACAGCTGTAGTCCAATCAACCCATTGAGCATTTAATGTATTTCCAATTTGAGACCAGCCAAGAGCAGAACAGTAAATTCTTCCTAAGTAGAGATTTTGAAAAACATTATTTCCATAGGTGTATGGAGTAGGAAAATTCGACCAACTGGTTAAAGCAGGATCTTGATAAAAATTATTATTATCCATAAGTGGAGTATTCCAAACCATTGTAGAAACTTCACCAGTATAAGATGGATTCAAATACATTTTAAATGTACCAAGCGTTGCCCAGGTTGTTGGCATAAGTTCGTAATGTTCAGAAGGAACTGGAGGAGGAAATCCAGCGGGATTCCAGGTATATGATGATGATAATGAAATATTTACCCTTCCAGAAGTGTTATTATCGATTATCGCATTATCATATTTTGTTGCATCAAGAGACAACCCTTTTCTCACAAAGGTTCCATTTCCAGTCGCGAATGGATATTGTCCTGAAGTAGAAGTAGTATTAAAGGTTGCTTGTAATGCAGCAAAATAAAAACCACTAACATTAGATTTCACTTCTACTTCGAATTCAAAGCGATCATATCCGGATTCGCGTATAATTCTAGGATTTACAACTCTCCAACTCAAATTTTGAGCATTTAAATTTGTAAATAACCCTACGAATAGAAGAGCAAAAATTATTATAAATTTTTTCATGAGAGTCATCTTTTCTATCAATTAGGAATCGTTGTGTCTTTATTGAAATTAGTCACCCATTTTCCCTTATCCCCGGTTTGTACATCACCATCTAGATTAAAATCAGCTCCGCCAACCAAATAACCCGTTTGATTAAAATTAGATACCCATCTTCCTTTATCTCCAGTTTGAATAGTCCCATCTCCTGTGGCATCTCCGGAGAATAATCCATAGGCCCCGGTTTCCATAAGTTTAAATCCGGTTCCATCTCCCGGATAAGCTTTATTGGCAGCATTTCTGAAATCATACGTGTGAATACCATTGGTCTTTGCTGCATTTCCATTTGCCATTATTCCCAGATGATTCCGGTGTTTGATGACAGGAAATAAGGAAGAACCGGCCGGGACTGCGACATTATAAAACACCAGGTTCCCGCCCGTTGTACTGACAATACTGCCATCGGACTTCAATAAAGCAGCGACAACGCTTTTTTGGGTGGAGGAAGTAGCGCTTGCAGCATCCGTTGCTACGCGCAGAGAGACCAGCACCCAATCAACCACATCTGCCGGCATCGTCGTAACGCTTTCCGTTCCGGGGTAATTCCAGGGAGCCACATTGTAAGGCTGTGTCAGTGGCAGGAGGGAATTAAGCGTGGTATTCATATTATTGTTAGTCGTATTGTAAGGACCTTCAAGCCATGCATACAAAGTAGCTGTCAGCCCTCCTTTCGTTCCCGTGAATGTACTGAACGAAGAGAGTCCGGAGGCGATAAGCAGGTTGGAAGTTGTATTGGCAGCGTCGTAAGTCACTACGGGATCGGGGGCGACTTTAGTGCAGTACAGTTCGCTTTCGGTTCCGGTGATATCGGCGGTTGTGTAAGTAAAGGATGCATCGCAGGAGAAGCCGGTGATGGGGGCTGTTGCGTAATTATTGAGCACCCAGTAGCGGTTCAGGTAGCTTCCGGTATAGAGGGAAGTGTTATACGGTTCGTTTTTGAGGGTAACTCCGATGTAGTTGTCGGCCGGGAAGGTCCCGCTGTTGAAGGTCAGGGTAAGGGGGCTGTATTCGGCGCTGTTGGTAGCATCGCCCACAGGGAACGTAAACGATCCGGTGGAGGCGAATTGTTTGCGAAGTTCGCCGGTGCCGGTAGCCACGACCATGGCGGAGTTGGAAGGTGTTCCTGAGATCACGCCTCCCGAGAGGATCAGCAGGTTATTGGAGCCGAGGGTCAGTCTTCCGCTGGTCAGTGTCAACCCGGTAGCGACTTTATTATCATAAGATCCCGTCAGGCTGACGCCTTCCGCGTTATTGATTTCGAGCGTACCGAAGACGTTGGGGCCGCTGATGGTCTGAGGGGTAGTACCCTGGAAAGAGACTGTTCCGTTGCCGAGAGAGTTGTCGGAAGTATTGTTATTGGTCAGGTTCCCTTTAATAATCAACGTACCCTGGTTGTTCAGGGTAGAAGCATCCGTTTCGCCGTCCAATACCAGGTCACCACCCTGGTACAGCGTGGTTCCGGGTTGAACCGTCAGAACGGTTCCGCTTTTAACGGTCAAATTTTGAGCGGAAAGAGAGCCGGCGGAAAGCAGCATTCCCAGCAGGAGTGCCCACCCGGTCTTTCCTCTCATGATCCCGTTCAGTGTAAAGAATTTTGGAGCCATATTGATAATCCTTAATTTTTTTCTAACGAAAACATTATTCTTCTTTCTTCTTACCGGAAAGCTTATAGCCACCGTATCCGAGGCCAAGAGCCAGTAAAAGCGTAACTCCTCCGTCAATGGGAGAACCGACAGGGACACCGCCTGTTCCTCCTGGTTCGCCGCCGGGTCCCGGAGGACCGGGGGGATCAGCAAAAAGTGAATTGGCTCCCAGCAACAGGGAAGCCGATAAAACAATACCCAATAACCATTTTTTCATATTCCTTGATTTCAAAGCTGACTGCAAGTTAAAACAAAAATCAATATTTTCTAAAAAAAATCATGTCTAATCACCTTTTGTACTGTATTCCAACCTGTTTTTTACCTGGTTGTTTTTCGCGGAGACCGTTGTTTTCTGAAATCAATCAGTTTATAAACGGCATAAGCAAAAGCGATCACCAGTAAAATGATCGTTTGACCATCAATGGGAGAACCCACCGGCACGCCTCCTGTTCCTCCCGGATCGCCGCCAGGGCCCGGAGGACCGGGGGGATCAGCAAACACAACCCCTGCAAGTAAAGGTAAGCTAATGAATAAAATACACAGAATCTTTTTCATTAAAGGTCGGATATTTAACTAAAAGCCGTCAAAAATAAGGAAAAAATCAATTATATGCATCAACTTTCTCTCTGTTTTCAGGGAAAAAAAACTGCTTTTTTATATCGTTTTGTTTTTCAATGATTTATGTTTTTCGAAAACTTAGTTACAAAAATAGTAAATAATTGAGGGTTGTTACGTCAATGTTATATTATTTTACCAACAGGACACCCGCTTCCTGTCGATGTCAGAAAACCATTACCAGTGTATATTTCAGGAAGATACGGGTTACCTCTTGTTTTCTTGTTCATTTCGAATGTTAATAAAAAAAGAGGGCGACCTGCGGGGACGCCCTCTTGTAATCCGGCAATTATCCCGGGTTACATTCCCTTGATCTTTTCTTTATGTTTTACCAGTTGTTTTTTCAGCGCTTCGACAGACTGATCGATAGCGTCTTCGAATGTTTTCGATTGTTTTTTCACAAAAAGGTCATTGCCTTTCACGATCATACGTACTTCCACGATTTTGTTCTCCTTGTTTTCAGAGTTTTCGAGACGGAGCATAACTTCGCTGCCGATGATCCCGTCGTAGATCGATGGCAATTTTTGAAGTTTCTCCGTGATAAAAGTTTCCAGTTTTTTATCAGACTTAAAATGAACCGTGTTGATCTTTACATTCATCACAACCTCCTTTTTTATGCCCTTGGATGGGCTTGTTTATAAACCTTTTTAAGTTTTTCGATCGTATTATGTGTGTAGACTTGAGTAGCGGCGAGGCTGGCATGTCCCAGGAGTTCTTTGACAGCGTTCAGTTCGGCGCCATTATTCAGCAGATGTGTGGCGAAAGTGTGCCGGAGGACATGCGGACTTTTTTTATCGAGTGTAGTGACAGCACCGAGGGCCCGGGTGACGATTCTGTGCACCATGCGGGGATAGATCCGTTTCCCTTTATCGGTTAAAAAGAGAGATTCGTCTTCAAACTGTTTCTTTTCTTCCAGGTACATGATCAGGAGATGCTTCACACTATTTCCAAACGGAATAATCCTTTCTTTATTACGTTTTCCGAGCACCTTCAGCGTTTGTTCGTGCATATTGACATCCGTCTCTTTCAGGTTGATCATTTCGGAGAGACGCATCCCGGTGGCGTAGAGGAGTTCGAGGATGAGTCGATTGCGGAGGCCGGGATATCCCGTCCCGAAATCGACCGCGGAAAAGAGTGTTTCCATCTTATCCTTTTCGACGAACACCGGCAGACGTCCGGGCACTTTAAGCGAAGTGACTTTTGCCGTCGGATTGACTTGTACTTTTCCCCCTTTCACGAGAAAGCGGTAGAATGATTTGAGGGTGGTAAGCTTCCGGTTGACCGAGCGGGGGGTGACCCCTGTTTCCATCAGGTCTGCCAGCCAGGATCGCACCATCGCATGAGTTACCTGAGTAGCGTCCGTTACCTGGAACCGGGAAGAGAGGAACCCGGAAAACTGTTCCAGGTCATGTTGGTAGGCTGTTACCGTGTGCGGTGAGTACCGCTTTTCGTATTTTATATATTGAATAAACCTTTCGATCACGACATAAAAAAAAGAAGAAACGCTGCATCGGCACTAAACCGAAGGATAAATATACGAATATATTTACCCGATGCAAAATTTCTTCTTCAGGGAAGAAAAAAAATCCCTTATTTCCCCTGTTCGGCTTGCTGAAGCTGCTGAACGAAAATAGCTTTCTGTGTAGCGTCTCTTTTCTTCACGGAAGGTTTGGTAAATTTCTGACGTTCGCGGAGTTCCTTTACCACGCCCGTTTTCTCAAATTTCCTTTTCAGCTTCTTTAATGCTCTGTCGATGCTTTCGCCTTCTTTAACAGGTACAATGATCATGCGATTACGCTCTCTTTCTTTTGATTAAACAATAAATTTACTAAAGGGTTGCAAAAGTAATATTTTTTTTTCAAACCTCAAAATAATTTTCATCTACCGTCGACACCCGGTCAGCATTATTCACCGGCGCGGAGGTTTTTCAGGATAAAACCGGTCATGCGGGAATAGAGGTGGAACGTGGTGTTTTTCCCGGTATAGATACCGTGATTGCTGTTGGGATACAGTTGTTGTTCGAACTGTTTATCGGCCGCCACCAGGGCTGTCACGAAATCGTAGGAGTTCTGCGGGTGGACATTATCGTCAGCCATGCCATGGATCATGAGCAGTTTGCCCTTCAGCGCTGCCGCATGGTTGATGGGGGAGTTATCCTCATAGCCGCTTTCGTTTTCCTTCGGGGTACGCATAAAGCGTTCGGTATAGATGTTATCGTAGTACTTCCAGTTGGTGACGGGGGCCACGGCGACACCCATGCTGAACCAGTCGGCGCCTTTGGTGAGGCTCGACAACGTCAGGTATCCTCCGAAGCTCCAGCCCCACATGCCGATGCGGTCCTTATCGACGAAGGGGAGCGACCCGAGGTACTTGGCGCCTTCAATCTGGTCGATGGTTTCGTATTTACCGAGTTCCAGGTAGGTGCATTTTTTAAACTCCTCTCCCCTGCCGCCGGTGCCGCGGTTATCGATCGAGACCATGATGATGCCGTTCTGAGCGAGCAGCTGATCCCAGGAGGAGACGGCGCCCCATTTGTTCAGGACGGTCTGTGATCCGGGTCCTCCGTAGATGGTGACCAGCACGGGGTATTTCCGGGCCGGGTCGAAGCCGGCGGGTTTCAGCATCCACCCGTTCAGGGTGATGCCATCATCGGTGGTGAAGGAGAAAAAGTCCGTTTTCCCGAAACCCGATTCCGTGATGGTGGTCTTCAGCTTTTCATTGTTCTCCACCTCCCTGACCGGCTTCCATTTCCGGTCATAGATCGTGACGACCGGCGGGGTATTGATATCCGAATAGGAATCGATAAAATAGCGGAAACCGGGGGTGACTGAAACACTGTGTGTGCCGGGACCCGGGGTGAGTACGTTCAGTTTTTTACCGTCGAGCGAGACCGACACCAGGCTGCGGTCCATCGGGGAGTTCATGGTGGTGACGGCATAAACGAGCTGTTTCTCTTCATCCACGCCCAGAAAACCGGTCACTTCCCAATTTCCTTTCGTGATCTGGCAAACGGGTGATCCATCCATATTATACAGGTAGAGATGCATGTATCCGTCTTTTTCCGAAGAAATAATAAACTGTTTGCCGTTCTTCAGGAAAGTCCAGTCATCGTTGATCTCGATATAATATTTGTTCTCTTCGGAATAGGTCACGTGTGTTTTTCCGGTAGCCGCGTCGGCGAAAAGCAGGTCGAGTTTATTCTGATGACGGTTCAGGCGGTACAGGGCCAGGATCTCCGGGTTTTCGGTCCATTTGATGCGGGGGATGTAGATGTCTGTTTCTTCTCCGATATCGACCTTCAGCAGGTCGCCGGTAACCAGGTTGGTGATGAAGATGTTCACCAGGGAATTATCCTCTCCCGGCTTCGGATACTTATATTTATATTGTTCCGGATAGATCTCTCCGTAGTAATCGAGGGTATATTCTTTCACCCGGGTTTCGTCAAACCGGTAGTAGGCGATCTTTTTACTGTCGGGCGACCAGCAGAAGGCCTGGGCGAAACCGAATTCTTCTTCGTACACCCAGTCGGGAGCGCCGTTGATGATCTCATTCATTTTCCCGTCGAAGGTGATTTGTGTTTCTTCGGAAGGAGCCGTTTGTGTCGGAACAGGAAGCTCTTTCATAAACAGGTTGTTATCCCTCACATAAGCGATTTTGGTCCCGTCGGGAGAGATGACGGCCAGGCGTTGTTTCCCTTTATCCGAGACGGGAGTCAGTCTCCGGGTGGTAATATCGAAGACATAATAAAAGGCTTTGGAAGACCAGCGGTAGATGGCCTCCTCGTCTTTAGCAAAGAGTATTTTGGACTCGTCGGGAGAGAACTGATAGCCGTAAACCGGCAGGGGAACGGTATCTCCCTCGGGGATCAGTTCTTCGGAGGTGACCAGGGTGCTGACATACTTGCCTGTTTTATACTCATACACGTTGAGGCTGTCTTTTTTGACCTGGCAAAAATGTTCCCCGTCCTTCAGCGGTTGGGCTCCGGAGAAACCCCTGGCTGAAAACTTCCGGCTTTTTAAAACATCGTCAAGCGTGATCTTCCGGTTATCGGTTTGTGATTGAACCAGGGAAGATATCAGCATTAAAGCGAAAAGAATTCCGGATTTAAGTACATTTGTTTTCATCATAACCATTCAGATTTAACAGTCCGTAAAATTAGAAATTTATGCGCAGACAGACCGGGATTTTCGACCTATTTGAAGAAACCACCGACAAACTTAACAATGACGGAGCCTTGCTGGTAGCAGGTGTCCCGTTCAACGTGATGACGATCGGCTGGGCCTCGCTGGGAATAGTCTGGGGCAAGCCTGTTTTCCAGGTCTTTGTTCGTCCTACCCGTTATACCTTTGAGTACATGGAACGTTCCAGTGAATTCTCCGTATGTTTTTTTTCGGAGGATTACGGGAAAGAGCTGGCCATATGCGGCACCAAGTCGGGCCGGGATACTGACAAAATCGCCACCTGCCGTTTTCACATGGAGAAAGGGATCCTGATCCCGACGCCGTATGTCAGGGAGTCGATGTTCCATTATGAATGCCGCATCCTGCACAAGCACCGGCTCGATCCTGCCACGCTAAGCCGCGACGTCATTGAGAAATACTATCCCAAGAGCGATTATCACATGGTGTATTACGGGGAGATACTGGGTACGTATATCAATGAGCCGTGAGGTAACGACGGAAAATAAAATCATTTTGAAATTTAACGGGAGTATCATACCTTTGCGCCTCCATTCGGGATGTTAGCTCAGTTGGTTTAGAGCATCGCCTTGACAGGGCGGGGGTCACAAGTTCGAATCTTGTACATCCCACAGAAAGCGCCACCAAGCGCTTTTTTTGTATCCGGCCTCCGGTTTTTCTCAAAGGAGAGTCTTTCTTTCTTGCTAAAAGAATTCTTTTCTTATTTTTGAAAAAAAAATGCTATGAAAAAAGCGATGACGTTAGTGACCATGGCTTGTCTAGGCCTGGTGCTGGTTTTTCTTTCCTCCTGTTCGGATGACAACAGCATTAACCTCTTCTCGGTGGAAGATGACATGGCTCTGGGCCAGCAGGCCGACGATCAGATCCGGACGAATGCGGGAGAATATGCGATCCTTGATTCGGCTCAGTATACAACCGCTTATCAGCATTTATACCGCATCCGTGATATCATCCTGGCCTCGGGCAAGGTCAAGTATGCCGACAAGTTTTCCTGGCGGTGCACCATTCTGAAGAACGACACCGTCGTGAATGCTTTTTGTCTGCCGGGCGGGACGATGTATTTCTATACCGGGCTGATCAAGTTACTCGACAATGAAGCGCAGTTTGCCGGGGTGATGGCTCATGAGATGGCCCATGCCGACCGTCGTCATTCCACCGACCAGCTTACCGTGGCTTACGGTCTCGACCTGTTGCTTGAAATCGTACTGGGCAACAACCCGAGTGCCATCGCACAGATCGCGGCCGATCTGGCAGCAGGTCTTTCCACCCTGGCTTTCAGCCGTCAGGATGAATACGAAGCAGACGAATATGCCGTAAAGTTTCTGTATCCTACGGAGGAGGATGCAGCCAGTCTGGGCGACTTCTTCACCAAATTAGAGAGTCAGTCAACGGTTCCCTCTTTCCTCAGCACCCATCCTTCCCCGGAAGACCGGCTGGAAAAGATCAACGAGCATTTCAAGGCTGAAGGGGGTGTTCACAAACAGACTTTCGAAAGCCGGTACGGCGAATTCAAAGCAGCGCTGCCTTAAACCGGGTCTGGTCAAAGGTTTAATTTTTCTTTCAGGGTCTTGTAGCCGGCCGAGCTGGCTTTCAGGACGGTATCGTCTTTCAGTTTGACGACGTATTGTTCCTTGTCGTACAGTTCGAGACGCGCGATAGCGTTGAGGTTCACGATGAATGAACGGTGGATGCGGGTGAACACGGAAGGATCGAGATGCGTCTCAAAATATTTCATGGTCTTCTCCTTGAGGAATTTGCCCGCCGGGGTAAAGATCATGACGTAATCGCCTTCCGCTTCGATGTACAGGATCTCACTGGTAGGGATCACATGAACGTTATGCCTGATCTTGACGGCGATGCGGTAGATGATACCGGGATCGTTATCCATGGTTTGTACAAGCGCATTAACCGGTTGTTTGTTATCAGCGCCTGTTTTGATCGACTGGATGGCTTTTTGCATAGCCTGGTCGAAACGCTGGCGCGAGTATGGTTTCAGGAGGTAGTCGGTGGCGCTCATCTCGAAAGCTTTCACCGCATATTGGTCATAGGCCGTGCTGAAGATGATCACGGGCGGATTTTCCAGCAACTCGAGCAACTCCAGTCCGGTGAGTTTGGGCATCTGAATATCGAGGAAAACCAGGTCGGGGTTGGTTTCCCTGATCCCTTTCAGTCCGCTGAAGCCATCCTCGAATTCGCCGGTCACTTCAAATTCAGGATAAGCAGAAAGAAATTTCTGGATGATCACCCGTGCAGGAGCTTCATCGTCGATGATGAGTGTTTTGTACTTATTCATGGTTATCGGGGATTTTCAGGATCACTTTGAACTTGGCATCTTCGGCCCGGAATTCCAGCAGGTCGGTGCGGTGATACAGGAGCCTCAGGCGTTCGCGGATATTGGATAAGCCAACGCCGGTGCCGGCTTTTCGCGGGGCCTCGCTATCAAAGTCATTGACCATGGTGATGATGGTCATTCCGGGGTCGCGGGTGCAAGTCGTTTCGATGCACACCGTCCCGGTGCTTTCGTAAACACCGTGTTTGATGGCATTTTCGAACAGCGGCTGGAGGACAGTGGCCGGGATCATCATCGACTGGCAGGCAGGATCGATGTGATGGATATAATCGAGTTTCTTCCCGAAGCGCACCTTTTCAATCTCGAGGTACCGTTCGATGTTCTCCATCTCTTTGTTCAGGGATACGAACTGTTTGGAAGAAGCGGATACGGAATAGCGGAGGAAGTCGGAAAGCCTGATCACCATTTCCTGTGCTTTTTCGGGATCGGTAATGGTCAGGGACGAAACGGAGTTGAGGCTGTTGAACAGAAAATGCGGATTGATCTGCGACTTCAGCACATTCAGTTCCGATTCGCGGAGCAGCTCGTTGAGCCTTGCTTCTGCTTTGAGCCGTTCCTGCAGGTCATTATACATCAGGATCAGGTAATAGCCCAGACCGGTAAGGACATAAAGCATCACTCCCAGAATGGCCTGTGAAGGGAGGGAATCGCGGATGAAATGCAGCAATCGTGCTTCGGACGGGAAGATGGAGGAAAGCAGGAAATAGGAAGTCGCCATCCACCCCACCAGGATTAAGGCTGCCGAGCTCAGGTGATTGAACAGCATGTTCCAGGATACCCCTTTCCCCAGCGGGCAGTATCTAACCACGAACCAGAGGATGATGCCCATCAGGGAGAACATCATGTTAAAGATCAGGCTGTCGATGAACGCAAAGGTGCCCGGGACTCCATAGAAGAAGAATAAAATGGAAAACTGGACCATCGTAACGATGATCCAGGCTCCAAAATAGATGACGACGGATTTCCAGCTCCGGAATACCGGGTGCAACATGATTATCTGATTTAATAACTTTTGATCTCTCCGCCTCCAAAGACAGCGCTTCCCCTGATGATCAGCGACCTGGTCGGATCGATTTTTTCTTTCACGGTAACTCTTTTATCAGCAAAGCCGCCCAGGATCGATGACATTTTCATTTCCACTTTCCACGAAGGCGGTACGATCACGGTGATGCCGCCAAAGGCGATGCTGAGGTTCAGCGTATGTGATCCCTCTGCCAGCCTGGCCTGTGTGAGGTCAAGTTCGATGTTCCCGAATACGCAATGTACCTGTCCGCCGGAAAACTCCTGGCTGGTAATATGCTGGGTCGAATCGCTGAAGATCACCTCCTCGTGGACCATGCCTTCGGAGGAGACCGATCGTTCATGCAGGTCGTTTTTGGCCCTGACAGACCTGTGCGGGCAAATTTTAAAGATGATCATGACCCCGGCGGCGATGAGGATCAGCGGCCAGAAATTATGTATGAAATGATCGGGCAGGAAGAACAACCTCGGGAGCAGGAAGAAACTTCCCACACAAACCAGGATAATGCCGGGTATCCAGCTGTCATAACTGAGCAGGCTGATCACGCCGATGACGATCAGCAACATCTGCCAGGAGAAGAAAATGTGCTTCCATCCTTCGGTTACCAAACCAAAGTTGGTCAGAAGGAGTAATAAACCAGCGAGGACGACCACTATTCCGATAGTAGTACCCCTCATGGTTTTGGATTTTGTATGAATGTTTTCGGATTCCATCATTATAAGCGTTAAAAGTACGATTATTTGCAGTGACAAAAGTACCCGGACCTTTTCCTTTCGTAAAGCAGAAATCGTTGAATTACCGATTTTCGTCTTTTAAAATCGCCGTTCATAAGCCATATGCATTAATTATTTTGTCACTAAGTACATGACAAAATTTCTGAGATGAAGTATCTCTAATTGTTATACACCATTTTACATCTTTCTTTATCGTTTTCTAACCTTCTGATTTTCTTGTTCATTTTCTTTTTGCTTGTCCAAAAAGAAAACGAACCAAAAGAAAAACGACAGCCGTGCCTTTTCGACGACCCACTAACGGCTCGATCCCTAAGCCAGCC
>Ga0209099_1003735_pt1 | contig 12156 bp, 10 predicted proteins | sample AD_JPNHW2_MetaG_FD_184430 | JGI IMG/M metagenome (GOLD analysis project Ga0209099, IMG submission 184430) | Active sludge microbial communities of municipal wastewater-treating anaerobic digesters from Japan - AD_JPNHW2_MetaG (SPAdes) (version 2) | ecosystem: Engineered > Bioreactor > Anaerobic...
ATCAACGCAAAGAAGAAAGCTATGCAAAAAAGAAACCCCTCTCCCACCGCACGGTTTAGCTCGAAATTTTTCAACAAAATTACCTGCGAAGAATTCGCTTTAAAAGTACCGTCATACCTGGTACAGCTTAAAACTGTCAAGGGCGACCTCCTTACGAAACCGTCGATTTCATTGTGTTCAGATTTATCCTGACGGATTTTTTACGCCTGCAGCCAAAAATCCTGGAAAATCAGACATACACCCGTTGACATTATTTATTCTTCTCGGTAGATGCCTTTGGCGTAATAAAATTTCATTACTAACTTAAAAACAAAGCCTTATGAAAACTTACGCCGCTACCACGAAAGAACAGTCAATCGTTGAAATCTTTACCGAAATGATGGATCAGATTTACTACGAAGGCTACACTGAAGATCTCATTGCCTCAGATCCAATGAAGTTCGACTGGGAACTGAAAGAGTTCCAGGCGCTCTTCTCCTCAAGGAAAAAGTAACAATCTCATACAGAGCAGCCCCGGATTCCCGGGGCTGTTTTTTTTATGCTCGCATAGTACCTTCCATATGACCTCCCCTTACCCGGTGACCAAATGAAATCCGCAAAGTTATGCTTGTGAAAATGTTTTGCGCTAAGTGTGACCGCCTTCCGGCACCGTCACCCTTCGGGAACATTCAGATTTTCAAAGGAAAATCATGACCTGTTCACTTGCTGAAAATTTTCACTCCGCATTCTGACCCGGCAAATTTCATTTACTCACCATCGGCCAAACGGCTGATTAAATCCAATCATCCTATGAAAAACACTTGCAAAACTGATGGGTTCGCCATGGAAAAGAGCGAACATTATGAAAACCGAATTCCCATGCGCTTATGGGCAGAAGACGACCTTCCTAGTGAAAAGCTGTTGATGAAAGGCTCCGGCAGTCTTTCAGACGCAGAACTACTGAGCATCATCATCGGCAGCAGCATCTCAGGGGAAAACTCACTTGAGATTGCCCGTAACCTGCTTTCACGTTGCGGGAACAGCCTTTGCGAGCTCTGGAAGGTCAGCGTGTCCGATCTGCAAAAGATCAAGGGCATTGGTCAGAAGCGGGCAGTGAAAATCTGCGCCATGTTTGCCCTGGCCCGCCGCAGGAACGAATCCGAAGTGATCCTTAAGGATAAAATCTCAAGAAGCAGCGATGCCTTTGAAATATTCAAATCCCTGATCGGCGATCTGCCTCATGAGGAGTTCTGGATCCTGTTGCTGAACAAAGCGAACCGGGTCATCAAGAAAGTCCGGATATCGGAAGGTGGGATCTCCGGGACCGTTGTTGATCCAAAGAAGATCTTCCAAATCTGCCTTGCACAACATGCCACCAGCATCATCCTGGGTCACAACCATCCTAGCGGCAATCTCCAGCCGAGCGAAGCTGACACCAAAATCACCAAAAAGATCAGGGATTGTGGCGTTTTGTTGGATGTTGCTGTCCTGGATCACATCATTGTCGGGGATGACAGGTACTATTCATTTGCGGATGAAGTTGGCCTGTAGATCCAGGCCACTCTATCAAATCAACCTTTCTTCCACAATGCTAAAAATATTTGCCTCAAAGCAATAATATCCATTTTTAAGTGTTATATTTGCAAATATTTTACAAAATAGCCTTATAAAATGGTACTAGAGATTCGTTTAAACAACTTTTTCTCCATCAAAGATGAAGTTGTCTTGGATTTCAGGGCTGCTAACCTGAAATCTCAAAATGTTAAGGCTCTGAAGGATAATTTATTCGACTTCAATAAATCATCTGTACTCAAATCGATTACGATCTATGGCGCTAATGCCTCTGGCAAGAGCAACGTCATCAGAGCGATTCGATTTTGTCATTCACTTGTCTTTGCATCCCATACTTTTAATGAGAATACAATATACGATTACCAGCCATTCAAATTCAATAACTTCGAAAACAAGCCCAGCTCTTATTCAATCCGTTTCGTCATGAACGGCATCGAATATATATATGCTTTCTCCCTGACCAGGAATAAGGTTCTTTCCGAAAGCCTTCATTTTTACCCGAAAGGCAGGATCAAAGAAATCTTTTCCCGGGATGAAAGGAAGGGAAAAACCAAAAAGGAGAAATATTCTTTTGGAGATCAAATCAAACGTCCCTTTGATGTTGCTGAGAATACCTCTGAAAAAAGCCTTTTTATCTCCAGGGCAAGTCAAATGGACAGGGAGATTGCAAAAGAGGTCTTCACCTATTTTTTCCGATCATTTATTCTGGAATATTTGCATTTCGGTTTCTCTGCCATTGAAACCCTCTCTGTAAAGCACAAGGACCAACTCATAGAAGCCCTTAAGATTGCTGACAGTGACATTGTGGATGTAAAAATCAAAGTATTGAAACGGCCGGGAAAGAACTACAATGCAGACCTTTCAACGCTCACCATGACCGTGGAAGATATTGTACAAAATGCTCTTGAAATAAAGACCTATCACAGGCATGCCCCTGGAGTTGCCTTTGATTTTTTAAGGGAAGAGTCCCAGGGTACCATAAAGCTGTTTTTCATTATGCTGACAATTCTGGATGTCATCAAGAACAACAAGGTTTTATTGATTGACGAAATTGAAGACAGCCTGCATCCTAAGATCATTGAATACATCTTCAATCTTTTCAGGGCAGGAAAGTCTGCCCAGCTCATTTGTACGACCCACAACACTCGTTTCCTGGATTTGAAAAAGTTCAGAAAGGACCAGATCTATTTCACAAACAAGAAGCCGGACGGATCGACTGATCTGTATTCTCTCTTTGATTATAGCGACTTCCGTGATACGATGGATCTAGAGAAAGCCTATTTACAGGGCCGGTTTGATGCAATTCCATTCATTGATGACTCAGATGTCAGATTAAAAGCCTTGTTGAATGAGTAGAAAGCGAGCTGAGTCAAGAGGAAAAAAGATAAACCCTAATTTTTGGGTCTTTTGTGAGGGCGAAACCGAAGAGGCCTATGTTTCTCACCTGCGGTCTCGTTACAGGATACCGATTACAATTGTACCTAAGATTGTTGGCAACAGGATCACGGAGAGATTTATAAAGAGCTACAAGAAAGGTAAGCCTGTCCATGAAAAAGACAGGGATTTCCTCATGTATGATGCCGATATTCCGGAGATCTTGGAACCACTGAAATCTATCAAATCTGCCTTACTATTGGCTTCTTCTCCATCGATTGAGCTATGGTTCTTGTTGCATTATAAGAACCAGACATCAAGCATTACGACAAAAGATTGTATAAAGGAACTGCATAATCGGAACAGGACTAATTATCGTAAAGGATTTATTGATGGCAGACTTGAAGCCAGGCTTACTGATCATTGTCAGGATGCCTGCAAACGGGCGAAAAGCCTGATATTGTTCAATAATCCATCCTCAAATATCTTTGAATTGATAGATATTCTGGAAGATATCAGGAAAAGTGCGAAATGAATTCATTTTCAATATCCTAAACTTAATCTCTTTTATTTGAAAAACGAGCGTCCCAAAATTTCTCCCAACTCAATTGTCCATCTTTATACCACACAAAATATTTTCTGGTCTTCATCGGATGATTCTCGCTCTTGATAGTGTCATTTAGAGCATTTTTGGTGCGATATAGATCCACGAACCAAACGATTTCCTTTCCATCTGCCTCCAGTTTGGATAAAAATTCCTCCTTGGGCACGAGGGTCATCTCTTGTTTGTCGTAATTAGGGCGGCGAAGAATATGATTAATCGCCATAATACGGCCCTCATCATCCAGGAATAGTTGCTGCGACATCTCGCTAATGCCAAGCATATCCCTAACTAACTTGGAAGGAATGTAGATTTCATCCTCACCGTCATCAACCGTGTTTTTGGTTACGCTTGTTACGGTATACTGCATATGTTTCTCCACACCATCAGGTGGTAGGTAATAGACCTCGGAATCGTATTTTTCACCTATCCACTTCATCCATACGACATCCGTCGGATTGCTGTACGTATCAGTATCCGGTGAACTAACCATCCGATCGATTGACTCTATAAAGTAGCTACGGCGAGGCTGATTTTTGACAATGTCCATCAAAGCAGGTGCCTGGCCCTTCTCGATAAGCACGCCGCGGATATCCACACTGGAATAAATATAGGATTTGGAATCATGAACGTTGGTGTAGTTAAACAGGGCCAGCCATACTTTATCGCTGCCCTCACTGCGTAAATCCATATCGCTGAAATGAACCCAATTATTAAAATCAATAACAGGTTCACTTTCAACGGCAACTTTTACCTGGTCGTCAGGGGTTCCTTGCTCTAGCATTTCCGGAGCCAACGGTTCTTTAATAATCCAGTTATCTTCAATATCTGGCATTTCTTCATGCGGTATTATCTGTAAGAGTTCCGCAGGGTTATCGATATTAACGATTTTCATATAATCATCCACAAAATCTTCTCTGTCATTTAAAGGCAGATAATCGGACAGGTAACCTTGAATATAATATACCGCCAGCCAAGTGTACTTTTCCTCTTGAGTGAAAATTTTGCTTTTCGATCCATGGCTGGCATCAGTATACCCACTACCGTTATCTTCGGTCCTGCTGAAGCCCAAGGATTTCATGAAAGCAATAGCTGCCGAAATCGCCCATGAATAAACCGATAAAGAATCCAGACTAAGATGATTGAGGTATGCTTTCAAGAATTTCTCGCCTTCATCTTTTGGCTCAGTTTCTCTGTCTACGTTATCATAATCCAGAAAGTCCTCGTATGAGCGTTTGATCACATACCAGGCCAGGTCGTGAACGATGGGATAGATCTCTTCGCCGCCTTGTTTCAAAGCATCGGAATCAACCGGGATAAATTGCATCGACTCAACCCGGTGTGGTCGCGCTTGCACGGCGTACTCCTCACTGATTATTCCGGCATAAAAAGCTCTTTCAACAATCGATCGGAAGCCGGTTCTGACGATTATATCAGGATGGCTACCAGGTTGCGAGAAAACATTGGCCAATGCCCATTCCGCCAATTCCTTCAATGCAGCTTTGTCTTTCAGCCTGGAAGCAACCCCCAAAGTGATCGCCGATAAATCTTCCTGTATTTGCGGATCGTTGCAAATGAACAGCTTATCGAGTAATAACTTAAATTCCTTTGGCTGTTTGATCGCCCATCCGGTCAGTGCAGTACGCAGGCGCTCCCTGAACGACTGATCCAATGTAGCCAGCGCCCATCCGTAGATGAGCGGATATTCATTATGTAATGAGAGTTCAGGTAGATAGAGCTTGCCCTCGCCATCAGGGTCTATAACCGAGCACAGATCGTACAGATAAAATTGTTGGCTTTCCTCTTTTCCGAGCTCATAGATATCATGGCGATCCATCCCGAGCCAAATTTTATCCCGGTCTACTGCTGTCGGTTGCTGCATCAGTAAGCCATGCAGATATTCAGCACCAAAATAATTTGCAGAGGATGCCGCAGAAGGAAAAATGAGGTTGCGGAATACGAAATGGCGACTCTTGTGGTCTCTGAAATATAAACCATTAATATTGTCTTTGAATGAAGCGGCGACGCCTGACGGAGCCTGGATCAGCGCTTTGGTCTGCAACTGCTGGATCATGGCCGGCGAAATACCTTCTATCAGAAAATCATCCCGGCCGATCAGTAAATCATGGTGGTGAAAAAGGGTATTCACAACTTCCTGTATAATCCGTTGATTTACTAATTGTTGTTCGGTTGGTTTGCCTCTTTCCGGTAAGGCACACAGGTGCTCCGGAATAGCCGTAATTTTCTTGTTTACGATGCCATCGACACATTTTTCTGCCATGATCACTTCCATAATAGACTGATAGGTCAGGGTATAGGTTACTTGGATCTTTCTCATGGCACCTTTCCCCACCGGAATCTCGCTTTTGATCAGAAACGCATTGTTGACCAAAAATTCAATCACCCTTTCCACTTCCCCTTTATCAAGATAGGTTAAAGAACCATCTTTCAGCAGCGTAAACAGCTTCGGATGGGATATTTCTGAGTGCGCATAAAATACCTCAGCAATCGCTTCTATGGCATCTCTAACCGGAGTCCTTGCAGCTCCAGGATTTTTTATCTGCCTTAATTCTTCCTCCATTCGGTTTATCTTTTCATTCAGGAGGTCGTATTCAGCGGTAAGTATTTCCTCCTCGGCAGTAAGTTTCTTGCCTTCATACAATTTGCAAAATAAACGGAGGGCATACAGGGTATCGATACCCCGAATTAAAGATTTTGGCTCAACTGTAATATGAAAATGCTTAAAATACCGGTCAACCACTTCCTGAACTGGCACATCACCTTCCCGAGGAATCTCGATTACCCGGAAATTGGCTGCAGTCGGCATTTCTGCTTCATCAAGGAAATAAGGTCGTGCAGTGAAGGCAAACCGTACCCTTGAATAGCGATTGTTTAACGTTATGCTTTCCCTGATTCGGGCGTACCATTCCGGCCAGTGGTACGTATCCTCCTCCAACCCATCGACACAGATCATCACCTTGGTGGGCTCATATTTTAAGTCATCCCCTGGCTTCAAAGTTTTTGCGGCCTGGTAGTCAGCACGTACCGCAAGCGTTTCAAGTGCTGATAACATTTCATTTTTATTCCAATTGTCAATATCTAGCGCCTTTGTTAACAAAGAAGTCCAATCATCTGCAGGCGCACCTTTTGCCCGAATGATCAGGGCAGGAACTTTCTGTTGGTTGAGTCGAATATCGACAGTATTGGATACCGCGTGGGTTTTACCTGTTCCTGAGTTGCCGAGGAATAACCGCCCTGATTGATCCATCTCCTCCTTAATTTGACTAATTACCTCGTTCAGATCAATATCTGCAATCCGGTCAAGTAATTCGGATAACCGCCTTGGCAAACCTAGTTGTAGGGCGTTTGGCCGCCATTCCTTAAGCGCGATGAACAAGTACCTGCTAACAGGCATATCCTCTACAGTGACAGGGGTTAATTCACTTACCCCCTCCTGAACCGCGGTGATCATCGGTAAAAGGGTAGCCAAGTTATGATCTATGTTCGACTGAATAGATTTCAGTTCGGGTAATATAGGGTTTGCTGCGTCCAGCGTTATGTTAAAACGTTTGATAAGCGAAGTGGCGTTTTGTAGTATTTTGGTGGTTCCCCCGATTAGGCCGAGCAGTTCTTTGCGATATTGCAAACTATACAATACCTGCTCAATGTGAGACTGGATCACCCCAGGTCCATGCAGTTCAGGGATGTACCTCTTATCGATCCATGCGGCTTTTTCCAATTCGAATTGCTGGACCAGTTGATTGTGGGTGATCACATCCCGTTCAAACCAGAATTTATTCATGCCCTCGTTGTCGGGTTCAAACAACTCGTTTTGCATATCCTGTTTGAACCACCAAATGAAATTTGTATTCTGATAGGCTTTCTGTATTTTTGCGGTGAGCTGATCAACACGAGACTCCTCTGTATTTGCCACAGGCACCTGGTTTTTGCCCATTTTGGTCGAACTCAGCGACCTTGGCACGCAAATGATATATTCAACGATCTTCTTACGCAAACCGAGTGCTGTATTGACCGATTTCTCGATCTGCCCAATTTGCGAGTCCTCCATACTGGTGCGGAACCATTTTGCCTGCACGGCGATCAGGTCTCCATTCTTCAGCTCACCATAAGCTTCGATACCACCATCACCACCTGCACCATTGACCACGCGAAACTTGACCAGGCTATTGCTATATTTTCTGCGCAGGTATCGCTCAAATAATTGAGTACAAAATGTTTCAAATGCATTCTGAGGGCTATCGCTATAGGTTTTAAAATTATTAAAATCCATTCCTGTGAGATTAATTGATTTCAGTTGACAAATGTACAGTATAATAATTATTGACTAATAATCGATGTAATGCCGGGAGGATTGCTCATCCTGGTCTGGAGGAGTTCCTTTATGGTTCGGTTTTTCAGGTTGGCTACAAGATAAGCTTCAAACTTTTTCTGACTTTTTTTCCGGATGTTTCTGCAAAGCTTCATGTCCTTGTTTCCCGGTCAATTCCTATGCTAAGCTAAAATCCCCTTCCTGGGTGCAGTTCCACTCATTCAAGGATTTTCCCGGCATATCCTCATTGCTTTCCGGTATTCCAGTTCCTCCTTGAGTGCCCCTCCAGGGTCTTATTTGCACTTGCATATAAATTAACCTCTAAAACTCAAAGCCATGAAAAAATTTGTAAAAAACTACATCGGAAAGGGAAAGAAAGTCGAAGGCCTCGAAATCACCAAGATCAACCTGAAAATCTCAGACATCGTCAAGTTCGCCCACAAATACAACGACGAAGATTACATCTCCCTGGAAGTCGCAAAATTGCAGAACACCGACAACTTCGGCCATGATTACACGGTTTACGTCAACCGCCTGGAAGAAGAACAGGTCAGCGAACCGGCTCCTGCTCCGAAAAAGCAAACCAAAAAATCCAAAGCTGCAAAGCAGGAAACCTCCGAAGTGCCCTTCTAAAAGGGTACTTCTCATGAGAAAGGGCTTGCCAACCAGTCAGCCCTTTCTATGCCTATGCCTCCATTTTAGGATATCATATCATGAGAAATACTTAGGAAAAAAGGGAAGGCTAAAATCATTCGTTATCCACAATTTCAATTCTGCTGGGATTTTCCTTTTTTATCTCCAGCATTCTCCTTAAAGCAGCATTGGCATAATAATACTTGAATGTCCAGTCTTTACAATATTTTCTAGTTTCTGGCTTGATGTAGCGTTCGAAAGTATAAGTATATCTGAAATAGGCCTGTGTTTTCCCGTCATACAACTCAATGTATTCAGAAAGATCAAACTTTTCATATTCGACAAGCAATTCCTTGATTTCTTTTCTTGCGAGTTCTTCCGTTTCAGATGAAAAAGGTTTGTCGGCAATGTTTTGGAGCCCTTCAGGTATTTTGTAATGCTTCTTCGTCTTCGTTCCCTTCGGAAGCCGGATGCTTTTAATCAGTTCGTCGAATTTGTCTTTCTCAAAAACAAGTGTCGAGTACTTATCAAGGTTTATCTTCCTTTCTTTCAATTCTTTATTTAAAGCGATCAAATCTTTCCTGTTAAAGTAAAGTTCCCGACCCCATTTGAAATAGTTTGTAAATCCTAGCTTTTCAATCAGGAACTTACCAGGACGATAATGTGCTGTCCTGATAATACTATCGATCTTATCGTCTGGTACCCATTCACCTCTTTCAATTGATAGTTTCTGAAAATCCTTTGCTGCTTTTAGGATCGCCTCCTTCGAAAATCTTTCCGTTGCCGGAAGATCGGAGGTCCCTATTAACTTTGATAGAAGCCTCCTTATCTGCTTTATTTCATTAAAAATTTTCTCTTCCATATGATGTTGATGGTTGATCCCATTAATAATAAGGAGTGTTACTACCTGAACCGTTTTTTATTATCCGTGTCGCCTTCAAGATATTCGTTTAGATATTCTCCACCAGTCTTATGTCTAGTCTTCTCAATGAACTCGTCGACCTCCTGCTTCTTGAATAGGATCTTGCCGCCTATTTTGTAATACGGTAGTTTGCTATATCTGAGCTTCGTTACTGCCGCGAGAGAAATCCCCAGATGCTGCGCAAGCTGTTTTGATGTAATCCATGCAGTTGCTGATAAGACCGGCGGTTTGTCAATTCTCTGAATCAAACCCTCAAGCTTATGCTCTATCGCTTCCAGTCTTTTGTCAATTGATTCGAAGGGGTTATCCATATTGATTTTATTAAGGTTCGACTTTAGCATGAAAAATGATGGATTCTTTTATGCTTCAACAGAATCCCTTACAATATTAGCAAGATTGTGCAGGATGATTACTACTGCAAAGTAAAATTGTTACTGTAAAAAATAATTCCGGGGAGACTTTTGAAAAAAGTCACCAAAAGCCTGGAGTTGTTTTCTTAATTCCTGTCAAAGGTAAACTCGCCAAAATCTCACGGCGCTTAGTGCTGCCTCCTGACGGAACCGCAGCCCGTCGGGTTCATTCAGTCCCGCCAAGACGGGACATGACCTGAACACTTGCACCGGAATTTTGTGCTCCGTTTGGTGTTCCCGCCAAAAATTATTCAAACGGCGGGCCAGATGCCATAACAGGTCGCCAGGGCAGGCGCAGCACTCATGAATAACGCACAGATTTATGCAGCGATCACGGAAAAGATCATTGCAAACCTCGAGACAGCCGGGAGTTGGAAGAAGCTCTGGCAAATCCCTTCACCGGTAAGCCTGAACGGGCATTATTACCGGGGTATCAACCGTCTGATCCTCTCTTCGGATCCATTCAAGAGCCGGGTTTACGGAACCTTCCAGCAGATCCGGGCCAACGGCGGCAAGGTCCGCAAGGGCGAAAAGGCCACCGTTGTGGTTTTCTGGAAGTCCTCCATCAATACTGATGAAGTCACCAAAGAACAGAAAAAGATGTTCCTTCTCAGGTACTTCCACATTTTCAATACCGAGCAAGCCGACTTCGACCAGCAAGGCCTTGACAAAATCGCCCAACTTCAGAACCTGGTTGAAGTGAGGCACGAAGAAAGCCACGTCGATGCTGAGCAGATCATCACGGGCTATCAAAATAAACCTGATATCCATTTCTCAGACAAGGACGATCGTGCCTACTATTCACCGATGGCTGACATGATCTCGGTTCCGCAAATGAAATACTTTGCCAGTGCTTCAGAATTTTTTCGCACGGTCTACCATGAGCTCGGTCACTCCACCGGCCACCCAAAGAGGCTGAACCGGTTCGATTTCATGTCCAATCGCTTCGGTGACGAACCCTATTCCAAAGAGGAACTGGTCGCCGAGCTCTGCTCATCCTACCTGGCAGAAATCGCTCACCTGCAGTTGAACATCCGCAATTCTGCTGCCTACATCTCCGGCTGGGCTTCAAAACTCCGGGATAACCAGAAATGGATACTCTGGGCTGCATCCCGGGCTGAAAAAGCTGCGGATTACATCCTGGGAATCACCGCCGAGGAACAGGTTCCGGCTGGTTCCTCTGAAGAAGAGATCCTTGAGCCTGCACTAGCTGAATAAATATTAACATAGGGAGAACCTGTTAGCCGGGGTTCTCCCTTTCATTTTGCTTTTTTTCTTTAACAGTCCCGGACAAAGAAAAACCGCCTGGAAAAAAGAAATCCATTCTACGGGGAACTTTGGTAAAAAGTACCAAAATCCCACCCACTGTTACTCAAAATTCCATGCAAAGTTAAACTCATGAAAATGTCGTGTCACTAAACGCTGCCTCCTGAAGGAACCGCAGCCCGTTGGGTTCATTCATTCCGTTGCACGGAAGTGACCTGAACGTTTGTTCCAGAATTTTCATTCCGTTTGTTGTCAAGGGCATAAATTTTTTTAACCCTGGCGTGCCAGATGCCTAAATAAGTCCGCAGGGCAGCGGCGACACTCATGACAAAATTAACGAACACCGCACTGAAGCCGGGTAACGGAAAACCTTCTGCCGAAGAGATGACCGTGATTAAGACGGTTCTTAACCCTGCCGAGAACAAGACCGAAGAGAAGAAGCCGGTCCTGCAGATTGAACCCGAGAACCCAGTCATTCCCGCACCTGAACCAAAGAAGGAAATGACCATGATGGAGAAGATCCTCAAGATCGAAAACCTCCAGCTCGTTATCGAAAAGAGGGCCAAGCTGGTGCAAACCCGCTCCGAACTGGATCGATTCCAGATCTCTTCCAATGACTTCAACTGCACAATGCGGCTGAACGACTCGGACGGAAACGTCTTCACAACCAGCTTCACCCCCGGGATCAAGAAGGTCATTGACTTTCTTAAAAGTCAGTTTGATGCCAGCATCTCTGAAGCTGAAAGCAAGATCACATTCTGAATCTTATCATTCAAGATTCCGGCGTGCCGGCTTCGGCCGGTACGCCTTTTTTTATGGTCGTAAGTCCAAGGAAGATTAATAATGGGATTTCTCTTGTTTTATTTCCAATAATCAACAAATTTGTAGCTCAATGGAAATAAAAAACATACCCTATGTTTTCCCAAATTACATGATGCATTTCTAATGCAACTCAAAAATCCTGCTACTTAAGGATTTTGGCTAAATCAATTCCACCAAAGAATCGAGTTTAAAATTTAACTTTACAAAATGACTGTACCATTGATAAGTAAATCATCATTCATCCGGG
>Ga0209099_1003739_pt1 | contig 12140 bp, 7 predicted proteins | sample AD_JPNHW2_MetaG_FD_184430 | JGI IMG/M metagenome (GOLD analysis project Ga0209099, IMG submission 184430) | Active sludge microbial communities of municipal wastewater-treating anaerobic digesters from Japan - AD_JPNHW2_MetaG (SPAdes) (version 2) | ecosystem: Engineered > Bioreactor > Anaerobic >...
ATCGTGCGATACGCTGTGCAATCATACGGTAGGGGAGTTTGTTGAGATGTATCCTGAGTTCGTTACCAGGCTGAAAGAATTTGCGAAGTCGCCCAACAGGTGGGTCCGGCGCGCTGCGGCAGTCACACTCATCATCCCGGCACGCAAAGGGTTGTTCCTGGATGATATCTTTGACATAGCGGATATACTGCTGACGGACAGCGACGACCTTGTTCAGAAAGGGTATGGCTGGATGCTGAAAGCGGCAAGCCAGGCACACCAGCCCGATGTGTTCACCTACGTGATGAAAAACAGGCTTGTGATGCCACGTACAGCGCTCCGGTATGCCATTGAGAAAATGCCCGGTGAACTGAAAAAACAGGCCATGAGCAGATAATCACTTCAAACAATGCAGGTTACATGGCATCAGCGTTTCGCAATAACCTGTAATAACAACAGCAAAATCTTTGAAATACGCCAATGTGAAGATAATCCGGTTGTGAGCCTGGCGGGTACTTTGTTTTTACACATTGCGTTTGCCTGAGCCAGGGAATGCAGGGATTTGGCAGTTGTAATCAGAGTGAGTATATTTAATTGAAATTTCAGCGTATGAGTACGAATATTGATAAGGCAATCAGCGCATTCAGGTCGGATTTCAATTGTGCGCAATCCGTATTGGCAGCATTTAGCGATCAGCTTAATTTTGACCGCAATCTTGCTTTGTGTATTTCATCAGGTTTTGGAGGAGGCATGGGACGGCTGCAAAAAACCTGTGGCGCAGTGACCGGCGCATTCATGGTGCTGGGTATTTACAACTGCAAAAAATATTTTACCAACAAGGAGCGCAAAGAGTACACCTATGCCATGATACAGGAGTTTAATGAACGATTTCAGGAAATTCACAGCACGTGCGATTGCGGGGCCTTGCTCAATTGTAACCTGAATACTGAAGAGGGGAGGGCTTTCGCCCGGGACAATAACCTGTTTGAAAAGCGATGCGAGGCATTTATCAGGGATGCCATCGTTAAACTGGAAGAATTAATGGAAGAGTGACCTATTAATAATGCGCTGACAGATTTTGATCCTTTGAACGGCAAACTTAACGGACTAATTACTTTACCGGCAGCACAAAAGATGAACTGACGGGTGCATGGTCGGAGTCATCAATGAAATCCTGATGTGTTATTGTGCTGCCTGCACTCCAGTTGCTATTGGTAAACAGGTAATCAAGGGTTCGGTCCCAGAAATGTTCCGGACGGGTAGTATGGGTGAAGTATAAGGGCTGATTTGCGGAGTAATCAGCCAGGCTTACAGCACAGTTATAGTTTGCATATAAGGGCACAAGCCATTGATTTTCGGGCGTGTAATTGCTGCCTTCTTTATGCTGCGGGTCATCTCCCGGCTGGTGAAATAATTCCCCGGGACACATGTCTTCATGACAATAATCGGTTGAATCGCTCCCGGGCGGAAGTGTGTTTAAATCACCTCCCGCCACAAAATAACCGTTGCCTGCGTTAATCCGGTCAAGTTCTTCCCTGAATTTTATGATGTGCTGGTGCTTCGTGTCATCAGTGGCAAAAGCTGAAGCATGAATATTCACAGCATAAATATTGTCATAACCCGGTATGTTGATCCTGGCTTCCACCATGCAGCATCGTTCATAATAATACCTGACAATGCCGCTCTGATCGCCCCGGAGATCGAGCGATATGCGTTTTGCATCAGCCATTGGCCAGCGTGAAAGAATCGCATTGACCTCATTCATCCTCCCCAATCCGTCGCTTGGAATAAACTGAGCCTCCCATTGCGAGCCGTATGCCGCATAATTAAAATATGTGTTATCAAGCAGCCACTGCAGCTCATCCACATAAGCCGACCGTGTAGAGTTGATATCCACTTCCTGCAAAAGCAAAATGTCAGGCTGAACCTGGTTTATATGATCGGCAATTACCTGCAGATTTGTCAGTATTTCTTCTTTAGTGTAAACAACCTTGTAGCCACAGGCATCACCAAACCATGGCCCGCGGCCTATGCCAAACCGGATATTCCACGTCATCACCTTGACAGTAGTTCCCGGCACAGGCTCTTCAACTTTTGTACTGCGCATGTATAAAATAGCAGCCTCTTCTTCATCGAAACCCGTTGCCGGTTTTTCGCAGGTATTAAACAGTAAAAGAAAAAGCGGCATCAATAAGAAACCTGCTTTTCCGGGAGAAATCAGCGTTTTCATTACCCGGGGTAATTTAATATGTAAAGATAATGAATTTAAAGGTGGAAATGAAGCAGTACAGCCATTGCCGGAAGGCTTGAATATGCCGGGCAATGTGCTTCAGCTGTAATTTTTCCGGCCTGGCATTACACAGAACGAATCATGAAACAACTACTGAAATCTGTTACTTTTTCTTGGTCACAATCACTTCGGTTTCAACCTGTTTTCCATTAAAATGGATTGTCACCCTGACGGGTCTATCTGAAAAAACCTGGTACTCTGTAACTTTCCCATCTTCCCACGAGCAGTTGACGGTGTAGCCGTTGCGTGCCCTTAACCCAGTGAAAGAGCCTTTAGCAGCCCAGCTTTCAGGAATGGCAGGCAGCAGGTAGATTTCTCCGGTATGGCTTTGGATCAGCATTTCGGCCATGGCAGCAGGTATTCCGAAATTACCATCGAGTTGGAATGGAGGGTGATTGCAGAACAGGTTTGGGAGGGTATTGTAAGTTAACAGGCCTCTAACCATGATGCCGGCTTTATCGCCTTCGCCCAGTCGTGCCCATATGGCGCACCTCCAGGGCCACGTCCACGAACGACGACTGTCGCCAATGGTTGATTCCACGGTGAAAGGTTTATCGATATTTTTCCCGTAGCAGCCGCTGCGGCTCAGCAGGCTGATTTTTGCAGCCTGTGCCAGTTCGGGGGTGAGTGCTGTGCTTATCTGCCGGCCCGGGAAAACTGCAAACAGGTGTGAAGTATGCCGGTGCTGGTCATCGGGATCATCCCGGTCGTCCTGCCACTCCTGCAATTGTCCCCAACGCCCTGTTTTGTTCGGAGCCAGCCGCTTTTGCATACCGGCAATCCTTTCACGGTAAGCGCTGTCGGTGTGCAGGTAAGCCGTCATATCGAGGTAATTCTGAAACAGGTCCCAGATGATCTGCTGGTCATGCATCACGCCATCCTCGCGGGGGCCATGCTCCGGCGACCAGCCATCGGGAGCGACCAGCAGGCCGTCTTCACGGGTTTTGAGCCTGTCGTCCCAGAACTGGCAAATCTCACGGATAACTGGCAGGGCAGTTTTTTCAAGGTAATCGCGGTCCTGCCCGAAAGCCCAATGTTCATAGATATGCTGGGCATACCATGCGCTGGCAGGTATGTTCCACTCCCAGCCGTTTCCGCCGAAAATGCTCTGGCTTGTGCGGGCGGTCCATCCACGGGTATTCTCACCGAATGCTTTCCGGGTAGCAATGCGGCATGGTTCACGACAGGCATCAATGAAACTGATCAGGGGTACGACACATTCAGCAAGATTGGTAGTTTCGGCTGCCCAGTAGTTCATCTGCAGGTTGATGTTGCTGTGATAATCACTCGCCCAGGCGGGTGTATTGCTGTTATTCCACAATCCCTGCAGATTGGCAGGCAATCCTCCGGGACGCGAACTGCTGATGAGCAGATAACGGCCATAGGCGAACATGGTTTCTTCAAGGTCCGGATCATAGCCTCCTGACTGGTACTTTGCCAACCGCTGATCGGTGGGTAAAGCGGAAACAGCCGGATCACTTGTGCCTATATCAATGGAGGCAGCATTAGCCAGGCGGCCAAAGTCCCTGATGAGTTCCTTTAGCAGTGACTGGTAACTCTTTTTACCGGCTTTAGATAATTCTGATTTGATCACGGGCAACGGGTCCTGCCCCCGCCAGTTTGAATAATAATCGGGTTTATAGTTGGTTCGGGCATCTACCAGCAGGGTGACGGATTTGCATCCCGAAAAGGTAAGGCCTTTATTACCTGTGATCACGCTTCCGCCCTGGTTTGTAACCATAACCGATGCAGCATATTTCAGGCCATTGGGCATAGTTCCGCTGAAAGTGACCACATTATTAGTTGTATAACTTTTAGCACCCTGTGCTGAGTTAAGTGCAATGGTTCCGCTAAGGCTTGAAGTTCCGTCAGCCCGGAACCTGAAAACCATCACCTGTGCAGGGTAACTTGCAAAGGCTTCACGCGAAAAGGTTGTTCCCGCACATTTGAATGACGACCTGAGTATTCCGGTTGAAATATCCAGTGACCGCATGTAATCCTTTGCCTGACTGAAATCTCCGGTGAAGGAAATTGTGATATCCCCGAAATTCCTGTAACTGCCAAATCCATGGTCGCCGGTAAGGTATTCGCCATCCCAGTTGTTGTCGCCCGACCAGAGGCTCTGCTCATTGAATTGAATGATTTCTCTACTTATCCCGCCGTCGGGCATGGCGCCCATGCGTCCGTTGCCGATGGGCAGCGAGTAACTCTCCCAGTCTTTCGACGGCTGGTCGTACCAAAGCAGGTTAGTGTTTTGTGAAAAACATGAATGAAAAATACTGACAGTCAGTAATGTAAAAAGAGTAATTTGTTTCTTACTGAACCAAAACGATGAGGATAAGGAGACGGGACGCATCAGGTTTGTCATGGGATATTTTTGTTGAGAGTATTGAACTCACGTTAATTTACGGTCAGGGTTTGTCTGGCTCTGATGTCAGCCGACGACGCGCCGACCTGAACATCATATTGACCTGGTTCCACCACAAAATCATTCTTCTTTTCCGAGTAATATTTCAGGTCACTTGCTTTCAGTGTGAAGGTTACCGTTTTTGACTCACCTTTATTAAGATGAATCCTGGTAAATCCCTTTAGTGACCGGATTGGCTGATTTTCTTTCGAAGAAACATTGGTTACATATAACTGCGGCGCTTCGTCTCCATCGCAACTGCCGGTATTTTTAATGGTTACGTTCACCTGAACTGATCCGTCAGCGCTTATTTCCCGGCTGCTTAACTGCAATCCGGAATACTCAAACTTTGTGTAACTGAGTCCGTAACCGAACGGGAAAAGCGGTTTCCCGTTGAAGTAGCGGTAGGTGCGGCCCTGTGTGTTGTAGTCATCAAATGCAGGAAGGTCGTTAACTGATTTATAAAAAGTTACCGGCAGCCTTCCAGCGGGATTATAATCTCCAAACAGTATATCAGCCACAGCATTGCCACCTTCCTGGCCGGGGTACCAGACCTGGGCAATGGCAGAGATATTTTCGTTCTCCCAGTTTACTGAAAGTGCGCTGCCACTGGTCAATACTAATACAACGGGTTTCCCGGTAGCATAGAGCTCCCTGATGAGTTTCTGCTGGTTTTCAGGGAGGTCAAGGTTGGTACGGTCACCGCCTTTAAAGCCTTTTTCGTTAACCATCATCTCTTCGCCTTCGAGGTTGGCCGAAATACCTGCATACATGATAATTACATCGGACTTTGCAGCTATTGCCAGCGCTTTTGCGTGTAATTCCGGTGTTGTCAGCAGTTCATCGTCAAGGTCATCGCGTTTCCATTGGAACCGGATACCGGCATAGTCAACACTGTCGGCATATTCAATCACAATTTTGTACTGTTTCCCTTTTTCCATCTTGGCTCTGAACGTTTTCATCACATTTAACTGGCAAGGGCTCCAGTTATCTACCACGAGTTTGTCCTCAAAATAAAACCTGCCGCGGTCATCAGTAACAATGCCAAGCAGGTATGTTCCGGTTTCGGGCGGAGTGATGGTTCCGCTCCAGCGAACGGAGAAATTGTCAGCCGGCACACCTTCGGCGGGGGAGTTTTTATCCCAATAAGAAGCCATATTAGAATCAATACGGCTGAAAACAGGTTTTCCTTTCAGGTCGGGATTGTTAAAATAGTCACCTTTCAGTCCGTGGCCTTCACCATTGGGAGGAGTAACAAAATCAGCGGGTACTGTGGTCAGTGCGCCGCCCTGATCTAAAGCCGGGACACCTTTTGTATATTCAATCTGAACATCGTTCCCGAGTTTATTCCTGATCCCCTGCAGGAAAGTGACCGGATGGGATGAAAAGCCGGAATAGTTGCCATAGAGAATGTCGTCGCGCATGATGTACGGACCGATAACTGCCACAGTTTTCAGTTTTTTCCGGTCGAGCGGCAGCAGATTATCCTGATTTTTAAGCAAAACGATACTTTCACGGGCGACATCGCGGGCTGTCATTGATGAAGACTTCAATTCAATATCAGCAGGTTTTATTGAGGCATATGGTACAATAGCCGGAGGGTCGAACATACCAAGTTTCATGCGTGCAAGCATAAGCCGGGTGACGGACTGATCAATTTCTTTTTCAGTAATAAGCCCTCTGTCTAAGGCTTCCTGCAGAGCAACATATTCACCGCCACAGGTAATGTCGCAGCCTGCTTTCACGGCGGTAGCGCATGCAGTAGCAGCATCAGGAGTAAACTTGTGTCCGGTATAAATATCGCCAATGGCGCCGCAGTCGGAAACCACATAACCCCTGAAACCCCAACTTTTACGCAGCATGTCATCGAGCAGGAAATGACTGGCGCAGCAGGGAACCTCTTCATATGCCGAATAAGCGCCCATTACTGAATATGCACCGCCTTGCCTGATGCAGGCCTCGAATGCAGGCAGGTAGGTTTCGAAGAGATCACGCCTGCTGGCAACGGCGTTAAAAGCATGACGCAATGGCTCGGGTCCGCTGTGCACTGCATAATGTTTAGGTGTTGAAACAATTTTTAAATACTTCGGGTTATTACCTTGTAACCCGTGAACGAAGGCAACACCGATAAGAGAAGTAAGGTAAGGGTCTTCGCCATAGGTTTCCTGCCCACGGCCCCAGCGTGGGTCACGGAAAATATTGATATTCGGCGACCAGAAAGTAAGGCTTTTGTGAACTCCCTGTATGTCGTTATTCTCTATGCAGCGATAGTACCACGCCCTTGCTTCAGTCGAGATAATGTCAGCCTCTTTCCTGATGAGCGCTGTGTCCCAGGTAGCCGCCATTCCGATTGCCTGAGGGAAAACTGTTGCATAGCCTCCTTCATTAACAATCCCGTGAAGGCACTCACCGCTCCAGTTGTAATAGGGAATACCGAGCCGGGGAATTGCCGGGGCATCAAACTGCATCTGGAGGATTTTTTCGCTGACCGTCATCCGGTTCACTAAGTCGGCAGCGCGTTGTTCAAACGTCAATGAAGTATCCTGATATGGGTAAACAGGTTGTTGCCCGATAACACGAAGAGTGCTTAACAGGAGCAGACTGAAGAATAATTTTTTCATAAAATGTCAGATTATAATGATTATTTGACCCTGATTTTACGAATAATTTTTATATCATCAGAAGCGGCACCGATCTGAAGTTCAAACTCGCCCGGCTCCACTATGCGTTTCATATTCTGGTTGTAAAGATAAAGATCGTTCACCAGGAAAGTTAATGTTACATTCTTAGTATTGCCTGGTTCTATTGTTTCTTTTCGGAACGCTTTAAGCTGCCTGACAGGTGTGACTACCGAACTGACTAAATCACGCACATAAATTTGCACGACCTCTTTACCAGCAACAGAGCCGTTATTTTTTATGGTTACTGTCACCTGTACTGTATCAGATGATGTTAATTCTGTTTTATTGATTACTGCATCATGATAAGTGAATGACGTATAGCTCAGACCGTAACCAAAACTCCAGAGAGGATCCGTTGAACTAAGTACATAGTCTCTGCCGGGTTTATCAGGACTTCCGGGCTGGTGATAGAAACCTTTATCACCTGATAAATAATTGTAGTAGCATGGCAGATGACCCGTGGATTGCGGAAAAGAAACATTGAGCTTGCCTGATGGGTTTACCTTGCCAAGCAGGACATCGGTCAGGGCATTACCCTGTTGTTCGCCACCGTACCACTGCACAAGGATAGCATCGGCATTTTCTTTAACCCAGGGAATAGCTGCAGGTTTACCGGAAATGAGAACTACGATCAGTGGTTTGCCAAGTTTCTGCAACTCTTTAAGAAGTTTCTCCTGCATACCTGGAAGTTCCACCTGGCTAAGGTCAAATCCTTCGCCGCAGGTTACTCCGGCATTATCGGTAAATGTGCCGCTGCCCAGTCCGACAGCAGCAATAATGACATCGCTTTTTTGTGCTGTCTCAATAGCCTGTTGAAAGCCGGAAGTGTCAAGGCTCCAGTTATTACAGCCTTCAGCATAGGTAATTTTAACTTTGTTACCAACAGCGGTCTGAAGCCCTTCAAGCAAAGTGACACCGAATTTATCCTGCCGGGTCCATGTATAATCTCCAGGTTGAAACTGTGCAGCATTGGGTCCGATGAGTGCAATAGTCTGATATTTTTTAAGTGAAAGAGGAAGCAAATGATTGTTGTTTTTCAACAAAATAATGCTTTCATCGGCAATTTCTCTGGCAAGGGCAATATGTCCGGGAGAACGGATAACCTGTTTCGGATCAGCATCAGCGGTAAGGGGCTTATCAAACAAGCCGGAAGCGAATTTTACGTATAGGATGCGTTCTACAGCCTGATCAATATATTTTTCATCCAACATATTTTCCTGAACAAGTTTTTCAAGGTCAAGATAACAACTTCCTGCAGCTTCAAGATCAATCCCTGCCATCACCGCCATAGCAGCGGCTTCTGTATTGTTGCCGGCAGTTTTATGGAAGTAATTCAACATAGCTACCGATCCCCAGTCGGAGTAAACGTACCCCTTGAATCCCAATTCGTTGCGGAGTAGTTCGGTGAGGAAATAGTGTGATCCAGCTATAGGTTCGCCATCATAGGAACTGTAACAGTTCATGATGGATAAAGGGTTGGTTTCTCTGATAACCTTTTCGAAAGGGTACATATACATTGACCGCAATTCCCTTTCGCCACCAGCGACCGGTGCCAGATTGATGCCTGCTAAGGGAGAACCATGGGCGATAAAGTGCTTGGGAGTGCAGATGATTCCGTTCGACTGCATTGTTTTTACATATGCCACACCTATTGTTCCATTCAGGAACGGATCTTCACCATAGGTCTCTTCTACACGCCCCCATCGCAATTCACGGGCAAGATCAAGATCTGGTGATAAAACCTGCCTGATATTCATGGCTTTCAGTTCATCTGCAATTTGTTCTGCCATTCGTTTCACCAATTCCGGGTTGAAGGTACTGCCCTGAGCGAGTGCCTGCGGATAAATGGTACAACCAGCCTGGTAGGCGCCATGCAGGGCTTCAGTACAGGTGAAGGCAGGGATTCCCCACCGGGTGCTGTCTTTAAGGTATTGTTGCATGACGGCATAACGGGCAGATGCTGTATTAGCGTCGATTTCTGAATTGACAATACATCCGTAGCTGTTTCCCCTGAAGTTTTCAGTGCTTGTAACGTCATGTAGGTGCTGCATCTGAAGTATCTTCTCGTGCAGACTCATGCGTTTTACCAAATCAGAAACACGTTGATCCGGTGGTAGTGACCTATTAAGATAATCAGGCTGGCTCTGTCCTGATAATAGGTTGCAGATCAGTACCATAACAATCAGAGTGAAGGTATATTTCATTCTTTCAGTGTTTCGATTGAGGAGAATATGCTGGGTTTCTTTCGAGCATCAATGGTGGATTTGTAATAACAGAATTGGTTAGCAAAACTCCCTTATCGTCTTTCAGTTTTCCATCCATATTTGTGACATACAACTCCCAGAGGTTCTCATCCAATTGTTCAAGGTGATAGTAATTGGAAGGATCGCGCATAGAACGTTTGATTGCTGCAGGAAAGGCATTTGCTGCCCGGGCGCTTTCCCAGGTACGGATGATTTTGAAATAGGCAGCTTTTCGATCAGCGCCAAGCGCTTCAACACTTTTTATGCTCATTCCCTGCAAAGCATACGATGCATCCCAGCCCACCGAAAAGGATTCGAAATGCTCAAAATGGGGAATGGATTTGAATTCATTTATCGAAGGTCCATGTGTGGAAACAGTATAGAAATTAGCAAAATACATATTTCGCAGGTCCTTTCCTTCAGACCCGTTATGGCCGGGAGTATAAGCGTTATTCCATGTGAGATTATTCCCGTCGCACAGGTAACCATTATTTTGAGCGGTGATATAAAACCATCCTTCATAGCTGAGAGCTCCACTCATATTGCGAATACTTGGAGTTCCAAGCTCCCGGGCTTTACTGTGAACGCGTTTTAGAAACATCAGGCTTTCGTAGGGAGAATTCCAGTTGCTTCCGATTCCCCCGTCGTAGTCAATATAGCCGCCCCAGATATGAGTTGCAAGCCCATAATAATCTGCATATTTGGTAATCATCAGATCAACGGTGGGATAAAGCCCGTTGTAACAGTTGCGTAATAATTTGTAAATTGTATCACCTGTATGATGAGGCATACTAAATGTGCGGAACTGTCCTCTTTTTACTTTAGTGAATGAATAAGGGAATTGCAGATTTACAGGCTGTGAAGTACACAGAATTTCAGTCCCGATTCTGAAGTAATTTATTTTGTCATCCTGTGGACCAAGATACGAACCCAGATCGGCCTTTCCCCAGAACATAGTATCAGTCACAAACAATACGGAATCAGACGCAGAAATATCTCGGCTCAGCACAGTGCTGTTGCAGGTCGCCAGTCCTGAACCGGCATAGGGACTTACATCGGACTGGTCAATATTATTTTGAGTATTATTCAGAAAAAGTGACAGGGTATGGGCACCAAAATAAATTCCTGGCAAGGCGTATCTGTTTCTAAATTCATCGGGTGAAACCTTTTCACCGGAAAGCAGGGGAATATCAGGTTGCCGGAGTTGGTCGGTTCCCGGATTGGGATAAAACAACTGATTATAAATGCCTTCATGCTGAATACCCGGGTTGCATCCCCATTGTTTTGCGTAAGTGTACACCGAATCACACTCACCCCACCAGAACATATCAGGACGTACAGAAGATGGATCGCGTATCCACACTCCTTTCTCATCGGTAATAAATGGCATCCCTTCGTTGATCACGATGGGTTTCAAAACTGACAACAGCGTACTGTCGTCGGGCGAGCCATAAAGAGCAACGGAAGTGCCTGTGAAATTCGTATTCCCTTTATTCTTCGCACTATTGATCCAGTGCCTGAAAGGCTGCCCTGCATATCCGGGTAGTCCCGAAGCATACAAGGTATCGGCAATCGTAGCATTTTTTGAATGGTACATCAGCGTTATGCCTCCCGTGGCAGTATCTGGCAGGGCAGCAGTCCCGCCAAGCACCCTGAAATACTCTTCAGGATGGCAAAAGAAATCCACATCGTAACCACCGAAGCCGCAAAACGGGAAACGCTGTCCTTCTTGCACCCCATCAGGCAGAGTAAAGTACCGTGGATCAGGATTATGCACAATGGATTCGCCTCCGTAGGAATTAATTGCAGGAGGAAGCCCGGGAGCCGTGATGCTGTCGGTGCCAAGTAAACCAATAGCATAATTCACGGCTTGAGAAGTATCACGCGCTACACCGATCACTTCACCGAAAAGGTTGCTGATGATAGTTTTGTAAGGGCCCCAGATTACTGCATTGATTAGGCTATTGTCGTAATTAGTGAGTGACACGAGCTCGAAAGTAATGTATGTTGATTTTGCACAGACCACGATTTCAGCTCTCTCACCCTCCTCATAATCAAGTATTAACCGGTTGTTATGCTTTTTGTAAATAGCTTTTACGGGAGCAGTCCGGCGATAGGATGTGATAGTATTACCGGTGGCATCACGTGACCAGTCTTTCTTGAGCAGGCACATGACCGGGGATGGTTGTCCGGCTGGTGAAAAATTGCGTCCGAAGGACGGGCTTCCCGAATAAATATTCCGGAACTCAGTGATATAGCCTCTACGGTCAATGATTATTTGCAGAAACTTCGTTTTCAGGATTACCCGGGCATTTAATGTTGTAAAATGTGCGCTTAGCAGTATGATGATCATTCCTGTAACGATGCGATGTATGGTTTTCGTTGAAAGCATAGTTGGTAGTTTTAGTACTCATCGACCCAATTTACCTCGCGATCGGTTTTGCTCAGTATCGTAATGATCCGGATGGAGTCCTCACGTTTATTGGCAATTACATCAGCCCTGTCGCACCTGAACGATTTCAGGCTGAATCCCTCAGGTT
>Ga0209099_1003743_pt1 | contig 12127 bp, 6 predicted proteins | sample AD_JPNHW2_MetaG_FD_184430 | JGI IMG/M metagenome (GOLD analysis project Ga0209099, IMG submission 184430) | Active sludge microbial communities of municipal wastewater-treating anaerobic digesters from Japan - AD_JPNHW2_MetaG (SPAdes) (version 2) | ecosystem: Engineered > Bioreactor > Anaerobic >...
TGAAAAAGTACTGAGTACCTTGTCATTATCAATCCTGGTCATTACATCCACAAGGGCATTGCCGATACCTAGTATTTTTTTCATTCAAAAAATTTTCGGCAAATATATTGCTTAATTCATCAAAAGAGACTATTTTTGTGCCTCTAAATAAGAAATTTATTTAGTAACACTCCTCAGTAGCTCAGTTGGTCAGAGCGGCGGACTGTTAATCCGTAGGTCGTAAGTTCGAGCCTTACCTGGGGAGCTAAAAAAAGAGTGAGAGTGGGAGCGAGAGCGAACACTCTCATTCTTTTTTCTCACTCTCGCTCTCACACTCACACTTTCCTTTTCTGATTACTATGCCCGACAGGCACTCCCATTATGTTTCTAACTCTCACACTCACACATCACAAGGGAATGGTTGCAACTCTTCCTTTCTCAAAAACGAGTTTTTCTGAAAAGATGCAACCAGGATTTTCCTTTTTGTCTGACCATCAGCCTGCTTATAATACCCAGGCAGGTTCTCCAACATCGGAACTGTTTTTGATATGTAGGTTTTATATGGAGATTGTTGATATTAAAGTCAATTTAGCTTACTCTTCAACCGGACAAGGTCTTTATCAACCTTCCCCTTCATATCATGATAGTCATATGGCGAAATAGTACCATCAAAGTATTGATTATACTCTGATTTTAATCGCACCTATTTCGGGGAAGCCGGCATTTCTTAATAAAAAGACAAACCTTACCAAAAGGATTTAATGATTAGAATTTTATTCTCGTTTTTTTATTATTTCTTTTGTATTTTTTTCCCGTGGGTAGATTTGAGCTGATTGCGACCATTGGAAGAAATGCTAAAACAAAGGATCATGTTTAAAATTATTAATAAGAAATACCTGGCACCCAATATTTACTCGATGAAGGTCAAAGCACCTGCAATATCGAAGGCAGCAAAACCAGGCCAATTTGTTATTGTAATAGCAGATGCTAAAAGCGAGAGAATTCCTTTAACAATTTATGACTACAATTCAGATGATGAGACAATAAGCATTGTGATTCAGGCTGTCGGTTACTCAACACGCAAGCTTGTGAAACTTGAAACAGGGGATTTCATTAAAGATATTGTTGGACCCCTGGGAACAGAAAGCGAGTTAATTCATATGTCAGACAGCGATCTTAAAAGCACGCGTGTACTTTTTATTGCCGGCGGTGTTGGCGCTGCACCTGTTTTCCCCCAGGTAAAATGGCTTTGTGAAAAAGGGTATAAGCCAGATGTTATTATTGGTGCCCGGTCAAAAGAACATCTTATCCTGAATGATGAATTCAAATCTATAACAAATAAACTGTATTTATCCACGGATGACGGTTCTGAAGGCTTCCACGGGAATGTTACCATGCAACTGAAAGAACTGGTAAATAATGGTAAAAACTATGACCTTATTGTTTGCATCGGGCCAATGTTAATGATGAAATTTGTTTCTGAATTAACCCGTGAGTTTGGTATCAGAACAATTGTAAGCCTTAACTCCCTGATGATTGATGGTACAGGAATGTGTGGCGCTTGCAGAGTATCAATTGGAGGGAAAATGAAGTTTACATGTGTTGACGGTCCTGAGTTTAATGCTCATAAAGTCGATTTTGATGAGTGCATCAGGCGTCTCCGCATGTTTAAAAAAGAGGAGAACTCAGGCATTTCGGATCATCAATGCAATCTGGACAATGCTGTTGAAGAACATCAGAAGACCAAAAGAAACAAGGAACCCCGTATAAAAGCAAGGGAACAAAATCCGGATGTCCGGAATAAAAACTTCGAAGAGGTCTGTCTGGGTTATAATGAAGAGGAGGCTGTAGCCGAAGCGCACCGCTGCCTTCAGTGTAAAAAGCCTTTATGTACCTTAGGTTGCCCGGTAAATATTAAGATTCCCCATTTTATTTATGCCATTAAGCAAAGGGATTTTACCCTGGCTGCTGCCATAATAGCTGAAGATTCGGCATTCCCTGCTATCTGCGGACGTGTCTGTCCTCAGGAGATCCAGTGCGAAGGGGAATGTGTCCTTGGTATCAAAGGAGAACCGGTAGCAATTGGAAAGCTTGAGCGTTTTGTTGCTGACTGGTCACGTGAAAACTATCTCGAACCGGGGAATCCAATCCACGGTAATAATAAAAATGTTGCTGTCATCGGATCCGGACCTGCAGGCCTTGCCTGTGCAGGCGAATTGGTAAAAAGAGGCTACCGGATAACAATTTTCGAAGCTTTACAGAAACCGGGAGGAGTCCTCGAATATGGAATTCCGGAATTCAGGTTGCCCAAGGATAAAGTTGTTAAGCATGAGATCGAAAGTCTGAAAAAAAGGGGAGTTAACATAATCACCAACTACGTTATCGGTAAAACGGACGGGATTAACAATCTGTTTGAAAAGGAGAATTTTGATGCCATATTCATAGGTTCCGGCGCCGGTCTTCCAAAATTCATGGGTATCCCCGGAGAAAACCTGAACGGTGTTTTCTCAGCCAACGAGTTTTTAACCCGAAACAACCTGATGAAAGCCTATCTGAAAGAATATGACACACCCATTAACCACGCAAACTATGCTGCCATTGTAGGAGGCGGTAATGTTGCGATGGATGCGGCAAGGGTTGCAAAACGCCTTGGATCGAGGGTCGTTGTTATCTACCGTCGAAGTGAGAAGGAACTGCCTGCAAGAGCCGAAGAAGTAACTCATGCCAAAGAGGAGGGCATTGAATTCCTTATGCTGGCAAATCCTGTTGAAATTATTGGTGATAATAACGGATGTGTGAAAGGAATCCGGTGTGTTCGGATGAAATTAGACGATCCTGATGATTCTGGCCGTTGTTCCCCCGTACCAATTGCAAATAGCGAATTTTTAATTCCTGTGGATGAAGTCATTATGGCCATAGGCACATACCCAAATCCTTTGATTATCAACTCAACCAGGAATCTTAAAGCCACAAAACACAATTGTATTGAGGCAGACATAAATACCGGAATGACTTCTCATCCGGGCGTTTTTGCCGGAGGAGATGCAGTCACAGGTGCAGCAACCGTTATTCTTGCAATGAGTGCAGGGAAAAAAGCAGCCCAGGCAATAGACAGATATATTAATAAAGATACTATACCTGACTGACGACATTCACTGATTTAACAGATTAAGGTATATGCATGAACTAAGCATTCACTCTTTTTTCTTCACTCTCACTCTCACTCTCACTCACATCTCCCCTCCATCCACCAAACCAACAGTTTGGTATTCTTGTGCCTTCATTCTACCTTTGGACTGTAAATAACCAGGGCTATGCGTACAATCATTGACAACATCCGGACCTATTCCGTCATATCGTTTGGTTTGATAATCTTCTCGATAGCATGGACTGCCTTCCTCCTGCCTCACCAGATTTCCGGCAGCGGAGTATCAGGTCTGGGTGCAATTATATTTTATGCAAGCGGAATACCTATGGGTTATACATATTTTGCACTGAACATCATTCTTATGATAGTCGGTCTGAAGGTTCTGGGAAAAGGTTTCGGCATAAAAACAATTTACGGAGTTATCCTGGCTGCTGTTATGCTTTCAGTACTCCAGCCTCTTATACCAACTCCTGTTGTCCAGGAAAAATTTATGTCTGCGCTGATTGGCGGTGGTCTTTGCGGCGCCGGCCTGGGAATAATTTTTACCCAGGGAGGGAGCACCGGAGGAACTGACATAATTGCTCTTATAATTACAAAATACCGCAATATAAGTCCGGGCAGAATAATACTGCTTTGTGACGTTTTCATAATAGGCTCCTCCTATCTTATTCTTAACGACATCGAGTCTTCAAAAAGACTGGAAACAATGGTATATGGTTTCGTGACAATGGCTGTACAGGCTTACACACTCGATTCTATCCTCACCGGCAACAGGCAATCGGTTCAGATACTTATATTTTCAAACCATTACGAAAAAATTGCTGATATGATTACCGAAAAAATGAGCAGGGGAGTGACAATTATTGACGGCAAGGGCTGGTATTCAAAGGAAACCCAGAAAATTATAATTACACTCGTACGTAAACATGAGGCTTCTGATGTTTACAGGATTATCAGGAGCATTGATGATAAGGCATTCATCACTGTGGCCAATGTCATGGATGTATTCGGAAAAGGATTTGAACAGCTCAGAAAATGAGCAGTGTACAGAACTAAAACAAAAAATCATTTTCAGGAAAAGAAAGTCCCTGAGAGATATCGTACCTCTAAATCACCTTCAGCAACATGGAATCAATACGCAAAATATTCAAGAAAGGCTATGGCCCTTCAAGCAGTCATACAATGGGCCCCAGGTATGCAGCTGAACAATTCCGCAAGAGAAATGAATCGGCTTCATTCATAGTAATAACGCTTTACGGAAGCCTTGCTGCAACAGGGAAGGGACATCTCACCGACAAGGTCTGAGGCAGTGCAGTTGCTCTTATTTAGCCGATCCTTAACATACAGTTAAAATGTTGATTATTAACTTTTAATGTTAATATATATGATTGATAAACTGCAAGGCAATATGAGTAAATTCTTTAAAAACCTTGCAAAACGAAAGGCAAATTTATTAAGCATTCGCAGTTGAATGTAATTCAGACTCCACTTGTAAGTGTTATTAATATGGATCATGAGTTAGTTCTGTTGGCACACCGAACATACTGAATATCAACTGACAAGAAGTTTACCATTTATTATCCATACATGGGAAGAAAAGCCATCCCTGTAAGAAAGATGAATTGAAAAGCCTTATTGGCAGTACTTTTGTGGAGAGACTTTTTTCCAATATGAACAGCCATTTGAATTACTATTAGTAATGGATATCTGTTTATTTAATCTCCTTTTCAGTTAAATCATAAGCTTTATATGCAACATCTCTATCTACTATATTCGCCAGTCTTGTCAAGTGGGAGAGACGACAGAAGATATTAATCCCAAGCCAGACGAAACGGCCAAACGTGTATACGAGACAATAATGAGGTTCGAGGTGATCTGAAGAAAAAGGCTCACAGGTCCAGTAGTCTTACTATTTGAAGTTCAGGGTATAAGTTATTGAAGGAATTATTGGTAATAAATCTGAATACACAAATTTTTCTCCATTATAATATACATTAACCGGATTCTTGCGGTTATATGCATTAAATACATCCAGACTTAAAGTCTGATCACCTAAATTATTATGGGTTCTATAGTGAATCCCCAGATCGAGACGATGATATGCAGGTAACCTGTAATTGTTTATTGAAGGATAGTATTGAATATATCTTATAATAGCTATATAGATATCAGGAGCATATTTTTCATTTGCTAAAGTAACAGGATAACCTGTCCCATACATCCAGAATGCTGATACATCCCATTTCCCAGTAATCTGATAATTTACTGAAATGTTAAAATCATGCAACCGGTCGTATTTAAAAGGGAATGCAATCCCGTTATTAAGATCTTCGTAATTTCTGTCGGAACCTGATATTGTATAGTTAATGCTTCCGGTCAGATGTCCTTCCTGTTTTTCAATGGATAATTCAATTCCTTCAGCATTTCCTCTCCCTTGTGTGGTTTTTTCGTACCAAGGAGAAAGTTCGGTGAGTAAAGAAGAGCCGTTTTTGTAATCTGTCGTGTTATATAACAATTTCCTGTATGCTTCAACAGATATCAATATTTTGTCACTCCAGTTATATGAAAAACCAGCATTAATCTGGTCAGATTTAAGAGGGTCAATTCCTTTCAAAGCAGGGATCCAGATGTCAGTTGGCATATTCAATCCCGATCTGCTTAAAAGATGCATATATTGTATCATTCGCGAATACCCTGCTTTAAGAACGAGATGTGGTAATAAGATAAAATTAGCAGAAAATCTTGGTTCCGGATTAAATATAGTCTTGCCTGCTGATAAGAAGGCACTCAGCCTGAAACCCGGATTAATTGCCAGCTTATGACCGAGTTTTATTTCATCTCCGATATAAATGAATGCATCATTGGCAAGAAGTCTGCTATTAATATAAGATGTGTCGATTTTTACTTCTAATTCTTGATCATTTGCATAATAATAATTACTCCCTGGATTAAATGTGTGAAAGGTATTACCAAATCCAAATATTAACCTGTGGTTGTTGTTAATTGTCAAATCAAAATCTGTCTTAACAATATAATCTGAAATGTCTGATTTATAACTCGCATTATAGTCTTTTGTCAGTGAGTCTGAAGGAAAGCTGTGATACGTGTCCTGTGTAAAATAATTATAGCTGCTATATGCTAATGTGGTATTAGCGAACAATCTGCTTCCGAACATATGATTCCATCGTAGCGAGCCAATAAGGTTATCCCAGCCTGAGTTCTCATTAATATTTTCAGCCATAACATAACTATTTTCTTCAGAAGCATTAACGGTATTTATGTGGTCTTTACCGTTATAAAAACTAAGGAATATTTTATCTTTTTGTGAAAATGTATGTGTTAATCTGGCATTAAAATCATAAAAATTATATTTTGGGAAATCGTCTTTTAACAAATTTAGATCTTTAAGTACTCCGGAATATAAATTGAAATATGAAGTTCGTCCTGAAATCATAAAAGTGGTTTTATCATTAATAACCGGTCCATCAAGAGAAACATTTGCAGAAATTATACCAATAGACATTTCACCTTGTAAAGATTTGTTGTTCCCGTCCCTACTTCGCACATCTATTACTGAAGAAGCACGTCCTCCATACTGTGCAGGGAAGCAGCCTTTCAATAATTTAATATCTTTTATAGCGTGACTATTAAATGCGCTGAAAAAACCATAGAGATGGCTGACATTATATACAGGCACATCATCAAGCATAAACAAATTTTCACCGCTACTTCCTCCACGTACAAATATACCGGCTGAACCTTCAATGCCACCCTTTATTCCGGCTTGATTCTGAATGGATTTAATTAGGTCAGCCTCTCCCAAAGCAGGCATTTGAGTAAGCTGTTTTACAGGTATTGTTATCATTCCAAGATGTACATTTTCGTTATGAGTATAACGTGAATAAGAAACAACCACTTCTTTTAGCTCTACCAGAGGTTCCATCTTAATATTCAGAACAGTATCTTTTTCTGATGAAATATGCATGGTTGCTGATTTGAATCCGACATACGTTGCCTTTACAAATGCTTGCCTGTTAGAAGTTCTCAGATTGTAAAATCCGAAATTATTTGTCTGGGCAACACTATTGCTTAAACTATCTGTGACAAATGCACCTATTATTCTTTCACCCGTATTTGAGTCTTCAACATAGCCCGAAATTGTACTGCCCTGCGGAAATGCTACTTTGCAAAATACAAGTAGAAACAAAAGAATTCTAAATTTTAACATTTGAAAATTTAAATAGTTGGTCTTAATAAGTGAAAACCAGGGAATCACTTGAAACTGCTGCCCCACCTAAAATGCCATATCCTCCACTAATATTAGAATTGACTAATACTGGATCAGACAATGGATTATTATAGTTCTTTTCGTATTTATTAAGAGTTTGTAAATATTTATAGTATTCTTCAGAAATTGAGTAAAGTCTGAAATAAACATTTTTTTTATGAGTGTCTGTTTCTTCCGGGACAGGATAAAATGGAAATCCAAGATCTCTTAATTCAATGGTAACTGGGAAACTACATTTCTTACCACTAATAATTTTGTCAGAGAACGCAACTGCTTGTAGTTCTTCATGCCCATAAGTACCGAAACGAGCAAACTTTTCCTCAGGGATCGGATCATCACAAAAGAAGTTTAAAATAATGCTATTCTTAAAGCCCCATGATGTATAGTATACAAAATAAATGTTCAACATGTAGTAATTAATTTCATTTCCGGGATCAGTAAAAATAACATTACATGTAAGTTGTACATTTGTAGTTATATAAGGATCTGGATACTGTAGTGGCACAATAGTCCTGAAAGTATCAATACGTTCAATTTTTACAAGGTTAGGTATTGTAACTGCTGCTGTTGCATATGGCAGACCAGGAGCTTTTACAACAATTTCGTATTTATTACCTGGTATCGGAATCATGTTTCCGGAGGTGTAATTCCCCATTTTATAAATATAAGGACCTTCAAATGGAGAACCAGACCCTAAAAAAATATAAGAGAGAGAATCAACATAATTATCATTCATATAGACCAGGACTTTAGCATTATCAATACTGTAAAGGGTATTATAAGAAGATACACTTATATCATTCAATAATTCACTTCTACTGATCTTTACACTTAAACAACTATCCGAGGTTATTAAACCATTAATAGTTATTCTTCTTCCTGAATCAGTAATGTTTAAAGTGTCCTTAACACATGCAGTAATGAGTAACAAAAAGGAGAAAATAATAAAAGATTTTTTCATACATTTAATGGATATGTATCAAATTTAGTCAAAAATTCTACAGTTGCTTTGATCATTTATTTGTTGTTGCTAATGGCTAAATAGCTTTTTGTAATCATAGCATAAACATAATTGTGAGCAGAGCTTGAGTAAGTATGATCCTTAGAATATTCTCTAACAGAAAGTGGTTCATTCTCCTTAGGGAAAATACTCATAATCATTCTCCCATAGCCAGTGGATTATTATGATAAAATTGAAGCAGAATGCTGAAAACAGTGCATTGTTTAATTCTTTCTGTATTAAATAACATAAAAGCAGTATGAATTGCATATTCTCTGCACGAAATGGTTCTTCTAATTTTCAGCCAATAGTATAATTATTCTGATTATTAGCCATACAACTCTTGCTCTAATAAAATCTGGTTTTCCTTAAGTGATACCTTTCTATTTCTTGATAAGGGTATCCTGATGTTTCCCTTTAACACTATATCACTGCTACATAAACAATCAAAATATTTGCAGTTAATAATGTAAGAATTATGGCAACGAAAGAAATAAGGATTTAATAAGAATCTTTCGTACCATTTGATTGGATATTTTGTAAATATTCGTTCTGAATTATTTAAAACAATAATAGTACCTCTATTCTCAGCTTTAATGAAAATGACCTTATTATAGGAAATATATTTGATCCCTTTTACAGTTTTTATTTCAAGGACTTGTGCCTCATGAGAATTGTGAATTTCCATAGTTGCAAGTTTTTGAAATAACAAAATAAATGAGAAGCAGATAAACCTTCAAATTATATATAAATATGCTTTCGCTATGTCAGCCACATTGAAGTCGACATTATATTAGTCACATTATCAAATGTTTAAAATTAAAACAGTGTTCCTTATGTATATTTTTACCTGCAAGATTCAAAGCAATATTTTTGCCTCATTATATCCCACATGTCACTAGTTCGGCTTTTGTGACACCATTTTTTGAATTATTTTTAAAAATTATGTAATTTATAATCTTTATAAATTATACTATAAAGCAGATCAATGTTTTATATATATCTATATGTATATATATGTACTTAATAATTTATATTATGAACAAAACAACTGGTGTTTCCCAATCTTTATCAGCGACTGAACTGTCAGAAATAATGTACTTATATAGTAAATCAATAATATAATTCTCTGCAACATGGAATCAATACGCAAAATATTTAAGAAAGGTTATGGTCCTTCAAGCAGCCATACAATGGGCCCCAGGTATGCAGCTGAACAATTCCGCAAGAGAAATGAATCGGCTTCATTCATAGTAATAACGCTTTACGGAAGCCTGGCTGCAACAGGCAAGGGACATCTCACCGACAAGGTCCTTCATGAATCATTCCCCGGGGATAAGGTTAAAATTATCTGGGAAAAAGGAACTGTTCTTCCCCATCATCCTAATGGAATGAGATTTCAGGCTTTAGACAACAACAGGGGACTTATTGATGAATGGACTGTATACAGTGTTGGCGGCGGAGACATTGAGGATGAGAAAACCAGGCTGCAGAAAGAACATATCTACCCTCATACAAACATGAATGACATTCTGCTATGGTGTCAGCAGAACGGGCGAACTCTCTGGGAATATGTTGAGTTGCATGAAGGAGAACAGATACTTGATTTTCTTGAAGATACATGGAAAACAATAAAGGATTCAATTAACCGCGGCCTCGAAAATGAGGGCGTAATGCCCGGACCGCTTAATCTGACCAGGAAAGCATCAACATATTACATAAGGGCAAAAAGCACTGCCGGATCACTGCAGAAAAGGGCGCTTGTATTTGCTTATGCCCTTGCAGTTTCTGAGGAAAATGCAGCCGGTGGTCTTATTGTCACCGCACCAACATGCGGTTCCTGTGGTGTGGTCCCTGCAGTTCTTTACCATATTCAGAATACCTACTCATATTCTGATACAAGGATACTGAGGGCGCTTGCAACAGCCGGCCTCATCGGCAATCTGGTAAAGGAAAACGCATCTATATCCGGCGCTGAAGTAGGCTGCCAGGGAGAAGTGGGAACAGCATGCGCCATGGCTGCAGGTGCTGCTACACAGTTATTTGGCGGCACCCCTTCACAGGTGGAATATGCAGCAGAAATGGGAATTGAACATCACCTCGGACTTACCTGCGATCCTGTTGCCGGACTGGTACAGATTCCCTGCATTGAACGAAATGCAATTGCTGCAGGAAGGGCAATGGATGCCTCAGCCTATGCTATACTTTCAGATGGCCAGCACAGAGTCAGTTTTGACAAGACTGTTCTTGCAATGAAACAGACCGGTCACGACCTTCCTGATATTTATAAGGAAACATCTGAAGGAGGTCTCGCAATACAATTCTGATCAGAAACTTATCCTGAGGCCGGCGAAATAATTCCTGGGAAGTGCAGGATAATAATACCTTGGTTCTGAACTACCGAAACCTATTGCATTCACAATTAGCATCGATGAATAATGGGTATCAGTTATATTGTTGATCCCTCCATACAGAATAACTGGTATTGCCTTAATAGCGCGTAGCTGTCTGCCGAGCCTTAGATTACAAGTGAAATAGCCGGGATAGCTGATCGAATTACTATCATTAATATACTGACCTCCTGAATATTGCATCTGCACTGACAACTCAGAACCCTCAAAGGGGATCCATCTGAGCCATAAACTCAGATTCTGCCCGGGAATACCTGGCAGAAGATTCCCGTCATATGACTGTCCGTCATCAGTAAAATCAATAAATCTGTTTACCGTAGCATTGAAGCTCAGGTCGGCATTAAGGCTTCCCGGAAAACTGTTCAGTCTGAACAACAAAGCTCTTGCCATAAGCTCAAAACCAAGGTGGCGTGTTTTTCCTGCATTTATTCCCGTGAAAATATCTTCGGTTATTCTTTTTGTCACAAGCAGGTTTTTTAGCCCAATAAGGTAAACAGTACCTTCAAGTTTCAGTATTTCTTCAGGCAGATCCAGTCTGCTGCCAGCTTCAAGCTGCCATCCTGTTTCAGGCAGGATATCATGATTCACATCCCCGGCTGGAAGAAGGGTTTCCTCAGGTGATGGTAATGAAAACCCATGACCGGCAGAGGCATAAAATGAAACTATACCGGAGGGAGAATAGTTTATACCTGCACGCGGAGAAACTATCAGGGGAAAGTTCCTTTTTTCAGACTGATCGCCGTTTTGCAGGTATTTGTCTGTAAGCATGTAAGCTGTATAATTAAGTGCAGAGGCAAAAGATATGTTCAGAGTGCTGACAGGTTTAAAATACATTATTCCGAAAATGTTGAAATGGTTTCGCTTTTCCCTGTTTTCTCCTGTAAGCAGATTATTGGTCAAAAGCTTCCACTCATACTGTTCCGACAGCATTTCCATACCGGCCGTGACTTCTGTTTTTCCTGAACGGTAGTTTAACTTTCCTCTGAATCCCCCGCTTAGTGACTTATCATCAAGGTCATTAAACGGGCGGCGCTCAAAGCTGTCATTGATCCTTCCGAATACGGCAACATTGCCGGTAAGGCCAGGCTTTATCCTTCCTGTAAGGGATAAGGACATCAAACCTTTGCTGTAGTCTTTGTAGGCATTTACTGCCTTCCAGGTTGCTGCTGCCTGCCATGGCGCCTGTTCATACAATGTTTTGCCGAGGGAACTGGGTATTCCTCCTGAGACATCAATAAAAAGCAGGGTTGAACTGGCTGACCAACCCTTACCTGACCAGCGTGCAACTGCAAGTGCCGTGG
>Ga0209099_1003746_pt1 | contig 12118 bp, 9 predicted proteins | sample AD_JPNHW2_MetaG_FD_184430 | JGI IMG/M metagenome (GOLD analysis project Ga0209099, IMG submission 184430) | Active sludge microbial communities of municipal wastewater-treating anaerobic digesters from Japan - AD_JPNHW2_MetaG (SPAdes) (version 2) | ecosystem: Engineered > Bioreactor > Anaerobic >...
TCGGGAGGCTGCTTTTTTTCGAAAAATCAACCAAACAGCGAAAATATATCAACCGAATAAAATATGTTGACATAGGAAGCACAGTGTGATAATATTACCACATCAGGCAGAGTACTACCAGGAAGAGTAATTGAAAGGAGGGCCGGTATGATAAGCAGCGATATTATCCGCGGGCATCTTGATGCCATCATTCTAAGGCTTATCTGCGAAAAAGACCGGTACGGATATGAAATATCCAAAGAGATATCGGTCCGTACCGATGAGCAGTTCCAAATCAAGGAGGCAACCCTTTATGCTGTGTTTCAGCGGCTTGAGAAAAAAGAACTTATTGAATCCTATTCAGGCGAAATTTCGCTCGGAGGGAAAAGGCGTTACTACCGGATAACAAAGCTCGGCAAAGCCTTTTTGAAAGAAGAAATTGAAGAATGGAAAAGCGTAAAAGCAATCATTGATTTATTTATGGATGAAAGTAAATCGGAAAGGGCTGAAGATAATGAACAGAATTGAAGAATATGTTGAGAAGTGCTTTGCGGATATCCCCGACAGCGAAAGAAAAGAACAGCTTAAAGCGGAGATAATCGAAAATCTCAACGAAAAAGTTCTTGACCTTATCGAACAGGGAAAGACCGGGGAAGATGCCGAAAACAAGACTATTATAGAATTCGGAGAAATCGACGATATTAAACAGGAGCTTTGCAAAGACATTCAAGCGGACAAACCGCGCAAATACAACAAATACGCGCTTTTGCTTTGGTTTTCTGTCGGAGGCAGTGCTTTGATTATCGGGCTGATGCTGTTTATCAACCTCTATTACACAAAAAACAACATTTGGTTTGTCTATCCGGCTTTCGGTGTTTTGTGGTGGCCGCTGGTGATGGCTTTTTTATGGCTCCGGCATAAATAATGGAACCCGTTCCGGCCGGAACAGTTAATGTACAGGACAGCAAAAAAGCGCCAAAAGCGGCAGGCTTTCAACGCTTTACGATGAAGAAGCAATGCGTTTAAACGGTTTTTGAATAAATACTGTCTTCAACAAGTATATCCACATAACCGGCAACCTCTTCTTTGGATATCTTGGTGCTGCTCATAATCCACCATTTTGCCAGGGCTATCAAAGCGCCTGCGTAATATTCGCCAAGCATCTTTACCGGAACACGGTATGATATTCCCGCTCTTTCGCTTTCGGCGAGTTTTCCGTATATTTCAGCCGAGATTGCTTTGTGTATAGCGTCTGTCAGGGTATTTGAGTTTGTGGCCTCGATTGTCAGCTTCACCATTTTGCGGTTGGCGTCAAGGAAGTCCAGCACTTTGTTGATGATACTCATGAAGTATTCCTTCCGGTTTAACGAGTTGATGTCACCCTCGAGGGAAGGAACCAGTTTTTCAAGTTCTGTTTCAATGCAGAATTCAAAAAAGTGGTATTTATCTTCAAAATGTTTGTAAAAGGTTGCCTTGTGAACCATGGCTTGGTCGCAGAGCTCGCGTACGGAGATATCGTCAAATCTCTTCTTTTCAAGCAGGCTGAACATCGCTTCGACAAGCAGCTTGTGCGTTCTGCGCACTCTCATATCCTCATTTTTTTCCATGATGAACATCCTTTCGTCGACTGTTTTTTATAAATGGTCGCATAATTACAAAATGTGCGTTAATTGTCTGTTGACCATTTGATATTTCAAGTATATACTCAAAAACGACGAATGTCAATTAAGTAATTTTCGTAGCTTTAAGGAGCTGATTTTTTGGATATTTTTACCCGTTTTATTGTAAAAAAGAAGTGGCTGATCGTAATTATAGCCATAGCGCTGATTGTGCCGTCCATTATTGGATTTGCCGCGACCAAAATTAATTACAGTATACTCAGCTATTTGCCCAAGGACCTTGATTCCATGGTCGGGGAAACCTGCCTTGAGGATGTTTTCAACCTTGCCAGTACTGCCATGGTAACAGTGGACAATATGTCAACCGCCGACATCATTGCGCTGAAAAAGGACATTAAGGCTATTGACGGAGTCAGCCATGTTATTTGGGCGGACGACCTTGTCAGCGTCACGGTGCCGCCCGAAGCATTGCCTTCGCAGATAAAGGACTTCTTTTTCAGCGGCAACACAACCATAATTCTTGTTACCTTCCAGGAAAACAGTTCTTCCGAATTGACGACAAAGGCGATAAACAGCATTGAACATATTTTGAAAAAAGACTGCTTTATCAGCGGCATATCGGCTATCGGCAACGACATCCGCAACCTTATCAACGGAGAAACGCCTATTTATCTGGGTGTTGCTGTTCTTCTCGTCCTTGTGGTGCTTTTCCTCGGTGTGGAATCAACAGTTGTTCCGTTCATCTTTCTCGCGAGTCTCGGGCTGGCAATATTGTACAATTTCGGGAGCAACATATTATTAGGTGAAATCAGCTATATTACAAAAGCGCTTGCGGCTGTTCTGCAGCTGGGTGTTACGATGGATTTCTCTATATTCCTGCTGCACAGGTATAATGAGGAACGGCTGAAAACGGAAGATCACAACGAAGCGATGATGTCGGCCATCAAATTTACTGCCACTGCAATCGCAAGCAGTTCATTAACCGCAATCGCCGGTTTCCTCGCCTTGTGTATTATGACGCTCACACTCGGCAAAGATTTAGGCCTTGTTATGGCAAAGGGAGTTCTGTTTGGCGTAATTTGCTCGTTGACGGTTTTGCCCGCAATGCTGCTGATCTTCGACAAACCGGTGCAAAAATACAAACACAGGACCGTTATCCCGGAGCTGAAAAAGACATCATTCTTTGTTGTTAAACATTATAAATCGATACTGATTGTATTTATCGTGATTGTCATTCCTTTTTCTGTTTTTCAATCAAAAACGAAGGTTTATTACAATCTTGTCAGTTCCATGCCGGCCAGCCTCAGTTCCATTCAAGGGGCTAAAAAAATCAACGATACCTTTAAAAGGCCGAGCACCGATTATCTGCTGATTGATGATTCCGTATCCAACAATAAGATTGCCGAAATGGCAGGAAATATAGAACGGATTGACGGCGTTCAGAATGTTTTATGTATGCAAACGCTGTTAGGGGACGGTATTCCGGAAAAACTGCTTCCGGAAGCGATAACCGGGATTTTTCACGCCGGAGGCAAACGGCTCCTGATTATCAGCTCCGCCTATAAACCGGCATCGGACCCGGAGAATGAACAGGTTGCTTCAATTATCAAGGAAGCGAAGAAATATGATAAAAACGCTTTGTTTACCGGCGAATCACCTATGTCAAAAGATTTAATAAGGATTGCCGATACCGACTTTAAAAACGTAAATATCGCGTCGCTCATCGCCATCTTCGCTATCATTCTTTTAACATTCCGGTCGGTTTCAATCCCGCTGATCCTTGTTGCGTCCATAGAGTCGGCCATTATGATTAATATGGGCATTCCTTTCCTGACAGGCACGACGATTCCGTTTATTGCGTCCATTGTTCTCGGCACAATACAGCTCGGGGCTACGATAAATTACGCGATCCTCATGACCACACGCTACAGGGAAGAACGGCGGAAAGGCTCTGATGCAAAAAAATCAGCGCAGATTTCCATCGAAAAGTGCTCAAAGCCTATTATGACAAGCGGACTTTCGTTTTTCGGGGCGACAATCGGTGTGGCGATGATTTCCGACATGGACATGATCAGAAGTATATGCCTGATGATAGGCACCGGGGCTCTGATAAGCATGGTTGTAATTATTCTGGTGGTACCCGCTATTATGATCATATTCTCAAAAATAATTGAAAAAACTTCATACAGGTTTTTGGAGGGAAAACAATGAAAGCATTTAAAAAACTGGCCGCAGCGGCGCTTTGCGCAGTAATCGCCGCCTCAAGCCCGGCAGCTGTGCTGGCGGCAGACAAGGCACCGGTTAAAAAAGATGAGAGCGTTTATCTGATTCTGAACGATAACGGAACGGTTAATGAACAAATCGTGAGTGTTTGGCTCCATAGCCCGGACGGCCTTAAAAATGTGACGGACGTCAGCAATCTCAAAAATATACAAAGCATCAAAAGCGATATCACACCGAAAATTTCAGGCACATCTGTCAGATGGGCAACTGCGGATACCGATGTCTATTATAAAGGCACCTGCACTGCCGTGCCGCCTCTCGGCATTAAGATTGCTTATACGCTTAACGGCAAGGCAATAGCCGCGAAAGACCTGATCGGCAAGAGCGGCAATATTGCTATCAGCATCAGCATGAGAAACAATCTTAAAAAATTATTAAACATTGACGGCGAAAAAAGAACGGTTTACACACCGCTTTTTGCCGGATTGGTGGTTGACATGCCGACCGCCGTTTTCTCCAATGTCAGCGCGCCCAATACAATGATGATGACCGAAGGCACAAACCAGGTGATTGCAATGCTTGCGATGCCCGGGCTGGCGGATAACTTTAAAGGACTGTTTGATGAACAGCTTAACAGCATCAAAGGCAAGATATCGGGCGAAATCACCATTACCGCGAAAGCCGATCATTTCGAGTTCCCGATGATAATGGGAGGCGCTGCCACAAAGTTTTCCGATTTGAAAAATATCAGCGGTTTATCGGATACCACCGGACTGATTGACGGCATCACAAAGCTTTTTAATGCCATTGACCTGCTGGGGAACGGAACCAAAACGCTGTCGGACGGCTTGGCGCTTTACAACAGCAAAATGGGAGAATTCAATGACGGTATTATGAAGGCTGCTGACGGGATTACTCAGCTCCATGACGGTATCGGGCAACTGGATGACGCAACGACACTTCTGAAGGATAAAATAAACAACGAGCTGATTCCCGGTATCACCGAAGCAAAAAATACAAAACAGGAATTGTCCGATCAGCTGGAAGCTGTGCAGCAGCTCTACAAAGACATCAATATACCGGAAATGGCGGATGTTCAGCCGGAACTGACTTCCATGATCAGCGATGTCTGCAACGCCTCCTCCGACGCGACCGTCAAAGCGCTGACAGGGAAAAGCTACAGCCAGCTGACAGCAGCGCAAAAGGCAAAAATATTATCGGCAAGGGCAAAAGTCAAACTGGACGCAAACAGCAAAATTGTTGACTTTATGGCTTCGCTGAATGCGAAAAAAATAATTCAGCTGATATCAAAATTGCAGAACCTGCAGACAAGCGCTTCCGGTATGCTTGGCGGTATGGATACCCTGATTACCTCGCTTTACAATCCGAAGGACGATATCAGCAATCCGACTTCGCTGGCAACGGCAATCCTTGCTTTGTCAGCCGGTGTTGATAAGCTTGATGACGGCGCAGGGCAGTTGATAGACGGCGCGGCACAGTTGAAGGACGGTTCCGCTCAGCTGTATGCGGGCAGCACTAAACTTGCCGACGGCGGCTTGCAGCTGAAAAACGGATTTGCCGAATTCTCAAGCAAACTGCTCGGTACAATCGGGGGTTCTGTCAATACAGATACGGTGAAAACTGCTTTAGCTGTTAAGGATGCCATGATTGAACAGGCGGATGCCTATGATTCATATACCGGTTCGCCGGAGAATTCGGAAAATTCCCTTAAATTCATCATAAAGGTCAACGAACCGGTAAGTACCGCACAGGCTGAAACGGAAACTAAGTCAACGAATAACGAAGCAAAGTCTTCTATTTGGCAAAGGCTCATCAGTTGGATCAAGGGGATTTTCGAATAAAGCAGTTTACTGAAACAAAATGGTAACTCCAAAAACGGACCTTGCTGGAAAACAGCAGGATCCGTTTTAATTTTCAGCTTTAGCAAAAAAAGTCGCACCGGCAGGAGCGACTTTTAATAACCGCCCGCTATGCGGGTGAGGTTGAAAGCTTAAGCAAAGGCAACACCTTTCTGATATAATGATGAATGTTCAAGCCATCAAAATAAGAAAAGAAAGGTGTTGCCTCATGGCAGAAAGTTTAGCACACACAAAATGGGTATGCAAGTATCACATAGTATTTACACCAAAATATCGAAGGAAAATAACATATTATGAATTAAGGGAAGATATACAAAAGATAATAAAGGATTTGTGCAAATGGAAAGGCGTAGAAATAATGGAAGGACACATGATGCCTGACCATATACATCTTTTGGTATCCATACCGCCGAAAATGAGTATATCGCAGTTTATGGGATATCTCAAAGGGAAAAGTGCAATGATGATATTTGATAGACATGCAAATTTAAAATACAAATATGGCAACAGAAATTTTTGGGCGACAGGTTATTATGTCAGCACAGTAGGGTTAAATGAGAAAACAATTAAGAAATACATACAAGAGCAAGAAAAGGATGATCAAATCATGGATAGAATTACATCAAAGGAGTACGAAAACCCTTTTAAGGGTACTGCCAAGTAATCAGTCCACAAAGGCTTGAACAAAGTGAAAGCCAGCGTCATTTAGGCGCTGGCAATTCTTTTCGGCCCTTATAGGGCTTGTGCAAGCCACCCCATTTTGGAGTGGTCTTGACTGTTTGATACATAAAAATGATTGCCGCTTCGACATATAAAAATATCTTTTTTGCATATTATATTGACAGAAATAAAATCTCGTTATATAATTTATTTGCTGAAAAAATCCCGAGGCAGACTTTTATAAAAGGCTTAAGTTCTTGATTACTCAAAAAGTACAAATTTAAATTGGAGAACAGCCGATAGAGTAAAGTTATGATAATTGAAAGATAAAGGTTTATCTTTCCGTTAAAGCAGCCTTTTAACGAGATTTTTTTTGAATTGGAAGAAAACTGCAGAACGAATGAGAGACTTCCAATTAAGTGGTTTTGTTGTATAAGTTAATTTTTAGCAGGAGGAAAATATAAATGAAAAAGGCAGTTTATAAACTTACCGCAATAATTCTTGCGCTACTAATGGTTATTGGTACAGCCCCGTTGTCTGAATTGGCAAATTTTAATTTTTGTTTGCCGGCGTGGATAAGCAACGGAATGTTTTCCGTTAAGACGAGTGCGGCAACATGGGGTGATTATGAATACACGGTCAGTGACGGAAAAGCAACCATAACAAAATATATAGGGGCTGGAGGCGCGGTAAGTATACCCGATATAATTGAAGGTTATTCTGTTATGAGCATAGGGACCGAAGCCTTTAAGGGTTGCGCCGGATTGACCGGCGTTGTAATCCCGGACAGTGTAACGAGCATCGGGATGTATGCATTTTCTGAATGTATGGGATTATCAAGCCTCACGATCGGCAATGGTGTAACAAATATAGAGATGTTTGCGTTTTATTATTGCAGCGGCTTAACAGACGTCACTATCCCTAAAAATGTTGCAAGTATTGCTGAGCATGCTTTTGATAACTGCGACGGTTTGGAAACGATATATTTTAACGCTGTCAACTGTTTATTTACAGGGGCTGTTAACGAACGTGCGTTTTATGGTTGCAACACTATCAAGGCTGTGAACATCGGCAGCGAGGTACAAGTTATTAACGCTTACGCATTCAGGAACCTTTCCGGTCTAACAAGTGTCATTATCCCGGATAGTGTTACAAGCATCGGGGAGGGTGCGTTTTATGATTGTATAAGATTAACGGATGTTACCATCCCAAGCAGCGTGACAAGCATTGGAATAGGCGCGTTTTATGGTTGTATAAGATTAACCAATGTCACTATCCCGAGCAGCGTGACAAGCATCGGATTAGGCGCGTTTGAAATATGTACCGGCTTAACGAGTATTACAATCGGCAGCGGCGTGACAAGTATCGGGAACGGCGCATTTAATGGTTGTACTAAATTAAAGAGCATCACTATTCCGGACAGCGTTACAAGCATCGGTAGCAGTGCGTTTCAAGGCTGCACCGATTTGACCGGAGTTGTTGTTCCGGGTACTGTGACGAGCATTAAAGAGAGTGCATTTAAGGACTGTACCGGCATTACGAGCGTTGCCATCGGCAATGGCACAGCAAGTATTGGAGTTAGCGCGTTTGAGGGCTGCACTGTGCTGACCAGCATCACTGTACCGGACACGTTGAGACGGTAGTATTGATGTCAAGGGTGGATAAGTGAGAGTGTAGAAAAGCCTTGAAATAAAGGCTTTTCGAGATTTGAGAGTGAAAATCTGTTGCGCGAAAATCGGAGAATTATCGCTCCGTGGGAATATGTCCACGAAGGCAGATTTGATAGTTAATTGGTCAGGGTAGATGTCATAGTCAGGTGACAGAGCAGGTTAGATGTTTAGCTCTCAAGACAGAACGGATTAGATGTTTTTTTCAGCGAGAGAGAAGATTGAATATCGGTACAAGCATATTTATTTAGCATTGTTTCGAGGTAGACAAATTGGAAAGACGTTTAAAAATATGGAATTGGTTTATTTTTATTACCCTAACTTTTTTATGTGGGGGAATTGTAGGGGCGGTTACTGCTTCGTTTTTACAAATAATGAGATTTGCTATTAATGCATTATGGATAGAAATTCCGCAGTCCATTTTTTGTATTATTGTATTTGGAATAAAAATAAATCTCTATTATGTGATTGCCTGCGTAGTGGGCGGCATTCTTATAGGTGTTTGGCAGCGCAGATATGGCGATTATCCAATTTTGTTGGATGATATTCTTAAAATTTATAAAAGGGATAAGAATATTCCTTATAACAATTTGGGAATTATTATAGTCGCTGCGCTGATGCCGCTTATTTTCGGCGGAAGCGTAGGACCGGAGGCCGGACTTGCCGGAATTATAGCGATGCTGTTTTGCTGGGTACGGGATAAATACAAATCCAGTATCGTTAGTATTTTGGAGAACCAAGAAAAAAATAAGCTTACAAGATTATTTAAATTAATTAAAAATCCTATTAATACGTTCATTGGCGTTGATATAAAATATAACGATAAAACTTATTCTGTTTCGAAAACTAAGCGATGGTCAGCTTATGTATCATCTGGGGCAGGTGGAGTCTTGGCTTTTCGTATTATCGCTAAAATATTAGCGCAGGGCGGTATAGAAATTGCTAGATTTGAAAAATTTATCTACACATCACATGAAATACTTTATTTTTTTCCAATTGTGATTTTAGGTATATTGACAGGATTGATTTTTCTATTTTCAAAAAAGCTTTTTGAATACTTATTTAAACCATTGCAAAATAAAAAAATTATTCGTGCTGTTATAACAGGGTTGACATTAAGTCTTGCGGGAATGTTTTTACCATATACTATGTTTTCTGGCGAAGAACAAATGGTTGACATGGTTAAAGATTGGCAAAGTTGGACTGCCCCTTTGCTGTTTGCTACCGGCTTTATTAAAATCCTTATGATAAATTGCTGCGTTTCCGGAGGCTGGCGCGGAGGTAGCTTTTTCCCTTGTTTATTCTGCGCTACAGCTATAGGCTATGGTTTATCAACTTTTATTTCGGCAAATCAATCTTTCATTATCTTAACATTTATGGCTTCTTATACCGCTATGGCTTTGGGTCAGCCGTTGATTATTATTGCGTTATGTATGCTTTTTGCTCCTTTTTCAGCTATATTGCCTATTATAATAGCAGCGTATATAGGGGGATGGTTTAATAAAAAAAGTATTGTTTATATTTTAGAGTCGGGGAAGATGTCACTTTAGGAGCCTCCCCGCAGATAAACGCTTATATCGGCAATCCGTTTTCGAATATTTAGCCCTAAATCGTTTGTGTCGACTTGTTTCCGCAAAGGGACAAAAGCCGTAAAATACCGTGGATATGTTTTCGCGCACGGAAAATTCGATAAAACACCTATCGACCTATTCTCACGTACGAAAAAAAGTATAACTACAGCTCCGACGTCAAAACGAGCCTATCGTGCCAGCGTGACTAGTATCGGAATTAACGCTTTTAACAAAACGGCTTGGTATAATAATCAACCGGATGGTCTGGTGTACGCAGGTAAAATTGCTTACAAATACAAGGGAATTATGCCTGCAAGCACAAGCCTAACGCTGCTGCCTGAGACAAAAGGAATAAGCGACACTGCGTTTTGCGGATTCTTTAGCTTGAAACATATTATTATCCCAGACAGTGTGATGAGTATTGGGGCGAGTGCGTTTGAGAATTGCCGCGCTTTGGTTAGCGTTAATATACCGGACAGTGTAAACGGTATCGGCAATTATGCGTTTTCCGGTTGCACAGGCTTGGCAAGTGTCAATATAGGCAATGGTGTGACAAGCATTAGGGATCGTGTGTTTTCCGGCTGTTATGGTTTGACCAGTGTCACCTTTTCGGACAGTGTGAAGAGCATTGGCAAGTATGCTTTCTATGGTTGCACAGGCTGGAAAAATATTATTATCGGCAAAGGTGTCACGAGCATCGCGGAGCAGGCGTTTTCCGGCTGTACAGGCTTGATCGGTGTCATTATCCCAGACAGCGTGACTAGTATCGGGCGTTCTGCGTTTCTAGGCTGCTCAGGCATGAAGAGTTTAACAATTTCGAAGAATGTTACAGTCATCGGCGAAATCGCTTTCGCCAATTGCACTGGTTTGGAAACGGTTTATTTTAACGCTACCAATTGTTTAAGTATGGGTACAACCGACTATCAAGTGTTTTCCGGATGCAACGCAATAACCACTGTATACATAAGCGATGAGGTGAAAATTATCCCCGCGATTGCATTTATCTCCCTTCCCGGGCTAATAAGCGTAAATATTGGAAAGGGAGTAACCGATATCGGGAGCTCTGCATTTAACTGTTGCGGAAAATTAACAAGCGTCACTATCCCGGATAATGTGACAAACATCGGGATTGGCGCATTTAACAACTGCAAAGGACTCATTAATGTAAGAATCGGTAATGGTGTGACGAGTATTGGTAATTTTGTGTTTGATGATTGTGATGGATTGACTGACATAAAAATTCCCGACAGCGTAAAGAGTATCGGGACTTGTGCGTTTCAGGATTGCGATGGATTGACTAACGTCAACATTCCTGACAGTGTAACGAGTATCGGGGATTATGCGTTTCGCAAGTGCGCCGGATTGACCGGTATCAGTATTCCGGTCAGCGTGACAAGTATCGGCAATATGACGTTTTACGGCTGTGACAGTTTAAAAATCCACGGAATTACCGGGTCCTATGCGCAGAGTTACGCAAATAGCCACAGTATTCCTTTTATTTCGATATTGCTTTCTTCTGTTCAGGGTTCCGACTGTGTGGTTGATAATTCACGGGGCATAATTTCCGGCTTGCCAGCCGGACTATCAATTGAACAATTTGAAGAATTGGTTCAGGTCAACGGAGATTATACCATCGAGTATTCTATCGAAACGCTTGGCACGGGCACACAAGTATATTTAATGGCGAATGCTGCCAAATCAACAGGTACTATCATTGCCACATTTACCATTATCATCCTTGGCGATATTAACGGTGATAGTAAGATATCAGTGCTCGATGCTCTGATGACCTTGCAGAACGCGAGCGGTATGCTGGATTTTAGCGACATCAAACTGTTTGCGGGTGATGTAAACAATAATGGCAATATCACTTCAATTGATGCTTTGAAAATACTTCAATTTTCCTCTGGGATTATTGGGGAGCTTTAACAATAAACTGATAGAAATAAAAAACACCGTGTGCCGAATATAAGTGACACACGGTGCTTTTTTATATAATTCAATTTACTCTTTACAGTAGATATTCAGCGCATCCCGAAGGAACTCAGCGGCGCCGAGAGCAATTTTGTCATAATAGGCCTTGAATCGTTCATCCGCAACATACATTTCACCAAGCCCTTTATGCGCTTGCTTTGTATACATACCATCCGGCCAAAATATACAAATCCATTGCTTATGAAGTTCGCACACTTTATGCGCCAACTCACCGGCAGGGTTTCCTGTTGCCATTGCCGCCGGCAAAGATTCGTTGATTTCCCGGGAAAGCCTCTCACTTTCGGCATACTGTTCTTCGCTCATTCCTTTTACCTTGGCATTGGAGGCGTCAACGGTTGCGTCGCCGAACTTGCCCCTTATTTCCTTGCCGTAGCTTTTTTCGTTTTCGTCCACGAGTTTTTGTTTAAATCCTTCAAATTTTTCTTTGTCACTCATAATAATGCCACCTTTCATAGAATCAATAGTTTTACCGACATTGAAGATCAGCGCTTCAAGCCGGTCTTTTTTTTGCAGGAGTGCTGTCA
>Ga0209099_1003747_pt1 | contig 12116 bp, 12 predicted proteins | sample AD_JPNHW2_MetaG_FD_184430 | JGI IMG/M metagenome (GOLD analysis project Ga0209099, IMG submission 184430) | Active sludge microbial communities of municipal wastewater-treating anaerobic digesters from Japan - AD_JPNHW2_MetaG (SPAdes) (version 2) | ecosystem: Engineered > Bioreactor > Anaerobic...
ACCACCGAGGTTATCAACGGGAAAACCATTTATTCCGGTTACCTGCGAAACGCCTACCTTCAGTATGAAAACGGCAGGCTCCTGGTAAGGGGCGGACTGATCGGTACCGAGCAGATCTCCATGATGGAAAAGATCTGGGGATACAGGTATGTTACGAAGCCCCCGATAGATTATTCAGGCATGATACAGGCAGCTGACCTGGGTGTGATGACAGTGGTGCAGGCAGGTGAATTCCTTGACCTTGACCTCTCAGTCACAAACGGACGCGGTTTCAAGGATATAGCCGCAAACGGAACCTACAGGCTTTCAGCAGGATTCACCCTCACCCCGGCACAGAATATGCTCGTAAGGGGCTTCTATGACATGATGGGTCCTTCCGGCAGGATGCAGCGTACGGCCAGCATTACCGCAGCATGGATGGGTCCGAAGTTCAATGCCGGAGCAGAGTACTTCAGGCAGGATAATGCATCCATGACCGAAGGACGCAATTACTCAGGCATCAGCATCTTCACAAGGGTGCCGCTGGCAGAAAAAGTGAAGTTCTTTGCAAGGTATGACCGCATAGCATCGGTTACCATGGATGGGGCGGAAGATCCCTGGAACCTTTCAAGGGACGGATCATACATCTATGCCGGAATTGATTTTTCCCCGGTAAAGAATGTAAGGATATCTCCCAATTACAACAGCTACATACCCCCGGCAGAGAATTCTGACAATGTCGGAACCATTGGCCTCAACATAGAGGCAAAATTCTGACGGTTCCGGCAATGGAAAGGGGCTCTGCAAATCAATGAATCATAAAAAAGATGTAAATTCATAACAAAACAAGCATGAAAAAACAGATTTTCATCCTGATGGCCGCAATGGTACTGCTGCTCGTCTCATGCGGAGGCGGCGGTTCAACCACCGGCAAGCAGAAGCAGATCACCCTTTCAGCTGCCGGGGCCACCTTCCCGCAGCCATTCTACAACCTCGCCTTCAAAAAATACAATGAGGCAGGAGGTCCGCTCATCAACTACGGAGGCATAGGTTCAGGCGGAGGAATCAAGAGCCTTCGCGACCAGATAGTTGATTTCGCGGCTACTGACGCATACCTTTCAGACGCCGAGCTGGCAGAGATGCCCGGAGAGGTGGTTCATATCCCCACCTGCATCGGTGCAGTGGTGATAGCATACAATCTTCCGGGCGTCACAGACCTGCAGCTCACCCCCGAACTCCTTGAAGGGATCTTCCTGGGTAACATTAAAAAGTGGAATGATCCGAAGATTCTTGCAGCCAACCCGGGTCTTGCCGTTCCCGATATGGAGATCACTGTTGTCTACCGTTCTGACGGCAGCGGCACCACATACATCTTCAGCGACTACATGTCGAAAGTCAGCCCGGCCTGGAAAGCTCAGCTTGGGACAGGCAAAGCTCTCAACTGGCCTGCAGGAATAGGCGCAAAGGGCAATCCGGGCGTTTCAGGAACCATCAGCCAGAGCCAGGGCTCCATCGGTTACATCGGTTATGAATATGCTTTCGCACAGAAGATACCCATGGCTAAAGTGATGAACAGCGCAGGTCTATTCATAGAGCCGACTCTGGAATCTTTCACTGCTGCTGCCGCTGCAGAGATGCCGGCTGACACCAGGGTGATGCTTACCAACTCGCCTAATCCTGCTGCCTATCCCATCACCAGCTTCACATGGATCATCATGTATAAGGAGCTGGCATATGGCAAGCACAGCAGCGAGGCTGCCGAAGCAGCGGTCAAAACCGTGAAATGGCTGACCGGTGAAGAGGCACAGGCAATTGCCACCAGTGTTCATTATGCTGCCCTGCCGCAGAACGCCTCTCTGCAGGCCGCAGAGCTGCTCAGGGGGATAACCTACCAGGGTCTGACCGTTCTCAGATAAACAGATGTCAGGAGACAGGGTCACAAAGGTACTGCTGTTCATCTCATCACTGACAATACTTCTTCTCAGTGCCGGGATAGTCATCTCCCTTTTCGGAGGGGCTCTCCCGGCATTCAGGGAGTTCGGATTCAGGTTCATCATCTCTTCAGCCTGGAATCCAACCGCAGGAAGCGAGGAGTACGGGGCCATGTCATTCATCGCGGGGACGGTCATCACATCCATCCTGGCACTGATAATATGCATACCCATGGCCTTCTCCACCTCCCTCTTCATTGCCGAATACTACAACGGCACCCGCACCTCAGGGATACTGCGGAGCCTGGTTGACCTGCTGGCCGGGATACCTTCGATAGTTTACGGATTCTGGGGCTTTTATGCCCTCCGCCCCCTGATGGTGGCTACAGGCCTGACTGACCAGGGCTTCGGGGTATTCACCGCCTCACTGGTGCTGGCTATTATGATTGTTCCCTATGCCACCTCGCTCAGCGCGGAGATCATCTCCATGGTTCCCGCCGAGCTTAAGGAGGCAGCCTATTCACTCGGCGCCACACGGCGCGAGGTGATCTTCAGCGTGGTCATCCCCTCTGCCCGCTCAGGCATCATCGCCAGCTTCATCCTCGCCCTGGGAAGGGCCCTCGGTGAGACCATGGCCGTGACGATGCTGATCGGCAATGCCAACGTCATACCTAAAGGACTCTTTGCACCGGGAAACACCATGGCTTCGGTAATTGCCAACCAGTTCGGTGAGGCATCAGGACTGAAGATGAGTGCACTGATAGCCATCGGCCTGCTTCTGTTTCTGATAACGGCCCTGGTGAACTATCTCGGCAAACTGATCATCAAACGCTTCGCATGACAGAGATGTATCCCGTACTGACTGACAATATAAGCAGGAGAAACCGGACCAACATCCGCTTCCGGTACCTGGTGATAGCCGGTTCGGTCATAACCGTCATCCCCATCTTCCTGATAGTGGGCAACCTTGCTGTCAAGGGATTCCGGCAGATAAACCTCGCATTCTTTACCAAGCCGGCTCCTGACACCTTCCAGGCAATGATGGCAGCCTCATCGGGTGAGATCATCCCCGGCGGCATAGCCAACGGCCTCACCGGGTCACTGCTGATGGTTGTGCTGGCGTCGCTCTTCGCCATACCGCTTGGACTGATGACCGGAATCTATATCTACGAAAACAGCAGTCTGAAGTATGCCCGGTTCATCAGGAGCCTCACTGAGATACTGCAGGGTGTGCCCTCAATCATACTGGGGATCATTGCCTATATCTGGATAGTAAAGAACATCACAAGAGGATATTCGGCACTGGCCGGGAGCGTCTCGCTGGCCATCATGATGCTGCCGCTTATCATACGCTCCACCGAGGAGACGATGCGCATGATACCCGTTTCCATCAGGGAGGCAGCATTTGCGCTGGGAACTCCATATTACAAAATGATTTATAAGATACTTATACCTGTCAGCTTCAGCGGCCTGGCAACGGGAGTGCTCCTGGCGCTCTCACGTATACTTGGTGAGACGGCTCCGCTGATGCTTACAGCCCTCGGCAGCCCTGCCATCAGCCTTGATGTCACAAGGCCGGTCAGCGCCGTGCCGCTGCTGATATGGGATTTCTACAATGATCCCAACATGGTCAGCCTGGTCTGGAGCGCCTCACTGTTCCTGATGGTATTCGTGCTTTCAATGAACCTCCTCGCGCGAAGCGTGGCATCAAAACATAAATACATCTGAACCTGATGAACAACACCCCTCAAAGTAATAATGTACTGGAGATCAGGGATCTGTCTATTGCCTATGAACCCGGGAAAAATGCCGTGAATGGTGTTACCGCTTCAGTGAAGCGAAACAGCATTACCGCCATCATGGGTCCCTCGGGTTGCGGTAAGAGCACCCTGCTGCGGGCCATGAACCGCATGCACGAGCTCTATCCCAACATCCGGACAAAAGGTGACATTCTGCTTGACGGTCAGAGTATCTTCTCAATGTCAGTAATAGAGCTTCGCCGTAAGGTGGGAATGGTCTTCCAGCGTCCCAACCCATTCCCAAACATGACTATCTATGAAAACGTGGTGGCCGGTTTCAGCCTCAACGACATACGTCTGAAAAAAAGCCAGCGCGACGAGATAGTTGAAAACGCCCTTCGCAACGTGACCCTCTGGGACGAAGTGAAGGAGTCGCTCTACAGAAAAGGGACCTTCCTCTCCGGAGGGCAGCAGCAGCGGCTCTGCGTGGCCAGGGCCATCGCTTTCAACCCCGAGGTGCTGCTCCTCGACGAGCCCACCTCCGCCCTTGACCCCATCGCCACATCGAAGATTGAAGACCTGCTGGGAGAGCTGAAGAAGAAATACACCCTGGTGCTTGTGACCCATAACATGTCACAGGCAGCCCGTATTTCAGACGACTCGATGTTCATGTACCTTGGGGAGCTGGTGGAGTCGGGCCGCACCGGTACACTCTTTACCACCCCGAAAGACCCGCGTACTGAAGCATATCTGACCGGGAAATTCGGATGATTAGGGACGTTTTTTATACATTTGCTAAAACACTTGATTATGAGTGAGAAAAAAGAACAGGCACTGAATGAGATAAAGACCAGCTTTGGCGAGATGGCAAGTCTTGTACTCCGGCAGCTGACCCTCCTGGAGAAGCTGATGGGCACAACTGAAGAACAGGCATTCACTGATCTGATTGATGAGATGGAAAAGGCCGAGAGCCGCATTGACAACCTCGAGGTGGTTATTGGCGAGCAATTTACCAGCACCATTGTGCTTTACCAGCCGGTGGCCTCCGACGTGCGGCGCCTGGTGGCAATATACCGCATGACCATTAACCTTGAGCGCATCGGGGACAGGATACATAACCTCTGCCGGATCATCGGCGATATCAGGAACACAACCGAGTTTACCTCAACCGCGTCTCTGATCACAAACATGCTCACCTCTGGAACCATCATGGTGGAAAAGGCACTGCTCTCATTCACCAATTCAGATCCTGACTATGCTATCTGGACAATCAAGAATGACACGGTGGTTGATGAGATGAATCACAAGCTGCTGCTTGGCCACCTTCGCAAGGAGAATATTGATGACCGGACCCGGTCAATGGTACAGAGCTACATTGAGCTGAAAGATATGATATCCAATATTGAGAGAATAGCTGATCATGCCACCAACATTGCAGAGGCATCGATCTACTCCCTGCAGGGAACAGATATCAGGCATACCGGGATCGGGAAAGAAGAGTAGTGAAGTCTGAAGGTCTGAAGGTCTGAAGGTCTGAAGGTCTGAAGGTCTGAAGTCTGAAGGTCTGAAGGTCTGAAGGTCTGAAGTCTGAAGGTCTGAAGGTCTGAAGTCTGAAGGTCTGAAGTCTGAAGGTCTGAAGGTCTGAAGGTCTGAAGTCTGAAGGTCTGAAGGTCTGAAGGTCTGAAGGTCTGAAGGTCTGAAGGTCTGAAGGTCGAAATTAGCGCACACAAGGAGTAGACATGGCATAGCTTGCCCATAGGGCATCAAGCATTTTAAATGAACGACAAAAAGAAAATACTGGCCGTTGATGATGAGGAACCAATCCTCGAAATCCTCTCATTCAACCTTGAGGGCGAAGGCTACCAGGTTGACACCTGCCTTTCGGCCGAGGATGCCATGCGCAAAAACCTCCACACCTATGACCTGTTCATCCTCGACGTGATGATGGGCCATGTGTCAGGGTTCCGCCTGGCGGAAAAGATAAGAAAGGAAAATGACCTCTCAACCCCGATAATCTTCCTCACTGCAAGGGACACGGAAAATGACCGGATCACCGGTTTCAACCTCGGAGCCGATGACTACCTTGCCAAACCATTCAGCGTCAGGGAACTGATGGCGCGGGTTAAAGCCATCCTCCGCCGGTCTGCGCCGGCACGGGTGACCATGGAGACAGCGGCCGGCTCCTTCACCGTTGACACTGAAAACAACCTCATCCTCACAGACGGCCGGGCACTCGAGCTTACCCGCAAGGAGTACGATATCCTCTCCCTTCTCATCCGCAATGAAGGCAAGATTTTTCCCAGGCATGAGATACTGGCAAGGGTCTGGGGCGGTGACGTCATTGTCACCGACCGTACCGTTGACGTGACCATCGCCCGTATCCGCAAAAAACTGGGCGAAAAGGGTAACATGATAAGAAACAAATCAGGGTACGGTTACTATTTAGGCGAATGAAAAACCAGTCAAATGACAAAATCGATAAGCTTCAGGCGTAGACTGTTCCTTTATTATTTCGGGATCTTCCTCCTCTTTACGGTTCTGATTCTGGCATTCCAGTACCACCGTGAAAAAGATATCAAAATCTCGGCTCTTGACAACAGGCTGAACGACATGGCTCAGCTTGTTGACAACTACATAAAGGTCAATTCGTTAAGCGAGACAGGCAACTATCGCCTGGTGGACTCGGTTTTCAACCTTATTCCGGTACCGGACCTCCGGATCACGGTATTGGCAATTGATGGCAAAGTGCTGTATGACAGCTCGGTGGACGACTGGTCAACAATGGAGAACCATCTCAACAGGCCCGAGGTGGGCAAATCGCTCTTCTCTCCCTACGGTACTGCAGTCCGGCACTCGGAATCGACCGGCAAGGACTATTATTACTTTTCGAGGTACTTCAACACACACTATGTCAGGCTTGCCGAAGAATACAACATCAATATCAGGGGATTCCTGAAACGTGAGCAGATTTTTCTCGTTTTCATGGCCATTGTCTTCGCAGGTATCTGGGCTCTGCTTGCTGCCGTGACGCGGCGGATGGGAAAAAGCATTACCATGCTACGTGATTTTGCAGCAAGAATGCGTCGCGGTGAAGGCAATGACCCGTCAATTATCTTCCCGAAGAATGAGATCGGTGAAACAGGCAAGGAAATAGTCAGGATCTACAATAACCTGGCACTCAACACCGCTGAACTGTCACTCCAGAAAGAAAAGCTCATCAGGCACCTCCATGTGCTCAATGAGGGAGTGGCATTCTTCACCCCTGAACGTACTGTGACACTCTCGAACAGCCATTTTATGGTGTTCCTTAACGCCATCACCGGAGAACACTCACTCACACCCGAGGGTTTCATTGATCACCCGGAATTCGCAGGCATCAGGACTTTCCTGAACAGCAATCTCGAAACAAGGGCCGGGAAGCAGGAAAATCCGTCCACCGAGATGAGGATTGAAAAAGGGGGCAGATACTTCTCCGTGAGATGTATCCTGTTCAATGACAAAAGCTTCGAGATTGTCATCACCGATATTACCCGCACCGAGCAGAACAAAGCGATGCGGCAGCAGATGACCTCCAACATCGCCCATGAACTCAAAACTCCTATTGCGTCTGTCAGGGGATATCTCGAAACACTGATCGTGAACAAAGACCTGGATGAGGAGAAGCGTAATCATTTCCTTGACAAAGCCCTTGGCCAGGCTGCCCGCCTCACCGACCTGATCAATGACATTGTTACCCTGAACAAGCTTGATGAGACAGGCAGCAACTTCCCGTTCAGTGAGGTTGACGTTGCAGACGTTGTAAGGGAAGTCTGCGACAACCTCATGACTGACATCAGGAGCAAACAGATGAAGGTCGATATTGCCATTGAGCCTGGCACCATGGTCAACGGAAACAGGTCACTGATCGTATCGGTATTCCAGAACCTCCTTGAGAATGCCATCACCTATGCCGGTGAGAAAGTCACCGTAACGGTGAGGACCCTCCCCGGTGAATCCGGTTTCCGCACCTTCTCATTTGCTGACAATGGCATCGGTATTCCTGCGGAGCATCAGGAGAGGATATTCGAACGGTTTTACAGGATTGACGACGGCCGTTCGCGCAAGAGCGGAGGCACAGGTCTCGGACTGGCTATTGTCAAGAATGCTGTATTGTTGCACAGGGGAGAGATCTCTGTCAGGACACGCCCGGGTGGCGGAGCAGAATTCATTTTCTCGCTGCCGGCATAGACAGGACTTGTTCAGCCGGCAGGCGATGTAACGCCAAATGCATCAGCTTTCACGATCCCGGCAGCTTTTTATTGCAGCACAAGATCGGCCTCTGCCTTCCTGATTGCTTTACCGATGACTGCGGCCTCACCGTGGCCTGACTCATGCAGTTCCTTCAGCAGTTCCCGGCTCTTCTCCGGCGCCACCGCCATCAGTAACCCGCCCGAGGTCTGGGCATCATGAGCTATCATCTTCAGGTTATAGTCAAGATCACTGGTAAACCGTGTCCCTCCTTCGGTGTAATCCAGGTTGCGGAACGCCGCGCCGGGTATGCACCCCTGGTCAGCCAGGCTGTAAACACAATCGAGCAGCGGCACGCTCTTCATGTCAATATTTACAGTCACTCCGGAACCTCGTGCCATCTTAAGGGCATGGCCTGCCAGGCCGAAACCGGTAATGTCGGTGGCACCCCTGACGCTGTATTTCTGCATCAGCTCCGCACCACGGGCGTTGAGCTGCTTCATGATGCTCACGGCATTCTCAAGCTGCGAAGGTATTGTCATTTTCATCCTGTGTCCCGCCAGGATGATACCGGTACCCAGGGGTTTGGTCAGTATCAGCTCATCCCCTTCCCTTACCCCGGCATTGGTGATGACCCTGCCGGGATGCACCGTGCCGATCACGGCCAGCCCGTATTTAGGCGGGTAATCATCGATGGTATGTCCTCCGATGATGCTGACTCCGGCTTCGCGTGCCTTGTCATGGCCTCCCCTCAGGATTTCCTTGTATACCTCCATCGGAATCCGGGTTGAGGGAAACATCATTATGTTCAGCGCCACCAGGGGTGTTCCGCCCATGGCGTAAACATCACTTATTGAGTTTGTTGCAGCTATAAGACCAAATTCGTAACCGTCGCTCACCACCGGCGGAAAGAAGTCGGTTGTAATAACAAGGGCTGTCTCGTCATTGATTTTGTAAACGCCCGCGTCATCATGGGTTGCAATATCGACCAGGATGCGCGGATCTGCAGGCAGAGGCATATCCTGCAGCAGCTCCTCAAGCTGGCGGGGAGGAATTTTTGCCGAGCAGCCTCCCGTTTCGACAGTTGAGAGGAGATCAAATCCGGCTGGTCCGTTAACAGTGGTTGTCATATGGCATTTTCCCTGTCAGGGACGGATAATATGATCCGCATCCTTCAGCACGTTCAGTATCTGGTACATGTCACTGAAGCTTCCCGCCGGCAGGCGGTCACGGATGCCGAAATGATTGATACAGGTGGTGCACAGGTAGATTGCAGTACCCTTCTCAGACAACTCCCTGATATGATCCAGTACCGGCGAGTCATCCATTGCCATCTTCACCCCTGCGTTGTAAAAGACCACTGCTGCGGGTGAAGGTTCCAGCAGCACGAGGGTCCTGAAGAAGGAGACCATAAGTTTCGTCCCGAGCTCATCGTCGCCACTGCCCATCCTTTCCGATGTCACGGCAACCACGGTATTTCGCGTCCCGGTTTTTTTCTCAGTGATCTCAGTCGTACAATACCCGGTTTCGTTTTCAGTCAGTTCTGTTTTTTCACTCCTGGTTACCGTCACCGTGGCCAGGGATCCCTCTTCTCTTACAGTGAATGGGAGCCTGTTGTCAGTCAGGTATCTTTTCACATTACTCAGGGAAGCAGGGTTATCTATCAGAATCTGGACGGTTTCATCGGGCGCCGCTTCATTAAGTCCCTGCTTTGTTTTTATCAGAGGGGCCGGACAGTTAAGACCCCTTGTATCTACAGTTTTCATATGCTCCGGAAATTGGTTCAAATATAATCAGAAATGGCTACCTTTGAGTTTCACCTGGTATGGTGCGATGAAACCTTTATAAAAAGGAGCTCACAGAATCTTTTGAATGCAAAGTTTCGGGTAAATTCCACCGGACCGGTACTCTAAAACCTGTAAACGGATGAAAAGAACTGCTTTGTTAATTGGATTGTTTCTCATGGCCGGGGTGACGCTCTCAGGCCAGCGCACATTGAAGGATCTCGAAGGAGAATGGTTGGGAAAACTTAAAACACCCTCTGTCGAACTCCAGGTGATATTCCGTTTCACCATAACGGCAGCCGACTCCATCAAGGCAGTACTGGACTCCCCGGATCAGGGTGCTTTTGACATCCCATGCGGGGAAGTCACATTTCAGGAAGACACGGTCTTTATTGACATTCCTGTCGTCCAGGGAAGTTACCGGGGTGGATTCAGCAGCGACTCATTGATTTCCGGAACTTTCACACAGATGGGACGTAAGAATGACCTGACGATAAAGAAAGGGGTTAAACCGGTAGTGCATAACCGCCCCCAGGAACCAAAACCTCCCTACCCCTACCGCGAGGAGGAGGTCACTTTCATAAACACCGTCGAGAACTTCAGCCTGACGGGCACATTGACCCTTCCGCAGGGCGAAGGGCCGTTCCCTGCCGTGGTCCTTATCTCGGGCTCAGGGCAGCAGGACCGCAATGAGACAGTCTTCATGCACAAGCCATTCCTGGTCCTGGCAGATCACCTGACACGGAACGGTATTGCCGTGCTTCGCTATGACGACCGCGGCGTGGGAAAATCCAAAGGCAACGCCATCAAGGCTACGTCACTGTCTTTCGCCGATGATGCAGAGGCAGCAGTAAACTACCTCATGCAGCGGTCTGAGATTAACGTGAAGAAGACAGGCCTGGCCGGCCACAGCGAAGGCGGACTGATAGCACCGATAGTTGCATCGCGCAACAGGAACATAGCATTCATTGTCTCCCTCGCCGGTCCTGGTGTGACCGGATATGACGTCATACTCAGGCAGACAGGTGATATTATGAAAGCCTCAGGTTCCACGCAGGCTGAAATTGACGAGACACTGGCAACAAATGGCCAGCTCTTCCGCATGCTCATGGATGAACCTGACCAGCGCAAATTCCCGAAAGATGCCATGGAATGGTACGGTAAGGAGCTGGATAAGAAGGGTTTGACACAGGATGAGCGCAAACAGAAGATGGCCGAATTCACGCAGGGGCTTATATCAGTCAATAATCCCTGGATGCGGTACTTCATGGCCACTGACCCGGCTTTGTTCTGGTCGCAGGTGAAATGCCCGGTTCTTGCCCTCAATGGCGAGAAGGACCTGCAGGTGAGCCAGGAGGTGAACCTGCCGGCTATAAAGGCAGCCCTGCGCAGTGGCGGCAACCGCAAGGTAAAGACCGTAAGGCTCCCCGGCCTGAATCACCTGTTCCAGCATTCGGAAACAGGCTCTCCGGATGAGTATATCAAAATAGAGGAGACTTTTTCGCCTGAGGCGATGGAGATCATTACTTTGTGGATAAGAAAAACCATGAAGATTAAATAAGGTCTGAGGGTCTGAAGGTCTGAAGGTCTGAAGGTCTGAAGGTCTGAGGGTCTGAAGGTCTGAAGGTCTGAAGGTCTGAAGGTCTGAGGGTCTGAAGGTCTGAAGGTCTGAGGGTCTGAAGGTCTGAAGGTCTGAAGGTCTGAGAGTCTGAGAGTCTGAGAGTCATGCAATGTTGACTCTTTGAGCGCGAGATTACATGATATATGACCTGAGACCTTCAGACCTTCAGACCTTCAGACTATTCCCACTGCCTAATCTCTGAATCACCTTGCGCCCTGCCGCCTTCATCCCCCCTGACGCATCATTTATGGCCAGCTGCACTGCCCCGGCAACCTCGTTGACCATCTCGGGGTAGAGCGAACAGAATGATGCAAGTATCTCCATCCCGTACGCCTTCGGCGCCACCGGCCCGTTTTGCCCGCGCATCGCCGTCATACAATAATCAATCAGCTTCGCGTGGTGCGATTTGGGGATGTCTGCAGTTTCACTCTTCGTCAGGACCCTCATGAACGACCTCTGCACGCTCTCATTGGGTGCCGAGGGAAGTGCGTCAATAATCAGCGGGAGGAATGGCGCCATCATCTTCGGGTCAACGTCAACCACCTTCGAGAGAGCCCACGAGGCCATAAACCCAACCCTCTTTTCAGTGCTTGAACAGAGGGTAACCAGTTGTGACAGCAGGTTTGTGTCTGATACCGCCGACTGGGCCACCATGGTTATCTCCTCAACACTTGAGACCCTGGCGATCATTTTCGCAAGCTCCTCGCCGGCCTCGGCAGTAATCCTGGCCGTATCCTCTTCTGTCTCACGGTTTACCTCACACCTGTGACCGGCCACATACTGAGCGGCAACAGGTATATCCGCTGCCGTCATGTCAAGGCCGGTGAGCTTCTCC
>Ga0209099_1003749_pt1 | contig 12114 bp, 6 predicted proteins | sample AD_JPNHW2_MetaG_FD_184430 | JGI IMG/M metagenome (GOLD analysis project Ga0209099, IMG submission 184430) | Active sludge microbial communities of municipal wastewater-treating anaerobic digesters from Japan - AD_JPNHW2_MetaG (SPAdes) (version 2) | ecosystem: Engineered > Bioreactor > Anaerobic >...
TCAGAAGCCAGAAGTCAGAAGTCAGGAGTCAGAAGTCAGGAGCCAGAAGTCAGGAGCCAGGAGTCAGGAGTCAGGAAACTGGAAATAGGAAATAGGAACAGAATTCAGAAGACAGGAGTCAGGAGTCAGGAGACAGGAAACGGGAAACAGGAGACAGGAGTCTAGAACCTAGCTCACTAAGCACCAGGCACTAAGCGCCAGGCACTAAGCACCAGGCACCTGCCCCTTTCACACAAGCCTTCCCACGGCAGGCAGGCTAAGCACTAAGCACTGCGCACCCGGCACCTGAAACAAACGAACATTTGAACAAACGAAGTACGAACATTTGAATCTGCTCCCGATAGCAACCGGAATTCAGGAGTCAGAAGCCAGTAGTCAGAAGATAGAAGACAGAATAACATCTCCTCCTGACTCCTGGATTCTGACTTCTGGATTCTAAGAAACTAAGCAAACCGTCGAAGTGAGTAAATTTCTTGCTCAGTAAAACTAAGCTCCATGCACGGCGGCTGAGATTTCATCAATCAGCCCGTCGTTTTGTTCAAAAGCAGTCCCTACCACCAGCATATCGGCACCGGCCCTGCAAAGGTCAGAAGCCTTTTCGGGTGTTCTGATACCTCCACCAACGATCAGCGGCACTGAGACACTGCCCTTTACCTGCCTCACCATCTCTTCGGGAACCGTATGCTGAGCTCCGCTTCCTGCTTCAAGATAAATGAGTTTCAGCCCCAGCATCTCCCCTGCCAGTGCTGTGCAAATGGCAATATCGTTTTTGTCGGCGGGGATTGGCGTCGTGTTGCTCATGTACTGCACAGCCGTCTGTTTACCGCTTTCGATGAGCATATAGCCGCATGATATCACTTCGAGCGGACTGATTTTGAGATAAGGTGCTGAAATTACATGCCGCCCGATGAGCATCTCGGCATTACGACCGCTTATGAGCGACAGGAAGAGAATGGCGTCGGCTTTCCAGCTCATCTGCAACGTGTTGCCGGGAAACAGCACTACCGGTAAATGGGTGTTCTCTTTTATGGTATTTATACAGGCATCAAGCTGGTTATTGACCAAAAGACTGCCACCGACAAAAAAGTAATCAACCCCGGCATTGCTCGCTTTTACTGACAACCGGCCGATTTCATTCAGCGTCAGCTTATCAGGATCAACCAGCACGGCAAGCTGTTTGCGGCCTTTTGAAGTTTTTTCGAGAATGGTTGAATAAAGTGACATATACCGGAATATACCTGCAAAGGTATGTAAAAGTGATCACTGCTGATAAAAAGCAAACCCGGACGAAAGACTGTCCGGGATTGCGGTGATTACGATTATCACAAGTTATATAATATAGACAACGTTATATGAAATACCAAGGATACTTACAGGAAGCTACAGTCATAGGATATGCAGTCGTACTTTGAGTTAATGTCAGGTCATTGTTGCCTTATGAGTGATAAGTACACAGCAGGCAATTTTACTCAAGGTTAATGACGTAGATTCCTTTTGAAGAATCACCGGCGTTATCAGTTACTGTTGCCCTGAATTTTATCTGGCTGCCGCCAAAATTGGAATTGACTGTTCCGTGTACGATTCCCGAAGCGTTGTCAAGCGTTAATTCTGCCATGGTCAGGTCGTTGCTTCCCTGGTAGGATTCATCCAGGTGCCATGAATAGGGTGGAACTCCGCCCATTACAAAAAGTGATGCGGCATATTTCTCCCCTTTTACACCATCCATGAGTGTAAAAGGTGTTGGAAGCTGCTGTACAACAGCCCATGGACTTATTGAGTAATCAGTCACATGGATGTCTATTTTACCTTTTCTGATTGCATCACCATCTGATACTTCGACTTCAAAAGTTGTATATCCGCCCCTTGTCAGGCCTTCGGTTGAGGTGCCATTCCATGTGACCACTCCGTTCAGCGGTGTAATTCTTAATGATACCGGAGGATTGCTGCTTGCTACCAGCGACCAGTCATAATTTCGTAATGGATTTCCTCCTTCTGCCATCAGCATCTGAGCGTTGAATGTCAATACACCATTATCATCAATATTGGCTGCAATGGTTTGATTTTCTCCTGAAGGGCCTGTTAATACTTTAAGGTTTGAGCCCGAGTCAGATTTCTCACAGGCAATGTAGGAAAAAGAGAATGCAAGCAGTAGCATTGCACACATGATCTTTACAGTCGTTTTCATTTGTTTGGCGAGTTATTGTTGTTTTTAATTAGTGAACTGTCGCAGCTTGTTATCTTTTGATGAATTTCTTAACGACCGAACCATCAGTGTAATTGAATTTCAGCAAGTACATCCCCCGGTGCAATCCTGTGATGTTGAGGGTTGTCCTGGAATTATCCACCGTGATGGTTGACATCAACTTACCTTGCAAATCGAAAATTTCCAGGTTTGTATTCCCTGCATTTTCAATATTAAGGTAATCATCTGCCGGATTCGGAAACAATGCAATTTGATGGTTATCAATATCTTCCTTAATGCCCGAGACTTCGTTTTCGTTTAATTTTGCAACGAAAAAACCCGTATCACCGATTGTATCGTTTCCAAAATAGAGTTGTCCGGCATGGCTGCCTGAAACATATATATCAGGGTTTGAGGTACCGGTTATATCAAGGCAGAGGTTATAAATCCATGAATTTCCCGAAGATTGTATAGCCCATAATGCTTCTCCTTCAGGACTGTACTTCGTGACAAAAACAGGTTGGTAGCCCAGGTTTTGAATCGAGAAGTTACCAAAATTAAGACTGCCACCACAATAATAACCGGCCTGGTAAACAGAACCACCTGAGTCGATAGCGACAGCGCATCCGTAATCACAACTGTAACCGGTAGCAATCTGAGCCCAGACTAAATCACCGCTGGTGCTATACTTCGCCAGAAATATATCGGTGTATGCGGAGTTAGAATCGGAATTAGCAAGAATAATTGAATCGAAGTTTATATAATGGCTTTCGAAATCACCGGTTAAATAAATACCCTCATCACTATTGACGGCGAGTGACCTTGCGTCATCATTATCGGAGCCACCGGCGCCTTTTGCCCAGACAGCATCACCATTCGTATTGTATTTTGCTATAAAAATATCCCTGGGCAGATATTGGTTGGGGCTGGCAGAATCATAGTTGGGAACAATAATATTATCAAAAGCAATGGACCGGCTATTGAAATAACCGGTAACATATAAATTACCACCATTATCAACTGACAGTGACCTTGGTTCATCATAATCCAGTCCCTGAGCGCTGGTTGCCCATTTGAAGTTGCCGTCACTATCGTACTTGGCAAGGAATATATCCCGCGAACCATATCCTGTATGATCAATGTTCTGTAGCACCACAGGTCCGAAATCAATAGACCACTGAAAAGATCCTGCTATATATACATTCCCTGAAGCATCCACAGCAACCGCATTGCCATCGTCATGCGTATGTCCGCCTGCACCAACCAGCCACAACGCTTCACCCTCAGGGCTATATTTAACAAGGAATACATCATCCCAGTCAACATAAGTATTTTTGAGGAAATGATTGCCGAACCTGATGGTGTCGCTTGAAAAGTATCCGGTCATATAGACATTGCCCCACGAATCAACAGCCAGCGAAGTAGCCCCTTCACCTAAGGTTCCGCCGGCACTTATAGCCCACAGCACCTCACCATCTGCATTATATTTTGCAAGAAAAAGATCAGACTTAAACCAATAAGAGTTATACAAAGTAAAAGATCCCAGTGTAATGGAATCGTGCATGAAATTGCCTGCCATATAAATATTACCGGAAGGATCTGTTGCAACGGAATACCCTGCATCGGAACCAATGGCCCCTTCGGCCCAAACCCAGTAAGGAACTTGTCCATAGGCAGAAGTACCTGCCAAACCTAAAAAACAGCCTAGGACGTATGTGTAAACAATTTTTTTCATGGCCGGGATGTTGGTTTTATAGTGCCGACTCTGCACTTGTAAACGGATGTGTTTTCGATACCGGGATAACAGGGCTGTAAACTGTATTTATTTACGCACACACTTATAGACTTCGTCTTCATCTGCAAATGTGAACGAGAAATTGCTTTTTGGTGAGTTGCCGGATATCCAAGATCCAAAGAATGGTTTTTGTTTTCAGTTGAATGAATTTGAGATTATCCGTTCAATTATTTATTTGTCAAAAATATGTTCTGCCAAGTTCTATTTCAATCCTCATTTCTCAGGATTCTGATCCTCAATTTCAGGGATAAGCTACTGCATCCGGTTGAGTCCGAAAATAAAAAACAGGAGAATAAACACAACCAATCCTGACAAGGCTGAAACCAGAAGGTTGCGTGATAACTCGGGACGGCTTTTCATATAAATACAATAAAATACAAACCCTGCCGGAATAATCAGGAACGAAATAATGACGAGCAGACGGTAACGCAATACTGCACGATTACCTTCAAAGCCAAGTCTGTGCATTTGGGTAAGGATAAGCCTGGTATAAAAGTATTTACAGGCATCAGCCGGTGTCAATAGTGAAATTTACTACTATTTGTAGTTAAATTCCGGTATGATGCTCACGGCTTAATATGAAAGATTGGGTGGAAAATCAATCAGGAGCAATGATCCCGGTTTTGATGGCAAAAACTACCACTTCAACAACGGATTTCAATCCAAGTTTATTCTTGATATTTTCTTTGTGTGATTCAACGGTACTGACATTAATATGTTCCAGTTCCGCAATTTCCTTCGACAGATAACCTTTTGAAAGCCATCTGATAATTTCTATTTCGCGGTCCGACAGATGATACGGGGCAAAATTACGGCGTTCAGGCTTCCCGGAAAAGCACTGGTGAAGCGTTTCAGCCGGAATCGTTTCACCCAGAAATATGCCCTTGCCTTTGGCCGCGATGCCTATAGCATCAACGATCTCCTCTACCGTTGAGTCTTTCGACAGGTAGGCATTTGCCCCGTTACGGATTGAATCGACAATGGACTGTACATTTTTTTGCTGGGAAAAAATCAGCACTTTGATGCCGGGGAATTCTTTAGTAATCTCCTTCAGCAGTTCAATACCATCCGATTCATCCTGCAACGAGATATCAAGCAAAACTATATCCGGCATTTCACGGGAGATGCACTGCAAGGCCTCCCCGGCCGAAAGCGCCTTGCCGCAGATAACCATATTATTTTGCTGCGCTAAATTGAAAGCCAGCCCGTCCAGAATTATCCGGGAATCATCCACCAGTAAAATTTTAATCTTTTCGGTATCCATCTGATTATGTTCAGTTATTTTTATCATTCTGGTATTCCGGAATTGTAAAAGAGAAAATGCTTCCCTGGCCTTCCCGGCTTTCAACCCAAATTTTTCCTCCGTGTTTTTCTACAAATTCCCTGCACAGCAGCAAGCCCGTTCCTGTTCCGCTTTCCTGGGCTGTCCCGGCAACCCGGTACCTGGATGAGATGCTGAAAAGGCTTTCCAGCCGGCCGGCTGGAATTCCGGTCCCCTCATCACGAATGCTTACCGTGCACCAGCCCTCTTCGTTCACTGTGCTGATGTATATTTTACCGCCGGGATAGGAAAACTTGATGGCATTCGAGAGCAGGTTGTTCAAAATCGTGATCAGCATGTTCCGGTCGGCGGATACCTGGCAATAACCAATGCCATCCGCTGAAAACTTGATCTCTTTCAGCCTCGCGTTTTCGCTGAGCAGACTGGTAACTTCCTGTATCAGTTGATGCAGGTCACAAGCCTGTGGATGGAAAGGGATCGCGTTTTTTTGCGAAAGCGCCCACAGCAGCAGGTTATCGAGGAATGAAGAGGTTAGGTGAATCTGCCTGTTCATGGAATCCAGCAATTCGGACTGTTGGGTTACGGTCAGCTTTTGAAATTCGGTAACCAGGCGGTCAGAGATGTTCCGAAGGGCCATCACCGGATTCTTAAGGTCGTGGGCAACAATGGAGAAGAACTTATTTTTGGCCGACAGAGATTCGGCCAGGAGTTGTTCCGACTCCCGGAGGCGCTGGTTGGTTTCGGCCAGCTCACCCGTGCGTTGTGCAACGGTTTTTTCGAGTTTGTTCCGGGCCTCTTTCAGGCTAGCTTCCCTGATCCTTATGATAGCATAGATGCTTGCGATAATGATAAGAAAGGATAAAACCCTGAACCACCAGGCTACCCACCATGGATTCTGTATCACAACCGATATTGTGACATAATTAGGATTCCAGATCCCGTACACATTGGTAGCATTGATTTCGAGCAGGTAATTCCCCGGCTTCAGGTTATTGTATTTCAACAGCCTGTCAGTACTGCCGGTATAGTTCCATGCCTCTTCAAATCCTTTGAGATGGTAACGGTATTGAATAAGAGAAGGTGAAAAAAGCTCAGAGGATGAGAGCAGCATGGAAATGTTGTTCTGGAAATGCTTGAGATGGAGTTCATTCCTGCCTGAGAAGTCAGCGTACCAAAGTGAATCACCTATTTTTACGTTCTTAATGATGAGTTGAGGAAAACCTCCGCGAAAATCAACCAGCGAAGGATCGAAAACTGTCAGCCCGTTCTGACCACCAAACGCCAGCCTGCCATCATCCAGCACGGCCGATGCATTACTGAACGAATTCGCCTGTAAACCATTCAGATAAGTAAGGCGGATGGCTTCCTGCTTAAGGGCAGTGATCAGGATCATCCCATTCGTGGTACTTATCCATAAGTTTCCGGCCCGGTCTTCCTCAATGGCTTTGACCGGTCCCGGATGGAGTTTGCCGAATGAAGCATAGCGAATAAAATCTTTCTCTGCAGCATTGAACCGGTTCAGGCCCTTGTCAGTTCCGATCCACAGATTCCCCCTGCTGTCCTGGAAAATACTCTCAACATTGTTGCCCAATAAACTCTTGTTGTCGTATCCCACTTCGAAAAAATGATCTATTGTATTCGTGCGGAAGTTCAGCCGGTTCACGCCCATTTCGGTGGTACCGATCCACAGGAAGCCGGCCCTGTCTTCAAACAGCCGGGTCAGCAACCTTGATGATAACCGGTCAGATGGGATCTGGTTCAGTAATGTCAGTTTGCCTGATCGCGTATCCACCTTGCATAATCCTTTCATTGTTGCAACATATACATCCTGTCCGGCAACTTCCAAATCCAGGATTTCATTATCAGGCAGGGAACCCGGCTTCGTGTCGTCATGCCTGAATACAACGTGTTTTCCTGAAAGGAGGTCAAGCCTGAAGAGACCGTTCAGGGTGCCGATCCAGAGTGCGCCGTTGTAGTAAAACATTGAGGAGACCTGCCCCATCTCCTTTCCCGGATCCATCTTCAGGATTACCTCCCTGAACTTTTTGTTCATCCGGTTGTACACAAGGATTCTGTTTCCTGAGTTGAAATAGAGGTCATTACCTGCCGGGGCAAAACACCTGACTTTGGTCAGTGTCGGGTTATGAATACCCGGCAGTCTCCTGAAGTAACTCATCCGGCCGGTTTTCCGTTCATACGTTGCAAATCCTTGACCAAGGCCCATCCAGATGCAGTCGCCAAATAAGCAGATACCTTCAATCTTATTTCCCGATCCGGACTTCGCACCCGGCACTGCTCCTATTCGTTTCAGCCGGTGCGAAATGCATTCAAAAATATACATGTTGCCACGAATTGTGCCCAGATATATACCGTTCTCGTCAGGCGAATAGGCAGCTGCAATGAACTGATCATCAGGGATATTGTCCAGTGGAAAAGTTTCAAACCGGCCTGCTTTAGCCGAATATTTCAAAATGGCCCGGGCGTAAAGGATTACCCAGGCACAACCCTCTTTATCGGTAACATACGAGGCCACGCCCTCATACGCGGGAATACCGGCTGTCTGCAGTCCCGAATATGGCAGGTATTTCCTTTCATCCAGCCGGTCGGCGGGCAGGTCATCACTTACATAAGCCTGCAGTCGGTTTGTATGCGTATTCAGGCACGCGATCAATGTCTGCCCGGGGGAAAGCCAAAGCAAGGAATCATTCTGCCTGGTGAGTGAATAAATCCTGCCATCAAGGCTTTTGCCTCGTCCATAATAATGTTTCCCTTCAAATTCCGATGTTGCGCGATTATAAAGATTTAAACCGATGCCTTCCCAGGTGGCCATCCAGAAGTTGTTTTTACGATCCTCCAGGAAATCAGAATAGAAGTTGGAGCACCACAACTCATTGGTGAATGCAGGAACCAGCCCCAAGGTAAACAGCGAGTTTCGGTTGAATCCGGCTTTATAGGTAAACCGGTTGAATCCGATGTTACCCCAGTACCCTATCCAGATAGCACCCTGCTTATCTGCATATAGGCTACTGACATTATCCTCGCTGTTGGCAGAAAAAGAAAGGTTTGCATTTCTGAAGTTCTCCCAGGAGCTAAAAACACGGTCGATACTTTCAGAAGACCCGATCTGGATGAAATTTCGCCGGGCATAATGCTTCAGCACTTCCTTTTCCTTCTCAAAAGTTTTCCGGTCAATATCCCGGGTAAGAATATGATACTTCAGGTTTCCGAATTTTTCATCCGACAGGTTGAATGTATCCAGCCCATTATCTTCGGTACCTATCCAAACGATTCCTTTCCGGTCCTGTGTCAAGGCTGTGATCTTGTTAGAATGGAGGCTGTTAATTCCCGGTATATTCCGGTAATGCCTGAATATATTTAACTCCTTTGGAATAACACTTACACCGTTAGCAGTAGCAAACCAGATATTTCCCTGCCGGTCTTTATAGATTTTATTGATCTCAGTAGAAGCTGGAGAATTTGGATTGGACTCTGTATGCATGAAAGCAGTCCAGCGGCGGTTTTTCTGGTCAAACCGCAGAATCCGGTCACCAGCACCTCCGAACCAAAGGTTTCCATCGTGATCGTTGATCACAGCCTGCACCCTGAAAGGAATTTTGAATTCGGCTGAAGGGTTAAATTCGTGGGATTTCTCATTGTACCGGAATATCCCGTAATTCCCGCTGTTCCATATCACATGGTTATCATCTTCGAAAAGGCAGCATCCGTCATTCCCGTTCGACCCTGGCACAACCTGGAGTTCACCGGTTTCTTTATGGAGGATTTGCGGAGAAAAATTCCGCGTGCCAATCCATATCCTTCCTTTCGAATCCCCGAAGATGAAATGGTAGAAATAATCGCCTTCAAATGCGGGAGATGAATGAGGATAATACCTGACATTGCCTGATAACAGGCTGATGCAATTCAGACCGCCGTTTAATGTTTCGATCCACAAGATGCCTGATTTATCAGCATACAAAGCCCTGATATGATTATCGGAAAGATGGTATTTCGACCCTTCGGAAGAGGTATATCGGATAAATTGGTTGTTTGACCTGTCGTACCGGCATAAGCCATTTTTCGTTCCGATCCAGAGGTCGCCGCGGCTATCTTCGGCAAGAGAAGTAATAACATTGTCGCTAAGCGACTTCGGATCATCCTGATGATGAAAGTACTGAACCACATCTTCCCCATCGATCTTATTCAGCCCGTTGATGGTTGCAACCCAGATAAAACCAAATTTATCCTGCAGGATATCCGTAATAAAGGCATTGCTTAAGCCCTGGTTAGTGGAGAAGGAGATGAATCGGGTATAATTATCAGCCGTGGCATCGGGATATTGAGCCCTGGTTTCATGTGAAAATAGCAGGAAGAGGGAGAAAAAGAAACACAGCAAAAGTTTCTTAATCATGTGTGTCTGAGTCTAGCCAGGAAAAAAGCTATACCAACAAAGGTATAAATGTCCTTTAGATTCTAAAAGACAATTACAATTTTTTACGCGGGATAAACATTTCAGAATACCGCTTCAACAATCTTGCGGATATTGTCGCTTTTGCCCATGGTGTAAAAATGCAGTACGGGCACTCCGGCTTTTACAAGTTCCCGGCTTTGTTTTATTCCCCATTCAATTCCCACCTGCCGTACCTGCTGGTTATCCCTGCATTTCAGCACTTCAGTTACCAGTTCTTCGGGAAGGTCGATGGCAAATGTTTTGGGTAATGAAGTAATCTGCGATTTGATGGACAAAGGTTTCAATCCCGGAATAATCGGAACAGTGATCCCTATTTGCCTGCAGGCTTCCACAAAAGCAAAATACTTTGAATTATCAAAAAACATCTGTGTGACGATATAATCGGCACCGGCATCCACTTTGTCCCTGAGGTTCTGAAGATCAAGCTGGAGATTGGGCGCTTCAACGTGTTTTTCGGGATACCCAGCCACACCGATACAGTAATTTGTCGGGATGGGATTCAGCAATTCTTCTTCCAGGTAGCTCCCCTTGTTTAGCGCTACCACCTGTTTCACAAGCTCCAAAGCATGTTTATGCCCGTCGGGTTCAGGCCTGAAAACTTTTTCGCCTGCCGGATTATCGCCCCTTATGAGCAGGAGGTTATCAATTCCCAGGAAGTAGAGGTCGATGAGTGCATTTTCAGTTTCTTCCCTGGTGAATCCGCCGCAAATGATATGCGGCACAACATCTATCTTGTATTTGAATTTTATGGCTGCCGAAATCCCCACGGTTCCGGGGCGTTTGCGCACGGTTTTCTTTTCGATGAGCCCGTCGGGACGCTCTTTATAAACGATCTCTTCGCGATGGTATGTTACATCGATAAATGCCGGGTTGTATTCCATCAAGGGATCGGCTGTCTGGTATATTGACTCAATTGTTTCCCCTTTCAGGGGCGGCAAAAGTTCAAAAGTGAACAACGTCTTTCCGTTGGCTTGTTTTATATGATCGGTGACTTTCATAGGGAGTTTGAAAGTTTGAGAGTTTTAAGTTTGATCAGTTAAGATTGATCAGAGGTATTTATTACTCATTATCAATTGTCAATTGTCAATTAATAATTAAGATTGGAGGCCAGCAATTTTTCAACCTCTTCCACCGGTAAATTCTTGCGGGAAGCGTAATCCGCAACCTGGTCGCGGCCAATGCGGCCAACAGCAAAATACTGTGCCTGCGGATGAGCAAAATAATAACCGCTCACCGAAGCTGCCGGGTACATGGCAAAGGTCTCGGTAAGTGTGATGCCCGTTTCTTCAGCACCAAGCAGATCGAAGATTACCCGCTTTTCGCTGTGCTCCGGACAGGCCGGATAACCCGGCGCCGGACGAATTCCGTGGTATTTCTCATGAAGTAAATCATCCACCGGCAGGTTCTCATTTGCTGCATAGCCCCAATACTCTTTTCTTACCTTTTCATGCAGCAGCTCGGCAAAAGCTTCGGCCAGGCGATCGGCAAGAATCTTCACCATAATGGCATAATAGTCGTCGTGCTGTTCTTCGAAATGCTTCACCCATTTTTCGACTTCCAACCCTGCGGTCACAGCAAACAAACCCATGTAATCAGTCTTCAGTGCTGAGGCAGGTACCACAAAATCAGCCAGCGACAAGTTTGGCGAACCGTTTTCCTTCTCTTCCTGGTTACGCAAAAAATGCAACCTATGCTTTGTTCCGTTTTCGAGCGTCAGTTCAACGCTGTCGCCCAGTGAGCTGGCGGCAAAAAGGCCGAAAACACCATTGGCTGTCACCATTTTTTCAGCAATCATCCTGTCGAGCAATGCCCGGCCATCATCAAACAGTTTTTTTGCTTCAGCACCTTTTACAGGATCATCGAAGACCTGGGGATACTTTCCGCTGATTTTCCAGGCATGGAAAAAGAATGTCCAGTCGATATAGCGGCTGATTTCTTCGAGCGGGTAATCGTTCAGCTTAGTAATCCCCAGCAATGACGGTTTAGGTGGCTGATAATTCTGCCAGTCAGCTTTGAAACCGTTATCACGTGCCTCTTCAAGCGAACGGTAAGTGATACCCGCCAGGGTATTTTCAAGCTTTTTCCTGAGCCCGGCATATTTTTCATTCACAATGGCAATAAAGCCTTTTCTATTTTCAGCCGAAAGCAGCGATGCCACAACGCCTGTTGCCCGCGAAGCATCGCGAACATGAATGACCGGCTGGTCGTAATTTGGCGCAATTTTTACGGCTGTGTGCATCTCGCTGGTGGTTGCGCCACCTATCAGCAGAGGGATTTTAAGTCCGCGGCGCTCCATTTCTGATGCCACAAAAGCCATCTCTTCAAGCGACGGGGTGATGAGTCCCGAAAGTCCTACGATATCAACATTTTCACTAATAGCTGTTTCC
>Ga0209099_1003752_pt1 | contig 12112 bp, 10 predicted proteins | sample AD_JPNHW2_MetaG_FD_184430 | JGI IMG/M metagenome (GOLD analysis project Ga0209099, IMG submission 184430) | Active sludge microbial communities of municipal wastewater-treating anaerobic digesters from Japan - AD_JPNHW2_MetaG (SPAdes) (version 2) | ecosystem: Engineered > Bioreactor > Anaerobic...
CCGGACCTCGCCCCTGGCTTTAATTCCTTTAGGCCAATGGACGATGAACGGGTCGCTGATGCCGCCCCGGTAGGTCTCCCGCTTCCAGCGGCGGAAGGGCGTGTTGCCGGCCCAGGTCCAGCCCCACGGGTAATGATTGTAGTATTTGGGGCCCCCGAGTTCAGGCATGGCCTTCAAATTGTCTTCCAGGGATTCGGGGACGGAATTGAAGAAGAGGTTCTCGTTGACCGAGCCGGCCGGGCCGCCCTCGGCGCTGGCGCCGTTATCGGAGATGAACATGATGATCGTGTTGTCCCACTCGCCGATCTCCTTGAGGAAGGCAAAAAGGCGGCCGTAGTGATAGTCCGTGTGGGTGAGGAAGCCCGCGAACACCTCCATCATCCGGGCATAGACCTTCTTCTCATCGGCCGAGCACTTGTCCCAGGGCTTGACGTCGGGATCGTGGCGCGAGAGCTCGGCGTCCTGGGGAAGTATGCCCAGTTCCTTTTGGCGTTCGAAGACCATCTCCCTGTACTTGTCCCAGCCCATGTCGAATTTGCCTCTGTACTTTTCCACCCACTCCATGGGCACATGATGGGGCGCATGCCCGGCGCCCGGACAGAAGTACATGAAGAACGGCTTGTTTGGAGCATTCTGCTTCGAGTCGGCGATGAAGCTGATCGCCCTGTCTGTGATATCTTCGGTGAAGTGATAGCCTTCCTCCGGCGTTTTGGGCGGCTGTACCGAGTGGTTATCGTAGGTCAAGTCCGGGTAGTACTGATGGGTATCAGCGCCCAGGAAACCGTAGAACCGCTCGAACCCGCGGCCCAACGGCCAGCGGTCGTAGGGCCCCGCCCCGGTAAACTCGGTGGCCGGGGTGAGATGCCACTTGCCCAGGGCAAAGGTGTTGTAGCCGTGCTGGAGCAGGATCTCCGACAGAAAGCCGTTCTCGAACGGGATGTAACCGTTGCTGCCGGGAAAGCCGGTCGAACCTTCGGTGATGCAGGACATGGCATTGGAATGATGGTTTCTGCCCGTCAGGATGCAGGAGCGGGTCGGCGAACACAGTGCCGTAGTGTGCATGTTGCAAAAGAGCAGTCCGTTCCTGGCCAGGTTGTCGATGTTCGGCGTCTCGATGGGGCTGCCGTAGCAGCCCATCTGGCCGAAACCCGTGTCGTCCTGGACGATGAACAGGACGTTCGGAGCGCCCTCTTTGGCGCGGAGCGGCTCAGGCCAGGCGGGCTTTGAAACGTCGACCGTACGCCCGACGACCCCTGTAAACGCCATCCCTGGCTTATACTCTTTGAGTGCCATTAGAAACCACCTTCATGATCTGATTTTTTTGCCACAACATTTTTTATATTTTTTTGATAATTCATCGTTTTAACCTCCTTTTCAAGAAATGATGTCTCCGAACACGGTCAATGCCCTTTGCTGCTTGACATCTCCTCGAATTGACGCATCACCGCGTCCAGATTGAACGAGGCTGGCCTCTGGCGCGGGGGGAACTTTAAGAAACTATCAATTTCATGCGCCACAATCGCTTGCATCCCGTATATTATGTATATGTGGGAAAAACACCAATCATGGTAGGTGTTCGAGTTCTCGTCAGCCCTCTCGAAGGGATCGCGCCGCAGGTTGAACATCTTCGGCCCCCGCAAGTGCACGAAAGGCTCAATCCAGCATTGCATCGTCTTAGCCCGCTGCTCCATAAGCACGACCTTCCAGTCGCCCAGGCGTAGCGCCAATAAGTCTCCGTCATCGCTGAAGTAGGCGAATTTCTTTCTGGGGCTGTCGGCAGCCTCTCCCATCAGATAGGGGAGCATATTCTCTCCGTCAATATGGACCTTGTAGGTCTTCTCTCCCGCCCTGTAGCCTTGCAGGAGCTTGTCCTTGATGTTCGGCTCCCCTGCTGCGGCCAGCAGCGTGGGAAGCATGTCCTGATGGCAGACGATGCCGTTGAGGACTGTCCCCGCCTTGAACTTCGCCGGCCAGCGCAGGAATGCAGGCACACGCCATCCGCCTTCCCAGTTCGTGTTCTTTTCCGACCTGAAGGGGGTGATCCCGGCATCAGGCCAGGTATTATAATGCGGCCCATTGTCCGTTGAATACATGACAATGGTATTCTCAGCAATTCCCAGGTCATCCAGCTTATTGAGCATCCTGCCGATGTTCTCATCATGGGCGACCATGACATCGTTATAGAACCCCTGGCCGCTCTTGCCCGCGTGCTTCTTGGCACAGTGAGTTCTGGCATGCATGGCAGTGGTGTTATACCATATGAAGAACGGCTTGCCATCTTTGTGAGTCCTGTCGATGAATTCAAGGGCAGCATCAGTTACCTCATCATCGATGGTCTCCATCCGTTTCTTGGTGAGAGGACCCGTGTCCTCGATCTTCTGCCCTCCCTTGCCGTCAGACCAGCTATGCAGGACGCCTCTAGGCCCAAATCTCATTTTGAAGGCCGGGTCTTTGGGGTAATCGGGATCTTCCGGCTCTTCTTCGGCATTGAGGTGATAGAGGTTGCCGAAAAATTCGTCAAATCCGTGCATTGTCGGCAGGAACTGGTCTTTGTCGCCCAGATGGTTCTTCCCGAACTGAGCGGTGGCGTATCCCTGGGGTTTTAAGAGCTCGGCAATGGTCGGATCCTGCTCCGACAGGCCGACATCAGCGCCGGGCACTCCAACCTTGGTCAGGCCGGTGCGGATGGGGTTTTGGCCGGTGATGAAGGCGGCCCGTCCGGCTGTGCAGCTCTGCTGGCCGTAGTAGTCGGTGAAGGCCACGCCTTCATTGCCGATGCGGTCGATGTTCGGCGTCCGGTAGCCCATTTGGCCTCGATTGTTGTAGCTGATGTTCCACCAGCCGATGTCGTCTCCCCATAGGATCAGAATGTTCGGTTTGCTTTCTGACATTGTCTCTATCTCCTCTTCAATTCATATTAATAATAATTTATATTAAACTTTTGAATTCGTATCCTATACAAAATAAACAAGATTTCACCTTTGCCTGTCTTCGCTAGCCTGCCCTCTCACCTCCTTTTTCTTCATTTAAGTATCAACATGACTTCATCGGCGTTTCTGCCCCGGCGCAACAGTTCGGCCATGATACGCATGGGCCTGTCTGCATGTGTGAAGAAGGCCCTGTATCCTTCACAAAGATAATTCAGCCCTGCTTCTCCGTCGGGGGTCTCTAGCAACCGGTTCTTTGGGCATTCGCCATTGCATACGGCCAAAAACCGGCATTTTTTGCAGTAACGGGGCAGAGAATCCCTCTTGTCCAGCCCGAACCGGCGCTGCTTGTCCGAGGCCGCGAGGTCGATCATGGGCCTGTCCAGGATATTTCCCAAATAGTGATTGGGCTCGACAAAGTGGTCGCAAGAATACAGGTCGCCGTTGTGTTCCAGAGCCATGCCCTGGCCGCAGGTGGGCCCGAATATGCAGACCGTTCCTGCCAGTCCCAGCCATCCCGCCAGGGCCCCGTCAAAGTTCAGGACGAACGTCCGGCCCACATCTCGCTTCAACCACTCGTCAAAGATCTCGATCAAGAAGCGTCCCCACTGCGCCGGGCGGACGGACCGGTCGGTGACTTTGCTTCCTTCCTGAAATCCGCTCTCGTTGTCCCTCTCCACCACGGGAATGAATTGGATGTATTGTGCCAGGAGTTCATCCCGGAAGAACCTGTAGACCCTCAGGGGATGATCTGCATTATTGTTATTGACTGTGCAGAGAATGTTAAATTCCACATGATGCTCCTGAAGCAGTCTGGCGGCCTTCACGACCCGGTCAAAGGTTCCCAGTCCTCCTCTGTCCTTCCTGTAATGATCATGAAGCTCCTGGGGGCCATCCATGCTCAGGCCGACCAGGAAGCTGTTATCATGAAAAAAGCGGCACCAATCGTCGTTGAGAAGGACCCCGTTGGTCTGGAATGTATTCTCAATGCGGGTGCCGGGCTTCTGATGCTTTTTCTGCAGTTCCAGGGACCGGCGGAAGAAATCCAGCCCCATGAGCGTCGGCTCGCCTCCCTGCCATGCTACGGTAATCTGGGGGACCTGGTGGGCAGAGAGAAGCTGCTTGATATAAGCCTCATGCACCTCATCCGACATGCGGAAATTGCTCTTTGGATAAAGCTTCTCCTTTTTAAGGAAGAAGCAGTAGTCGCATTGAAGATTGCAGGCCGAACCTGATGGCTTGGCCATGACGTGAAAGGCGCGCGGCAAGCTACGCGACATCGATTGCTCTTTCCCAGCCACTTTCTTTGCATGCCGATTTTCTTCTCTCATAATGCCTTAAATGTAAATTATCATTTATTACTATTAAATTCTTTCGTACTTGAGGTAATTGTGAGGCCACAAGAGGGCTATTTTGCAAAATATTTTGCAATAGTTTGGGCGAAATAGATTGATCAGCTAAATGGATTTCCTGTCAAGTTTTTGTGAATTTCTTTTTGTGACTATCCTATTTGTCACCGCCCTGGCCAGCGAGTAGGGTACTGCCAGGATTATTACGGCAATCAGGATCGCCGAGGTGATGCGGACCTGATCAAATATGAGGTGCTGAGCGATTATGTCGAGCAGGATTGCCACGACGCCCGCCCTGGACAGGGATTTGAAGAGGCTGGCCAGCTTCGCCCTGCGGCCTTCCCTGTCGGCAATCAAATCAAATATGAAAGGCGGTTCACCTTTTTTTGTGTCCTGGTATCCATCGCGCACGCCCAGGAGCAGTCCTATCAGCGGCTGAAATACAAATCGAAGACCCATCGGCCCGGCTACACGTTCTATAATTCCTTCGGCAATACTAATCGGCAATGGCACAAACTCTCACTCCTCTTTTGATCAGATTGATACCAGTAGCCCGGCATAAAAGACTGCCCCCATGAAGAAGTACGTGAAGCGCCCCTCTTTCTCCTGGGGTAGCTCTGCTATCATTGTGCTCATTATGATCCCACCGGACACAAATCCGAGAAGCATAATTACAGCCGTTACGGGCAAGGGCAGAAATATGGCAACCGTCCACCCGACGAGACAGGACAGCCCCAGGATATTCTTTCCCAGCCGCCCAAACAATTCGCCATACTCATTCCAGAGGGAATACCGCAGAGACAGAAAGTGCAGGGCCATAGCCACAGTATAAAATATCTCGTTTTTGTATCCGCTTTCAAGGCTTCTCACCAGAAGATAGCAGATCAGCCCTGCATACAATGAGTATGATGCGATGGTAGCGGCGAATCGTATCTTCTCGGTTGGATCCTCCACCTGTGCTTTTTGGCGTCCTTCAGGCCTCCAGTCGGCGATATATTCAATGCCGTAAAAGAGGACAAATCCCAGCAATGAGGCCCCATAGACCTGGTGCTGGGGGAAGGGTATGGATTGGTCATCTGCATATTCCAAAAATAGAGCGCTGGCGGCGTGCAGCTCCGGCAAAAAATTCATGAAAACATAGGCAATGGCGATGCCCGCGCTGAAGGAGACGATGCGCCGGTATCCTTTCTGCTTCTCGTAGATGACCCTCCAGCGAATTCCGGCAAAGAAAATGCTCGCGAATATGATCACGCTGGCCAGGGTACCTGCATTTTCAATGATCTTTTGAAACATCGGACACCTCCCGCTTCTTGATTTAATAGACTATTCTCAAAATCAAGACGACGCCTATGCCTACAAACAGGAGAGCTGCAATCAGATAAACCTTCACGAACCGCACTCCATACTCCTGATGAAGTTCGCGCATAGTCGACCAGTACTCAATGGAGCCGAAAATTATGGAGGCCATGCCTATGCCCATCAGGAGAATGCCCACCTCAAGAGGCTCGTTTTCGCCCAGTTGTCCGGAACGGACCGATTTGAGAAACTCGAAAATCGTAAAGCCAAAACCGATCAGTGATACGCCGGTGCCCATCCAGCCCCTCAGCGAACTCTCGGCGGCCATGACCGTCCGGCGCACTGCAAGGGCATCGGATCTGCTCAGTTCGGGATAGCCTGTTTGACTTTCGTCCTGGGAAGGGAGTATGGACATCAACACCTCGGCGGATACGATCTGAGGTAAGCAGGTTGCCGCGTCTCCGCGTCTTCATATTCAGTGAGCACAATGGAGTATTTTTTAGCGCAGTTTTTCAGCAGGATGATTTACCAATTTGGCGGGATGACTTATCATATAGCGGTATGATTTGCCATTATTAATACTGTAGCAGCTATTAGTAGCTATCGATCGCCGCCCTGCGCCAGATCCAATTAAATCTCTGCCTCCTGCAAGAAGCCGGATGGGAGGATTTTCGCCAAATCCAAACAATAGTTATAAATAATGCTGCTCCTAAGAATATAAGGCTGTTAGGAGGACTGTAAGTTGCGGAGAGCGACAATATATTTCGCTGTAATAATCATTCTTGCGACCTTTCCAATCACCAATTCAAAAGAATACATCGTGGGAGATTATGTGCCTTCCGACTTACTGGATGATTACTGGGCCTTCTACGGAGCTCCATTTCTCGATGCAAAGATCATCGGGTCAAACTACTTCGAAAGGGGAGACAATGTGACTCTGTTTGTGAGTTTAACCAATGCAGGTGGAAGAATAAATTATGAGTCCACCAAGATTGTCGCCACCCCCCTGCAAAAGGCTCTGGCCGTGGCAGAGGCTGCAATGGAGTGGGATGTGGGCAATGCCCTGGGCATCACAGGAATTCTCCGGTCCACATCGGATCTGATCGAAGTAAAGTCCGGCGATCAGGTCATTGATAGCTTAAAAGCCATCGAAAAGTCTGATCCTATGGAATTTGTCATACAGATCAATGATCATGCTCCCGCAGGCCAGTACCTTCTGAATCTGGACCTGTATTACGAATACCAGGACAATGTTCAGGTGGCTGCGGAGAGCCTGGACCCGGATCTAGGATTGCAGGAGTTCAAGGTAGCACGCTATCATAAGAGCGCCAATCAGTCCATTCCCCTGATTATTGTGGTAGAGCCTATGGCAGACTTTGATCTCATCCAATCCGAAGCTGAGATGAAGGCAGGCCAGAAGAGTGGGAGTATTGAGGTCACATATAAGAACATAGGAGAAGAGCCTGCAGACAATGCCATAGCCAGAATAAGCATATTCAAGCCGTTTACCTCCGATAGAGATCAGTCCTATATTGGATCTATAGGGCCGGGCCAGGAGAAGAACGCAACATTCGAAGTGGATGTTGACGGGGATGCAACCTCCAAGAATTATAGCATAAATAGCGAGATCAAGTATACAGACACAGACGGCAAAAGCCGGATCTCTGATAGCATGAAGATACCGGTCAGCGTCAGTTCCGCCGGGCCTTCCTACACCCTGCCGGCTCTTATCCTGCTGATTCTGCTGTTGGCGGGAGGCTACACTCTCAAGAGAAAGAAAGCATGAACCTAAATCATATTTATCCTTAAAAAGCAATTGTATCTAGGCCAGGGCAGGACAGATTCCCATCAATTTAATGTGCCTTTGCCCGAATATCAGCGGGAGGTGAAAGGATCATGACCGGATTGCGTCGACTTGGTATGTGGATCACCGAAAATCCCATGATCATAATAGCTCTAGCAGTGCTATTGACTGTGGCCTCTGTCCATTATGCACAGCATATAGAAAGTCAAGGCATGAATACCGAGAGCCTTGTGGAGACGGATTCTCTTCTCTACCAAATTTACAGCCACTTTTACCAGGAGAACTTCGGCATAGATCCGATTATGGTCCTGATGGAGGCAGATGATGTAGCGGATAAAAAGGCGCTTGAGGCCGGCCTGCGCTTCTCCGACCATATGAAGCAGGTTAATAATATTGTAGGTGTCCAGAGCCTGGCCGATGTGGTGGCTGATGCTGAATACCAGAGCAGCGGCGTACGAAGGATTCCTTCTCAAAAGAAAATTGATGAAATTTTATCGCAGGCCGGTTCGGATCAGTTGAAGACTGTTATGGCAGATCGCGGCCATGCCCGCATGATAGCAGGGATGCCCACCACTCTGACCGATGCCCAGAGAAATGAGCTGCTTGAAGAGACATCTATTGCAGTTAAGCTCTCTGATTTTCCTCCAGACTGCCGGATAATAATAACCGGAGACCCTGCTTTCCAGGCGGCAATAATCGAGGAGATGAATAAGAGCAACAGCTTCATATTTGCCCTGGCGGCAGTGCTGATGGTCTTTGCCCTGCTCCTGGTCTTCAGGCATGTGCGATGGGCGCTTCTTCCTATACCTATTGTCCTTCTGGGAATATTCTGGACATTTGGAGCCATGGGATTGTTCCACATTCCCATGACCATGGTTTCTTTTGCTGCTTTTCCCGTCCTCATTGGAATCGGAATAGACTATGCCATCCAATTTCACAATAGGATGAATGAGGAGCGGGAGACAGGCATGGAACCGAGAGAGGCTGCCGTCAACACCGTGAGCAATGTGGCCTTCCCGGTTATAATCGCCCTGATGGTAACAGAGGCAGGTTTTCTCTCTCTGCTCAGCTCACCCGTGCCCATGATCCAGGATTTCGGGAGGACCTGCATCATCGGCCTGGTCATGTGCTACATTTCGGCGCTCTTTGTGAATATGGTGATTCTCTATTCATCAGAGGTGAGGTGGCCGAGAAAAGTGAGTGAAGTTGGTGCAGCGGAAAGGATTTCGAATATCGGAAGACATTTGGAGAAGGGAGCAGGCTTCTGTTTGGAGAGGTGGAGGGCTGTGCTTGTAATTGCCCTGCTCTTTGGCCTTCTGGGAAATTTTGCCGATACGAAAGTTGGGGTGGAAGCAGATCAAAAAAATTTTATTCCGCAGGACCTACCACCTCTGGTCAACCTCAACCATATGAAGTCGATCTTCGGTGGAACTGATTCAATCCAATATGTTGTTTTATCTGAAGATATCACCAGCCCGGACAATATCAGGTGGATGGATGATTTCAGCAGCTATATGATCCGGTCCAGAGAAGCAGTTTTCAGCGCCACAAGCATAGCAAGCTATATCAAAGAGGCCAATGGCGGCAAGATACCTGACGACCAAACCACAATCAGGAAGATAATCGGCCATCTACCGCAAAATGTTCAGGATATGTATATCAGCGGCTATAGCCTGGCGAAGATAGATGTAAACCTGGGTGACTCACAAAAAAATATGGGAACGGAAGCCATCAACAGGCTTGTCGGGGAGCTGGAAAAGGACCTGGCCTGGATGACTCCTCCCGCGGGAGTCTCAGTAATTGCGACCGGCGACATTGTGCTCAATACCACAGTAATAGACGCCCTGACTTCGGGCCGGCTGGAGATGACGTTGCTGGGATTGATACTCATATTCTTATTGCTGCTCGTCATTTACAGAAACCTCACCAAGGCCTTTTTAGTGGTACTTCCCATGGCTGTAGTAATTGGCTGGATGGGTCTGGTTATGTATTATGGGGGAATAAAATACACTCCGCTGACGGCGACGTTAGGTGCATTGGTTTTAGGCGTGGGATCAGAGTATGCTATTCTGATGATGGAACGCTTTTATGAGGAATTGAAGAAAGAAGGAGATCCCTTTAAAGCGATTAAGATTACAGTTAACCGCATAGGCTCGGCTCTGGTGGCCTCGGGTATGACCGTATTTTGCGGATTTGCGGCTCTTGTGGCTTCACCATTTGATATAATAAGCAACTTCGGGCTGGTGACTGTGCTGTCTGTTGTATTTGCCCTCCTCACTACCTTCACAGTGCTGATAGTGCTGATGATCCGCATGGAGAGAGAAATATGAGAGTCATTTTGGTCGTGGTTGTGACATGCATGCTGGCAATTCTGGCCCACTGCAGTCAGAACACCTATATTCCCTACGATCTGGGCGGAGACAATTACTATAACATGCAGGGCGGCCCGGATATCTCTGCCATGATTTCCGGAACGGATGAGTTCGAGCGCGGTGATACCGTTACCTTTTATGTCTCTTTGGCCAACTATGGAAGGATATCGGGCTTCGATGAGGATCAAATACCGCAGAATCCTAAAGAGTTTAAGCTGGCGGATGCCGAGCTAAAGGAAGAGTATAAAAAACCCACTGCTTTGGGGATCAGCCTCAGCCTGGTCTCAGACAGCCCACAAATTGAGGTAGTGTCAGGCGATCAGGTGATCGAATCCTTGAAGGCAGGAGAAAAAACGCGGACGCCTTTGAGCTTTAAAATAAAAATTGGAGAGCATGCTCCTGCAAAGGAGTATCCTCTTAATCTGAATATATCTTATGATTATCAGGACAATGTCCGGATCTCGGCCTCGGAGCTTGAGACTCGCATAGGCCTGTCCATACTGGAAGACTACAAGATATCTTATATCTATCAGAAGGTGAGCCGGACAGTTCCCATGATGATCTCGGTCAAAAAGCAGGCGGACTTCGAGACGATCAATGCCACTGCAACTGCCAAAGAGGTCTTCGCCGGGGAGAAGAATTCAGAAATCTCTGCCACCTACAGGAATATCGGCGAGTATCCCACCAGGGATGCTGTGGCCAGGCTCTCCATCTTAAAGCCCTTCTCCACAACCGACGATCAGGCGTTTATCGGAGATCTGCAGCCTGGTGAGGAGACGACTGTCAAATTCAGGGTCGATGTGGACTCGGACGCAACGCCCAAGGAATATGGCATAAAGAGCGATATCAAGTATACCGATGTCAATGGGCAGACGGTCATTTCTGAGAGCATGAAGATACCTGTGACCGTTAAGGAGGCGCCATCATCTTTGTTGCTGCCTGTTGCTATCCTCCTGGTCCTGTTCGCCTCTGCCGGAGGATACTGGTATAGAAAAAAGGGATGTCATAGGCCATGTGAGGGGATAGGAAAGAATGAATGAATTGGCGCGGGCAAGCTGGGAGGACAGGTTCTGGGCATGGCTGATTGATATCATCCTCATCGGCATTCTCTGGCACAGAGTCATGATGGTTTTGAGATTGGAGGTGCTGGGGTATGATGGAGCGCTGCTGCATTCCGTTATGCTCTTCATTTACTGGACGGCGCTGGAAAGCTATAAAGGCCAGTCGCTGGGAAAGATGTTCATGAATATAGCCGTTAAAGGCATATCGGGGGAGCATATCGGCCTGGCAGACGCAGCGGTGGAGAGCTTTGGAAAGGCCTTTATCCTGCCCATAGACTGCCTCGTCTCCTGGGTAGTCTATAAAGGAAGCAATCAGCGCTTATTCAATAGACTGTCCAATACCATTGTGGTCAGGCAATTGGGCTGACGAAATAGAAATGGATCTATGATACGGATTGGCGATCATGAAGCTGGCTGACTATATCGGCAGGTACTGGGCCGGGGCCGAGGCCATTTATGCCGTGATAATCGCCATGACCTTTACCAGCGTCCTCAGGGGCTATGCATCCATCGATGAGACGGCATACCTGGATATCGTCTATCCGGCCCTATTCTGCTGCATAGCCTGGGGGATAGCAGACGGCTTATTTTATGCCTGGGAGAGAAGGTACAACATAAGAATGGAAAATGAGATAATCGACCTCTCCCGGTCAGCTAACAGTGACAGCGCATTGCCGCTCATCGGCGAGCAGCTAGATGATACCATCCTTCGAAATATCAGTGATGAAAAGAGGGTGCAGTTATACAGGAATCTGGCAAAATATCTAGCCGATGCGGGGATAAAAGCTACACCCTCCAGGAGGGATGCCATCAGCATCATCTCCGCCACCACCATCATCTCTACAATGGCAGGCATAGCCGTTGTCGCTCCCTTCTTTTTGGTGGAAGATGTTGGCCTCGCCCTGAATATATCCAATATCATCGGCATCTCCCTGCTGTTCGTGATAGGATGCAACAGGGCGGATGACAATAGCCCTTACTCCCGGATAATCATGGGGCTGGGAACTGCCATAATCGGAATCGTAATTGCGGCTATCACAATATTGCTGGGCGGATAGAGAGCGGCGAATAGCTTCTGTGATTGAGCTTTCATATGAACCATTGAACCATCTTGTGACTCATTGGCCATTAATTCCCACCTAGCTCATTAGCCTTGGCGAAGGCTGCTTCAGCCTCTGCAGTTCTACCGAGCAACTTCAGAACATAGCCTTTGTTATTCCATGCCATTGCATATTGAGGATTAATCTCTATAGCCTTATCATAAGCTTGAATCGCCTCATCGTACTTGCCCTGACTATCGAGG
>Ga0209099_1003753_pt1 | contig 12111 bp, 12 predicted proteins | sample AD_JPNHW2_MetaG_FD_184430 | JGI IMG/M metagenome (GOLD analysis project Ga0209099, IMG submission 184430) | Active sludge microbial communities of municipal wastewater-treating anaerobic digesters from Japan - AD_JPNHW2_MetaG (SPAdes) (version 2) | ecosystem: Engineered > Bioreactor > Anaerobic...
TATATTATATCGTGAAATTCATGATAAAGATATAATTGGAACAACTGCTACATATATAAATTTAGCCGATGATTTGAGTTTTGCAAGAATATATTGCACAGTTTTTGATGAAACAAAAAAAGATAATAAGAAACTGAAGAAAGCTAAATAGTAATCAGCAGTGATTTTTTAAATGCTGTTGTTGTAGAAGTAGTAATCTTTATCACGAATAATTATTTTTTCTTTTTCAAGCTTTTGGAGGGTTAACTCTATCCAGCCGCTTGCGAATTCTTTTTTCATACGGCTGTCTGAAGGATACAGTCTTTCAAGTATCCCGCTGACTGATATTCCTGCGGGTGACGCGTCACGCAGAATCCCGACAATATCATCCGTCCGTTTTTTTCTCCAACTGATTATTTCATCAAGTCTCTCGTATGGTTTCAGAACAGGGCTTCCATGCGCCGGGAGAATTATTTTAAGGTTGGGGAGACCGGACATCTTTTTTAAGGAATTTTCATACTGATCTAAATCCGATTTCGGAGGACCAAGCCAGACATTAATGCTCTTCAGCACATTATCACCGGAAAACAGTATTCCATTATCTTTGTTGAAAAGAGTGATATGTTCACCTGAATGTCCCGGAGAACTGAATATCTCCCACTCTTCGCCATTAATTTCAATTTTTGTTTCAGAATCAATCAGAATATCGGGATCATCCATAAAAGACACTCCCCAATATAAAGCATAAATCATAAATTCAAATTTTTGTATTACCTGCTTTGTGAAATATAATAGAAGCCCTGAAAATGTTTTTTTTATTTTTTTCTTAGCCGGAGCATAGGACTCTCTGTAAACCCTGCTGCTGCTGATTATTTTTTTCATCTCGTGAGAAATAATTACCCGGAACCCCAACCTCTTTCTTAAATTTTTAAGCCCGGAAAAATGGTCAGCGTGGGCATGACTGAGAAGTATTCTTTCTATGTGATTATCATATCCCCTCTCTCCGCATATCCTGTTTATCTCTTTATATGCTTTTGAGAATTTTCTTATAGAGTTTGAATCACCATATCCTGCGTCATAAACTAATCCGTTTTTACCTGTTATAACATATATATTCACAGGAGGCTTCAGCATACCCAGAACTCCCCTTTCTGTTATTCTGAAAATACCCGGATATACTTCATTCATATTAAGCATTTTATTTTTTAAAATTCATTATAAAATTTTTTACCTCAGATAGCCCTGAAATCATAAGCCATCCTCTTGCGACTTCATCCGGCATCCTGCCTATATACAATGACGGAAATTTGTTCCGCATCATCTCCCTGACGATTGCAGAGTTGGATGCGGCAAATTCAGAAATAAGTTTTTTATCTTCATCATTAAGTTTTGCCCAGTCATTTATATCAGACATTTTATCCCCTCGTTTTCATGGCCTGCTGTTTAAAAAATCATGTACTGCAGCAGGAATCCCTGCGTTTTTTAATGTTTACTTCCATTGCTCAAATAAAAAAAAGACATGGAAATTGTCCTTAATCCACTCCGCCCGGGTTTTAGAAATTAACAATACCATATGACCGGATGAATGCTGCTAAAATCAATAAAAATCTTTAAATTTTTTGTTGATAAAATTGTTTTGTAAATTTAATTAGTAATAATTTCTAAACTTTTTTATAATAGAAAATGCACTATTGGGGCTGACTTAAAAGTATAATTGCTGTCATTCCGGCTGTAGTGAAACGGAATACCGGAATCTCATACTGCTGATTCAATCATGAGATTCCGGTATTTGCTGGAATTGAAGCTGCAAAACCGGAATGACAAATACAGAAATATCAGACTTCTGAGACAGCCCCATATAATTGTTTATTTTATGCATAAAATATATGTTAAGCAATTAACATTGAATTTAATTAGTAATTATTGATGGAGTTAGGAATTGCCGGGTAAATGACATGTCTATTTTTGAGAAGATTGCTGAAAGAAAAATCGAAGAGGCCATGGCAAAGGGCGAGTTTGACAACCTTCCGTCTAAAGGAAAACCTATCCCCCCTGATGATATGGACATGGTTCCTGAAGAATTACGTATGGCATACAAAATACTTAAAAACGCAGGAATAGTACCGGAAGAAATTGAACTGCAGAAAAGTATAGTAACCCTCATAGACCTGATGAACTCATGCGCCGATGAAGAGGAAAGAAAAAATATAAGAATTAAAATCAACGAAAAACAGCTCCGGTATAATATGATAATGGAAGCCCGCGGATTAAAAAAACTTGATCCGTTCTACAATGATAAAATTATGGAGAAACTAAATAAATAATAATTTAAACATGTAACGCGCTGTTCCGGAATTCAGCTATGTTACATCCGGAATGACAGTACACTAACTTCCGGAATTTTCCGCTTTTTTACCCGCAAGAAACTCTTTCACCATGGAGACATCATCTACCATAAAACCATCAGCACCGGTTTCATAAACCCGCTTAAGCTGAAGTATATCTTTAACATACCACACATGGGTCTTTATCCCTTTTCCGTGAAGCTGATCAATCAGGACACTGTTCGCGAGATAGGAAGCCCCAATTGCTTCAGGAGTCTGGAGAGCATCCGCCTTAAAACTGTTTACAAAATAAAGCAGGCCTGATTTGAAAAGAGCATATACTCCTATTATTCCGGCAAGAGTAAACGCAGTTGCGCTTTCAGGGAGAAGCCTTCTCACAAGCCTGATGTTTTTCCCGTACATTGTTGAAGTAAGTACTCGGTTCACTGCGTTATTTTTTTTAACCAGAGATATATAATCATTAACCAGTTCTGCATCTTTAGTCATGATGGTGATATTAAACCTTTTGTCAGGAAAAGTCCGGAAAATCTCCTCCAGTGTCTGGAACCTGAATCCCTTTCCCCTGAACGGGAAATTGCCGCTATCATCCGTGAACCGGTACCCGGCATCAAATCTCTTCAATTCCTCTGATGTAAAATCTGAAACAGCTCCGGAAGATTCGCAGAGATTATCAATCATAGTTTCAGAAATAGCCATTATAACTTTATCTTTTGAATACTGGATATTCAGACATGCCACATCCGCTCCTGCGGAAAAAGCCTTCTCCAGCGCCTGATTTGTATTTCCAGGATACTCTTTTGAAGCAGGACTATTAAAAAAAATTACCGGTTCAGGTGTGAAAAACGATTTCATTTACTTATCCTTTAATATTTTATTTATTCTTTAACTTTTTTATTGGCAGAAATGCTCTAATACCTTCACTTGCATCAATGGCAGACAGTATTAAATCATTAATTTTTTACAATAAAATATATATTAAAGAATAATTATATATTTTTTTTTATTGCTTTTAAAATTATCTGTTATATAATTTAAATATCTGGCAACATAAATTTTTTTCAAGGACGATAATATGGCAACAGCAACTTCACTTATAAAAGCATACATGACAGAAACCATTCCATCCGATGGCGGATTTATTATAACAGCATTCTTCACACCCGGGAGCGGCTATTCAATCTATGAAATAACTGCATACAGAAATGTTAAAGATATTTTCAGAACCGCAGAAGGAGTAACATTTAAAACTGACGGTAACAGAACACATATACTTGTAGAGCCTTCATCTTTTACAAAAAAATATGTAGAACCTGTTAATAGAGAGGCGGGAACAGCCATACCATATCGTTTTAATGAATTGACTATTCTTACCGGACCTAAAACCGAAAAAATAATGATTCCCGAAAAACCAATTTCACTTTATTCATCGTTTACTATCCTTGAAAAACAGAGCGATTATTTTTCATACATCTTTTTTCCTACAAAAGATGTTTATGTGGCAATGAAAAAATTTATTGCCGACAGTTTGTATAATGACTGCAATTTAGGACTTGCCGTATCAAAAGAAGCTTCAATAAAATCTCTTGAAACCATTAAAAAGTTTTCAATATTCGGCTGATGCATTTTAACCGGCGATATGACAGAATAATTTATTATTATTCTGTCATAAACTAATATCCTTTTATTCAAAACAGTAATATCAGGCATCAGGCAATATGTAAGATGATGTAAACATCTTAAGTAATAAGTTGTTGACAAATTTCTACTTAACAGGTTCCATATTTTAAAATAATAAATGAGGTTATCCAGACAGACATGCCATCCGACAGTTCCGACCCCTTAAGTAATTCAGTAATAAAAAAAATTTTAAACTCCATTAAAAAATCATTTAAAAACACAGACGAAAACACTTTTGACGCTGAAGCATATGAACAGCTCGATACTCCCAGAAAAGACATGATTCATGGTGTCGTAATGCTCTCCGAATTAAATACAAAAGATATAATGATACCAAGAGTTGATCTTGTCGCAATAGATTCTGATATAGACCTTAAATCTCTTGTAAAAGTAATAATCGATGCGGGACATTCAAGAGTTCCGGTATACGAGGAAACAATAGATAACATTATCGGGATACTCTATGTAAAAGACCTGATCAAGTTAATTCCTCTTTCTGACAAAACTAAAAAGTTTAATATAAAGAGACTCATTCATGAACCATTTTTTGTCCCTGAAACTATGCCGCTCGACGAGCTGCTGCTTGAGTTCAAACTTAAAAAGCTGCATCTTGCGATTGTAGTAGATGAATACGGCGGTCTTGGCGGTATTGTTACTCTCGAGGATATTTTAGAGGTAATTGTCGGCGATATCAACGATGAGTATGATGTTGATGAACTGCCCGAGTTCGAGAAGACCGGCCCGAACTCCTATGACATGGACTCCAGAATGCTGATTTCAGATTTTAATGATAAACTGAACCTTCACATCCCGACAGATGATTTCGATACAATCGGCGGGTTTGTCTTTGACCTCTTCGGACGTGTGCCGGAGAAGGATGAGGCTGTTAAATATGAAAATATATCCTTTAAGATCAAAGATATCTCCGGCATAAAAATAATCCGCATCACCGCCACCATCCTAAAACAGAAGTAGCTATGTCACAGGAAAAAGATACCGGAATTGTTCTATCTAAAAAAAGTTCCGGAGAAGCCGATGATATCTGCAGTATATTCACCAGGAACTCCGGCAAAGACAGGTTTATATTCAAAGGATTAAAAAAATCGACCAAACGTCCAAGAACTGCATCAGAGCCCGGTTCTATACTCGACATTTTATATTATACGGGAAAAGCGGGAGGCTTCAGCACAATTTCCGGTTTTGACATTCTCGCGACACATAATTCAATCAGAAAAAGCAGCGAAAAAATTTTCTCCCTCTACTTCATACTTGAACTTGTTGATCTGACTACAGGGCCTGCAGATCCGAATCCTAAAATATTTAATCTTCTTTCTGCAGGAATTGAAACTCTATCGGGCACACTGTTCCCGAAACATTTTGCTGTTTTTTTCACTATCAAATATCTTCTGCTTCAGGGAGTTTTCCCTGATACGGAAAAATGCTCATGGTGCGGGATCAGTGACCCGGACAAACTTGTTGTTGAAAATAACGGGCTGAGAGTTTCATGTATCGGCTGTACGGATTTCAAATCTGCCGTGATACGAAGCAGGGGGACAGAGTTTATCAATAAATGCGTAAAACTTAAACTGGACAAAATTGAATGCGGTAATTATCCCGAGAAGGATATTATTCAGGTTTTAACAACTCTTATAGAATATATTAATTCCTACTACAGCATTAAACTGAAGTCCGGATCTATGCTCACGAGGACGGTTATTGAAAAAATGGTTTAAAGCCGGTTTTTAATCCGGCCTGGCAGACAGTGAATTCTGTTTTTTAACGGCCATTTCCTTTGAGGGTTATAGGACAGGCAAGCACTCTGTATTCAGTGGTTTTTTCATCATAGGTTGTTGCCATTGAACTTAACGATCCGCCATAGTTGCACAGAACCTGATAATTTCTCAATTCTATATGGTGTTTGCATTTTTTACATTCTTCGAGTTTCATTCATCATCTCCATAAATTCAGCTAAAAATCATTGCTAAGGGTGGCAATTATGTCTCTTCATTATTGCAAGAACGAAATTATTGTTATGCCATCAATTGTCAATAATTATATTAAATTAAATATAAAATCAATTATAATATAGTCATTAAACTTCTTCTTTTATAAACATTGTATGCTAAGTGTAAATTTTAAATTAACTTCCGGTTTGTCAGAACAGCCCAAAAATATTTTATCTGAAATTATACAAACCGTACCGCTTTCTGCATGCTGCTGTAGAAACTTTTAACATTAAACCGGCTTATTATTTAAAATCATACCATTTTTTTGTACTGATTAAAAAATTTCTGGACATTTACTTATCATGGCGGCCAATAAAAATATGAATACAGATTCTAAAAATAAATATCCTTCAGAAGATGAGTGCCTTATACTTATAGAAAAATATGAGATGCTCCCCAATATAGTGAAGCACTCAATACAGGTAAAAAACGTAGCAGAAGCGATATACAACCACCTCACTGATAAAGATAAAATAAGCATCGAACTTCTTGTTGCAGCTGCACTTCTTCATGATATAGCAAAAACAAGATCTATACTTCAGAATGAAATGCGGCACGACCTTACCGGCGGAGAGATGCTTAGAGAACTCGGCCTGGAGGAAATTGCAGTTATCGTTGAGAACCATGTTGTATTCACAGGATTCGATCCCGACTCCCCGCTTAATGAAATTGAAATTATCTACTACGCGGATAAAAGAGTGATGCACGACAAAGTTGTAAATATAGACACCAGGGTTACTGACCTCGTTGAACGATACGGCCGTACAGAGAAAATCAAAGAGATGATTTTACATAATAAAAAATTTATTCTGCAGCTCGAAGATAAAATTCAAAGACATATGGATATCAATATCGAAACCGCACTGAAAGATTTATGAAAAAATACCTTATCCTTGACTGTTATGTCGATGAGCCCGCGTGCCTCGGTGTACCGCCTTTTATCTCCCCTTACCCCCGTTATATTTACGGTGCACTTCTTTCCGCCGGTGTTTCTCCGGGGGATATCGAATACCTGACAATAGATCATTTGAGGGAAAGCGATTATTATTTCACAGGGAGCTACACTCATGTTTTCCTCATAGGCGGAGCTGCGGTACCCGGGAAGTACCTCGGTGCCAGAATAGGTTCACTTGCAGAGATAAATAAAATACTCAGCCAGAACAGCAGAACAGAAATATCGGTCGGAGGACTTATCCACCGCGCAATAACTTCCCCTCCGTCAAATACCATAGTAATCAGGAACGACATAGAAAAATTCGCATTCACCCTTGCACGGAATAATCCGGAAGACAGCGAAAGAACTACGGATGAGATTGCATTATGGGGAGTGAGAGGCGCTGAAATAGTCAAATCCCACCCATGGTACCCCGATGTTATATGCGAGATGGAGAGCGGAAGGGGCTGCCCGCGCGAAAAACATTGTTCTTTCTGTTCGGAAGGTTTAAACAAAAGAGTTGAGTTCAGAGATACGAAAGATATTCTCAATGAAGTTGACGCTTTAATTTCCAGTGGAGTTACCCGCTTCAGAATAGGGCGGCAGGCCGACATCATTCAGTACGGAAGCATGCTTTCAACATACAAAAACGGTTTTCCGCAGCCTGAACCTTCTGCAATTAATGAACTGTTCTCTGAACTGAAAAAGAGAAAAGAATCAGGGAAGATACTTGTACTTAACGTCGATAACGCGAATCCCGGATCAATAGTAAACTGGCCGGATCACTCATCAGCAGTCCTGGAATCGATAGCAGACGCTGTCTCTCCCGGTGATACCCTTCCCTTCGGAGTTGAATCTTTTGATGAAACAGTAGTGCGCCAGAACAACCTCAAGGTAACCCCGGAGGAAGCGCTCTTTGCAGTGAAACTTGTCAATGAAATCGGCAGCAGAAGAGAAAACGGGATTCCGAAACTGCTCCCGGGAATAAATCTTATACACGGACTGAAAGGTGAAACAACGGAAACCTTCAGAATAAATCACAGTTACCTTGAAAAAATAGTAAACGACGGACTTCTTGTAAAAAGAATAAATATACGAAAACTTCAGCCATATCCGGACACTCCGCTCTTCAATGAGAGATTTAAAATCAGCCATGCACTGACCAGGCGGTTTGAATATTTCAGGGAGAGAATCAGGGATGAAATAGATCATTATATGCTGAAAAAAATATATCCGGCAGGAACAATTTTAAAAGATATACTTATGCTCGATACACGCGATGGATATTCAATGGGAAAACAGATTTCAAGTTATTCGATAACAGTAAAGGTCCCCGGTATTTTTGACAATAAAAGTTTTAAAGACGTGCTGGTTACAGGCCACAGGGAAAGATCACTCTCGTCGCTGCCTCTTCCTTTTACCATTAACAGCACATCCGCTAAAGCCTTTGAGATGATTCCCGGTGTAAGTAAAGATAAGTCTTCCGACCTTATACTAAAAAGGCCGTTTAAATCAGTTGAATCATTCGCCGGGGAAATAGATAATGTTCAGGCGGATCTGCTGAAGATTATTATTGATAACTCGAAAATCTGAAACTAAAGATAACCCTTCTTTACTTCTTCCGCGATAATGTCTATCCCTTTTGAAACAGCAGTTTCACTTTGAGAATAGGTTACCCTTATACATTCATTTTTATGTATCCATTCTTCGGAAAGTCCGGGGAAAAAATATTGTCCGGGCACAATGAGTACTCCCCGCTCTTTCAATCTTTCATATAGAGTATCGCTGTCGATTTTAATTCCTCTAAACCACAGCCAGAGAAAGAATGCCCCTTCAGGTTTATGAATATGGTAATCAACTCCGTTTAATTTTTCCCTGAAATGATTAACTGCGAGTTCAGCTTTTTCCCTGTAGTGAGGCTTTATTATTTTCTCACTCATGGAGATAATCTCTCCCGACCTGACAAGCGATTCTGCAATAACAGCTCCTACACTTCCCGGCGCCAGATTCATTACAGCATTCATCTGGCTTACTGCGTCTATAACCTTTTCATTCGCAATAATAATCCCTGTGCGGACACCGGGAAGGCCGAGTTTCGAAAGGCTCATGCAGACAATGATCTGTTCATTCCAGTAAGGCTTTGCTTCGGTATAGATCATATCAGGGAAAGGAATCCCGTAGGCGCTGTCTATAATTAATGGTATGTCATGTTCCTTTGCCAGGGAAATAAGTTTCTCGATCTCGGAATTAGTGAGCACATTCCCTGTGGGATTTGTCGGCCTTGAAACACAGATAGCACCGATATTCTCATCAATTTTAAGGCTGTCAAAATCTATATTATATTTGAATATATGGTTATCGAGAAAAGTAATCTCAGGCCGTATCGATGTAAATATTTCATCAGATGTTATTCCCACATCACTGTAGCCGATGTATTCCGGAGTAAGCGGAAGGAGAATCTTCTTGAATGAACCATCCCGGAATCTGCCTGAAAACATATTGAACAGCAGAAAGAAAGCGGACTGGCTCCCGTTAGTAAGAGCAATATTTGAACTTTTAATATTCCAGCCGAATTCTCTATTTAACAGAGCGGCAAGCTCTTCAATAAAACTTATATTACCCTGGGGAGAATCATAATTACCGACACACTCCTCAAAAAGTGTACCGGAATTCATTACTCCCGTCATACTATTTCTTAAGATCTTCTGCACTGCAGGTATATGGGCAGGATTACCTCCTCCAAGCATCAGCATATCACGGTTTATTGTCATGGCCCGGCCAAGATCATCCATAAGATTTTTAATCCCGGATTTAAAATTAACTTTATCACCGAACATCGAGAAATTCATAATTTGGCCCTCCACAGAATTATTCCATTTCAGAAGGCCAACAGCTAATGTCAATAAATTTAGTTTTAATTAAGCCGAAGTTTATTCTTTAAAGTCCGCTTGAGGAAGATCGTGGCGCCGGGATGAGTTTTAAGCCTTTCAGAGTTTTCCTGCAATGATTATTGTGATATCATCTCCCGCTTTAGCATTCGCTGTAAAGTCATAGAATGATTTCATTATATGCGCCAATAAACCGGCGGAGTTGCCTTTCTTGAAAGATAAGATAACATCTGACAAACGTTTAACACCAAACTGTTCGCCCATTTCATTCCTGCATTCAGTTAAACCATCGCTGTAGAATATCAGAAAGTCGCCAGGTGCTACATTAAATTTAATCGACTGGTATTCCTGCCTGACCCGCGAAATTCCTAAAGGATGCCCCTTGAATGAATCTGAGGCATCATTCATCACATTCAGATTTCCACCTGACGCTTTTAAATGGAACAGATCAGGATGCCCGGCATTTACATATTCTACTTCAAGACCGTTCATTCTGAGTAAAAGCCCGGTAATGTACAGATTTACTGTTTCAAGTTCATCAAGAAGTTCAGAATTAGCGGATTCAAATACCAGACCAAGTCTTGATGACTCAAATTTGTTGAAATAGGAATATAATACCGGTTTTGCCAGAATGGTGATTAGTGCCGGAGCTACTCCATGGCCTGAAACATCAAACAGTGACACTCCTTTGAGAGAATTTCCCCTGCAATAAAAATCATAAAAATCACCGGAAACAGCTCCATACGGTTTTGTCAGAAACGCAATATCCCAGTCAGTTGTATTGACTGCTTTTTTTGGAAATATTGCATTCTGTATTTCACTTGCAAGATCCATTTCTATTTCCGACAAATGCTGTTCTTTTTTTAACCTGTCATTAACATAAGTCAGATCATAATTGAGTTTCTCAAGTTCATTATTCGCCTGTTCTATATCTTCTCTTTTCCTATTTATATAGTAAGCAGTTGAGGCGATGAACAGAAATGCAGGGAACAGGCACAAAGAAAGAAAAGTTTCTCTCATCAGAGAACCGGGCTGGCCGGCAATTACTATAGAATAAAAAGTTACCGCGGAATAACAGATTAAAGTCGGCATTGACATAAAGAGAGACTGAAGAGCATTTGTGTATGAAAGTGCAACCGTAACCGCAGTTATAGCATTAAGAATTCCCAGAAACCTCAAGTCGCCAAGCCAGTATATCCATACACAGAATGCAACCAGATATGTAATAACGTATATGCCGAATAGTAATAATTCATGCCATACCAGAAGATTTTTATTAAAATATGTAATTGAAGTAATAATACACGAAAGTAATAAAATTGGTATGCTTATATAGAATGTCTGTTCATAAGTAATAATAGTTAATCCTGCATATATCGCTATCAATGTTTCCAGAGTAGCAATTACATATCCGCTGAAAACCAGCAGATTTCCCCGCAGGAATAAATCGTATTTGTCTGGCGGAACTTCAGATGTAAGATACGATAATTTCATACCCCTCCATCTTTTGATGCTTAAGCTATAAGCAATTTCGTTCATCTCTTTCTCAATTCATTGCACAGATAAATGCAATGATTGTATTCAATTAAGTATTAATACTATAGTGTGTTAATATTATAAAATAGTCCATAAAAAAACAACAATAAAAGCCCATGGAGGCTTTTTTTATAAAAAAACTATAAATTATTCACATTTCCAGCCTCAAATAGTTTGACAGCATGTATTTCAAAACAAAAAATCAACTTTATATGTTAATGGATACTGAAAAAATTAAAGATATTCTGTCCCGTCTCCCGCAGGAACCGGGCGTCTACCTCATGCTCGGTAATGACGGATCTATAATATATATAGGCAAAGCAAATTCATTAAAAAAGAGAGTTACCTCCTATTTCCAGAAGAAGGATCATGACCCGAAAACCGGCATTCTTGTTAAGAACATTGAAGATATAGAATATATAGTCACAGCCAGCGAAATTGAAGCACTCCTTCTTGAAAGCAACCTGATAAAAAAACACAAACCTAAATTCAATGTACGGCTGAAAGATGACAAAAGATATCCCTATATCGCAGTAACAATGAACGAGGATTATCCCCGGGTTATCTATACAAGGCATATAAACCGGAAAACTGATAAATATTTCGGACCGTATACCGACGCGAGAGCGGCAAAAAACAGCGCGGCAATGATTAATAATCTTTTTAAGCTTAAAACATGCAGACGGCCGCTCCCGCTTAAAGAAAACGAAAGGCCGTGCATTAACTACCAGATTAAGAAATGTTCC
>Ga0209099_1003754_pt1 | contig 12107 bp, 9 predicted proteins | sample AD_JPNHW2_MetaG_FD_184430 | JGI IMG/M metagenome (GOLD analysis project Ga0209099, IMG submission 184430) | Active sludge microbial communities of municipal wastewater-treating anaerobic digesters from Japan - AD_JPNHW2_MetaG (SPAdes) (version 2) | ecosystem: Engineered > Bioreactor > Anaerobic >...
GCAGCGGCGGTAATCCAGGTGCTGTTGGGCAGGCAGCCGGGCGCGTCTGCTGGCGGGGCAAAGTCCAGAGCTGCCCGCACTTCCACTGCGCCCCAGGCCGCGTGCGGTCCGCTGGTATAAGACCAGACAATCCCGCTTTCAAAGGGCAGGTCAAGCGCAGGCTGCTCCATGCCCGGCGTGAACAGCGAGGCATACTCCTGCGCGATCAGCCAGGGGTTGCCAAACATAGCTTCATAGGTGCCAAGCAGGCTGTGCTCTGAATACAACGCTTCGCTCCAGGCGTCCTGGTTGCGGGTCTGCGCGAAATAGTACATCCACGCAACCGTGGCGCAGTTTAGTTCGGGCGCCAGGCGCAGGCTGCTTCCGTCCGGGAAAGTCAGCGCAAGCAGCGTGCCTTCGCGCCAGCCGTAATAGCCTGTGCCAAGTTTGCCGGCGGCGAGAACCAACTGTTTATACAGTCCGCTTTGCCCGGACTCAGGCAAACCCAAGGGATAATACCGCTGTTCTTCTGTAGCGGGGCTGCCGTATACCCAGCCGCTTTCATATTCCAGCAGCGCGAGCAGCAGCCGCGGATGAATGGAATAATCCCGCGCGACCCTGCGGATCATTTGTGCGCCTGTCATCATTCCGTTGGCGTAAACACTTTCCTGGTAACTGGCCAGCTTTCCGCCTGCCTGCGATATAAAGTCCTCGAGGTTAAAATCAAGCGCGCTGGGCGAGTTGACTACCTCAGCGTCCGGGAAGAGCCTGAGTCCGTCGCTGATGTTCTCCAAGCGCATGGGAATCAGCAGCAGCTGCCCCTCAGAAATAAAGCCGTGTTCCAGCAGTTCCCCTGTGCTGCTGATTTCGTTCACCGGCACGCCAAATCGCAGGGCCAGCACATCCAGGCTGTCGCCGCTCTGCGCATAATACAGGCTTGGCGCGCTCTGACTGGCCGCCACCGCGGAGGACTGGTTTTCCAACACCGCGGGAGGCTGATTTACCAGGACTGTCGACCCGGCTGAATCCTCCGCGGCGAAAGGCGCTTCCAACAGGTCCGGCGCTTGTTCAGGCAAGCTCAGCGGCAGGGCGGTTTCGTCCGCGGCAATGTTCGCGACCACTTTTCCCGGGGCTTCCGCCGGCAGGGCCAACACTGCCCCTCCGCAAATCGTGAACGCCAGAGCGGCAACGACCAAACGCTGCGTCTTCCGCCTGCGCCTGGCAGCCATCCTGCGCTGCCTCTCCGCGCGCGAGCAGTTAACGTCCGATGGCGTTGAAATCGGCACGGCCATTAAAAGCTTCAATTGTCTGTCCATTTTTTACCAGGTATCCATCATATTCAATGCCGGCGCTTTCGCAGGTCCAACCGCTCAGGACGAAAGGTACCCTGCCGTCCGCAGGAATCCATACGCCGTTATAACGGCGTGCAAGGTGTAAATGCGTGCCGGTGGAGTAACCGCCTTCGCAGGACGGGTACCCGAGCAGGTCGCCCTGGCGCAGATAGGTTCCCAAGGCAGCCCTGCCCTCTGTGGCAAGGTGCAGGTAGAGCAGCGACCAGCCGGTCTGTTCAATACCGTCCCCGTCCAGGTCCTGCACGAGAACGCCGTTCCCGGAGCGGACCACCAGCCCATCCGCCGCGGCTGTTACCGGGGTTTGGCTCTCGTAACAGCCATACTCCTCCCCGGGCGGAGCAAAATCAATGCCGGCATAGGCGGAGCCTGTGCCCCAGCCCACATGCGGGCCGCCAGTGAAATACCAGGTATCACCCGCAGCGAAGGGCAGTTCGAGTTCCGGCTGGGTCAGGTTCTCAGGCACGAGCGGTTCAATCGAAAAGGCAAACGGGAAGCCAAACAGACGGCTGTAATCAGCGTAAAATCCCGCCGCCGAAACAGCTTCTTTCCACTCCTCTTTTCCCAGGAATAAGCTGAAAAGGTATTGTAAACCAGCGGTACCGGCGTTGATGCTCGCGTCCGCGCGCATGACTGCGCCGTCGCTCAACGTCCACACCGCCACAGCGGAATTTTCCCAAAGGGTGCAGCCGCGGGTTACCTCGTTAGCTGCCCAACTGAGCTGCTTGTAAAGACCTTTGCGATTCGCGTCCTGCAATCCCAGCGGATAGTCTTCGGATATGCCTGCTTTGCCGGCGGAAGTCACCCAGCCGCTGCGGTACTCCAGAATTGCCAGCAGCAAGCGCGGGTTCACAGAAAATTCGTCCGCCACGCGCTGAACAATCTCCGCGCCGCCCAGGGTGCTTTCATCCTCCAGCGTTTCGCTAAAGCTACTCAACTTGCCGGCAAACTGCATGGTCACAGCGAGCGTATCAAAGCCGACCGCGGACGGGCTGTAAAACAGTTCCGCATCGGGGATAATCTTAAAATTGGTTGCCAACTCGTTCGCGCTGGCAGGCGGAATGAGCAGCTTCTGCCCGGGCTCGATGAGATTGGGATCCTTGAGGTCCGGATTGGCTTTCAGGATTTGCCCCACAGAAACCTGATGGCGCAGCGCGATGCGGGCCAGCGAATCCCCGGAAACCACGGTATATTCGTCGGTTTGCACGCGTAAGGTTGGCAGCAAGGCAGGCTGATTTGGAGTGGGCGCTGGCCCGGTCGGCGCGGGCGTGATAGTCGTCCGAGGTTTTGCCGGGGTCAAGGTCAGGACCTGGTCGTTCATCCGGGTTGGGGTCGCACCCTGCAGCGAACTTTGCGGTACACGCCAGGGATCGTAGTTCGCGATTGGCCGGTAACAGCCAGCCATCAGCAGTCCCGTGAGCACGAAAGCGCACCCATGCAAGCGGATGGTGCGAGCGCTCGATTTGAGATGCGAAAAGCGGTAGATGGGTTCCATCAGAGCTTATGATGCAATATTCGTGCCACACGCCCCCTAAACTGCCCGCGCATCTCGCGCTGCGGGGAGGTTACTGCCCAAATATGTAAGCAGATTCAAAGCCGGAGCAAGCCGCGGAAAGAGATTTCATTTGACAAAATGGCAGGATTGGATAAAATACTATCCTATCGCCGGAGTGGTGGAACTGGCAGACACGCTACGTTCAGGGCGTAGTGAGCATAGCGCTCGTGAGAGTTCAAATCTCTCCTTCGGCATAAACGCAACCAAAATGGTTGCGTTTTTCTTATCAACTGGCTTCGTTCTCAGAAGGGGAAAAGCCCTGATGGTACAATTGTTGCAACGGATTCGACAATATGAAGAGTTTTTGGGAAAAGATAAAGCAGATTAACTGGGCGGACAAGCGCGTCTTCCTGATTGCGGCGGTTGTCCTGCTCGTATTCCTGATGATGGATTTTAACAACCGCATGGTCCGTTCACTTCAGCTGGAAAAGCAAGAGCAGCAGCTGAACGCGCGCATCGCCGCGCTGGAGCAGACCAAACAGCGCCTGGAAGCAGATATCGCCTATGCCAATTCCGACCGCGCGGTGGAAGAATGGGCGCGTGAAGAAGCCAAGCTGATAAAAGAAGGCGACGTTCCGATTATCATCCGGGCCCAATCCAGCGCTGCCGCCGCGGCCCCAACACCTGCGCCCCAGGCGGAAAACCCTGAGCTTTCGCGCCTGGAGATATGGAAACAGCTCTTCTGGGGAGAGTAAGCAGCTCCACCGTTTCGAAAAGACACGCTCCGCACTTAACACGAAGCTTTTTCCGCCCGGCGGCTGGACGCGGAAAGCAGGGTCTGCTTATCTGCAGCCGCACAAAAAACCTCCAGCGAATCGAAGGCTGCGGTCCACACCAATATCCGCAGGACTGCGCCCGGATTTTCTGAAACATTGCCCCCCCAACAATAACAGCATAAATTGGCGCAGCAAAACGAATCCTTCCGCAGTTCTCGGGTATAATTTTTTGGTTATGAACCTGGATGAATTAACCCAAAAAATGCACGCCCTGGTCGAATCCAAGGGTTGGTACGCTGAGGATTCGGTGAAGCAGCAGACGCCGCGCAACCTGGCGATCTCGCTCGTCCTGGAAGCGGCGGAAGTGCTTGAGCTGTTTCAGTGGCAGGCAGAATGTGAAGACCGGGAAGCCCTGGCTGGCGAACTGGCGGATACAGCGCTTTACCTGCTGCAGTTAGCCAGCGTTTCCGGGATTGACCTGGAAGCGGCAGTGCTCACAAAAATCAGCCAGAACCAAACCCGCCTTTGGCCTGAGCATCTGGGCAAGGAGCCGAAAGCATGATTATCGCGGTTTTCGGAAGCGCCAGACCTGTGGAAGGGGACGCGCTCTACGAGGACGCCCGCCGACTGGGAGCGCTCCTGGCACAGCAGGGGCATACCCTGATGACCGGCGGTTATTGCGGCCTGATGGAAGCGGTCTCCAGAGGCCCGGCGGAAGCCGGCGGCAGCACGATCGGCGTGACATGCGCTGAAATTGAGCGGCACCGCCCTGGCAGCGCCAACCCCTGGGTGCAGGTCAACATCCGCACCCAGACGCTGAACCAGCGCCTGGAAGTGCTCACCCGCCAGTCCGACGCGATGATTGCCCTGCCCGGCGGAATCGGTACACTCACCGAGCTCAGTCTCGCGTTGAATTTGTCGGTCATCTCAGCAAACAGCGCCAAGCCTATAGTCCTGCTCGGCCCGGTCTGGCGCGCGGTTCTTGAGAATTTTTACATACTAAATGACGGCCTTACTTCGCAGGAAGACCTTGCGCGCGTGCGCTTTTGCCTGACGCCCGAGGAAGCAGCCGAATTCTTTCATAACAATACGAACAGGAAATAAGTAATGGAAAAGAAACTGCCCACCCGCCAAGAAAATTTCTCCGAATGGTACAACCAGCTCGTTTTGCGCGCGGAACTGGCCGACTACGCGCCGGTGCGCGGCTGCATGGTTGTGCGTCCGTATGGTTGGGCGCTCTGGGAAAACATCCAGAAAGCGCTGGATGAACGCTTTAAGGCCACCGGTCATGTCAATGCCGCCTTCCCTATGCTCATCCCGCAGTCGTTCATGACCAAGGAAAAAGAGCATGTGGAGGGTTTCTCGCCGGAATTGGCCGTGGTCACCTACGGCGGCGGCGAAAAACTGGAGGAACCTCTGGTGGTGCGCCCAACCTCCGAAACCATCATCGGTACGATGTATGCCAAGTGGATTCAGTCCTACCGGGACCTGCCGGTTTTGATTAACCAATGGGCAAACGTCGTCCGCTGGGAAATGCGCACCAAACTCTTCCTGCGCACGCTCGAGTTCTATTGGCAGGAAGGCCACACCGCCCACGCCACCGAGCAGGAAGCGCTGGATGAGACGGAACGCATGCTGCAAGTCTACGCGGATTTCGCGCGCACCGAAGCCGCGGTGCCGGTCATCCCCGGGCGTAAAAGCGAGTCCGAAAAATTTGCCGGCGCGGTCGCGACCTACTCCATTGAAGCGATGATGGGCGATACCAAAGCTCTGCAAGCTGGTACGTCGCACTTTTTGGGCCAGAATTTTGCCAAAGCCTTCGATATCAAGTTCCTGGACGAAAGCAATCAGCTCCAATACTGCTGGACGACCTCCTGGGGAGTTTCCACGCGCTTTATCGGCGCCATTATCATGACCCATGGGGACGACCAGGGCCTGGTGCTGCCTCCCCGCCTGGCTCCCATCCAGGTGGTCATCGTTCCGATATACCGCAAGGATGAGGAAAAAAGCGCGGTAATGGAAGCAGTCAACGCGGTACAGGCACAACTAAAAGCGCTGCGCGTCAAAGTGGACGATCGCGAAGGCCTGACCCCCGGCTTCAAGTTTAACGACTGGGAGCTGAAAGGCGTACCGCTTCGCATCGAAATTGGCCCCAAGGACGTGCAGAACGGCACCGCCGCGCTCAGCCGACGCGACATCCCCGGGCGGGACGGAAAAACCTTCCTGCCGATGGCAAGCCTGGAAAGCTCTGTGCCGGACCTGCTGCAGACCATCCAGGAGAACATGCTCACCAAAGCCGCGGCTTTCCGCGACAGCCACATCTTCGAAGTAAACGATTACGAAAGCTTCAAGCAGGTGGTGGCGGACCAGGGTTGGGCCTATGCCTGGTGGAGCGATGACCGTGAAGCCGAAGCCCGCATCAAGGAGGAAACAAAGGCCACCCTGCGCGTTTACGCCAGCGACCAGAACCTCGGGGAAGGCCGGTGTTTCTACAGCGGCAGGAAAACCAACAAAAAAGCTTACTTCGCGCGTTCCTATTAAGCCAAGAGCATGACAGCTATCGACCTGACCAGGCTCCAAAAACAAATCGGGGACCTGGTTGCCGTGTTCTCCGACCCGGCAGTGTTCATCAAAACCCTGCAGGAGATATTGGGCTTCTACGAACGCCGCGCCTACCGCCCCAACCGGCAATTGGTACCGAAAACGTTTATGCGCTCGTACAATTTGCCCCCGCAAGTCCTGCCCCTGATTGAAATCGGGCTGAAGGAACAGGCCGGTCTGCACCCGTCAGATGCGTTGGCGCTTGCGGACGCGCTTTGGCAGAGCCCCTATTACGAAGCGCGCGAGCTGGCAGCGGCAATCCTGGGGCAGCTGCCGGCTGATTTTAGCGCGCAAGTGCTGACGCGCATAGAAGAGTGGGTCTCTGCGCCGCTGGACCGGGCAGCCCTGCAAACCCTGCTGGAAAAAGCCAGCCCGCCGGCGCGCCTGGCTGGAAGCTGGGAGGGTTTCATCGAAAAGCTGCTCGGCAGTCCCATCATCCGCATGCAGTCGGTCGGACTGCTCGCGCTGGCAATTGACCTGGAGCAGCGGCCGCTCAGCAAGTACACGGGGATATTCAAACTGGTGCGCCCCTTCATTCAGGCCGGGGACGAACGCCTGGAGATGAACCTGAGCCTGGTAGTAAAGAGCCTGGCCCGCCGCACCCCGAATGAAAGCGCGTATTTGCTTAAGCAAATCCTGGCTGACAGCTCCGGCAGCGGGATTGAGCGCCGAATTCGGGAGTATTTGGCTTACTTCCCCCCCGAAACTGCCGCCGGACTGCTCGAAGCCGTCAAGACCCACCAGAAGATTCATAAAGCGGACTAACTGTCAGTCACCCAGAAACTCTTCCTGGCATAGTCAGCGAAGGGTTTTTTTGTTCGTCATCGCGAGCCGTTTGCGGTAATAAAGATTGATCGCGCATCTGCATGGCAAAACGGCGCGGCGATCTGCCTGTAATATGCAAGACCATACTCCTCAGTATGCTTCGCCCTGCCAGGCGCTCTTCTAGGCATCAGCTTGAAAAACCGTTGTCAGCCTGAGCCCAAGCGAAGGGTTCTTTGTTTGTCATCGCGAGCCGTTTTGCCAGCGTGTACTACAGAATAATCCCGCATCTGCATGGCAAAACGGCGCGGCGATCTGCCTGTAATATGCAAGACCATACTCCTCAGTATGCTTCGCCCTGCCAGGCGCTCTTCTAGGCATCAGCATGACAAGAATAGCACTACCGTCATGAGCGAATCAGCTAAACAAAACAGCCCGGTTTCCCGGGCTGTTCATCTCTATCCATAACAAACTCTAAAATAGATGGAAAACCGCGATTATCGGCGCGAAAAGCGAAGACACCAGCGACATCACGGTGATGAGCGTGTTCAGAGAAGGGCCGGCGGTATCCTTGAACGGATCGCCGACGGTATCCCCGACCACCGCGGCCTTGTGCGCGTCCGAGCCGGGACCGCCAAACTTGCCAGTTTCAATATACTTCTTGGCGTTATCCCACAGCCCGCCGGCGTTCGCCATCAGCAGGGCAAAAATCACGCCTGTGAAAATCGCTCCGCCCAAAAAGCCGCCCAGCGCGTCCGGACCAAGCACAAAGCCGATAACCAGCGGCAGCCCCACGGCCAGGAAAGCAGGCAGCAGCAGCGAAGAAAGCGCACCCCGTGCCGCCAAACCGACACAGCGGTCATAATCCGGGTCTTCAGTGCCTGCCAGGATGCCGGGTTTTTCATGGAACTGCCGGCGAATTTCCTCAATCATGTCAAAGGCGTTGTGCGTCACGGAAAGCATCAGCAGCGCGGAGAAAAGCGGCGGAGTCATCGCGCCCAGCAGCACACCGGCGATAACAATCGGTTCGCGCAGGCTGATATTCAGGTCAATTCCGTTTGCTTTCACGACTTCTGCGTACGCGGCGAAGAGCGCCAAAACCGTCAGCGCGGCCGCGCTGATGGAGAAACCTTTGGTGATAGCCTTGGCGGTATTGCCGGCCGAGTCCAAAACATCCGAGCGTTCGATTACTTCCTGTCCCATCCCAGCCATCTCCGCGATGCCGCGCGCGTTATCCACAATCGGACCGTACGCATCCGCGGAAACAATCATGCCGCTGATGGAAAGCATTCCAACCGCCGCCACGCCGATCCCGTAAATCCCTGGCAAACCATCCCCGAGAGCGACAGAGTAAGAAATCAACGTCGCGACGACAACCCCGATAATCGAAGGAACGATTGAAATCAAACCATAGCTGAACCCGGTGATAATCGTCACGGCAGATCCGGAAGTGGACACCCGCGCCGTTTCCTTCACCGGTTTATATTGGTCATTGGTAAAGTAATCCGAGGTGAAACCAATAATGACGCCTGTGACAATACCGACCGCGGCGGACCAGAAGATGCCGGGTTCAATCACCTTCAGCAGGCTCAGAACGAGAAGCGCGCCGACGAAAATAATGCACGTGATGATGGTGCCGCGGTTCAAAGCCGGGCCGGGTTTCCCACTTTCTTTGACTTTCACAAACTGAATGCCAAGCAAAGAGGCGAAAGTCCCGAGCGTGCAGAGAATGAGCGGAATCACGGTGTATTTGTACTGCATCCCGGTCGAAAAGCTGGCGCCGAGGAGCATCACAGCCACAGCGCTGGCAACATAACTGTCGAAAATATCCGCGCCCATGCCTGCCACATCCCCCACGTTATCGCCCACATTATCAGCCACCACCGCCGGGTTGCGGGGGTCATCCTCGGGGATGCCAATCTCAACCTTGCCCACCAGGTCCGCGGCAATATCCGCGGTTTTGGTGTAGATACCGCCGCCGGCTTTGGCAAGCAGCGCCAGGGTGCTGGCTCCAAAGCTGAAACCGAGCACTGCATGCGCCTCCCCCGTGAGGATGAAGATGATGCTCATGCCAAGCACAGCCAGTCCGACCATCGCCAGCCCGAGCACCGCGCCGGCATAAAAAGAAAGCCGGAAAGCCTGCTGCAGGCTCTTCTGAGCCGCGGTCGCGGTACGGACGTTCGCCTCCACCGCCACGCGCATGCCCATATAACCCGCCACCGCAGAGCACAGCGCGCCGATGATAAAACACGCCGCCATAATCACGCCGCTGCCGGGTTCTATCGTCACGCCGGTCGTGCCGATCGTTTCAAAATTGAAACTAAAGATTAACGCGATGATAATTCCCAGGATCAGCGCCAGGGTGGCCAGCGAGGTATACAGGCGCTTGAGGTAAGTATTCGCGCCGCTGCGTATCCACGAGCCTACCTGCTGGGTCCGTTCCGAGCCAGGATCCTGCCGCATAACCCAAAAGTACAAATAAACCGCCACAGCGATGGAAATAATTCCACCCGCAATCCCAACGTACAACCAAGTCTGATAATCCATTTGAAATGCTCCTCTTTCAAAGCCTGAAGATGCTCTTTACATACTAGCGGAACGGAACCAGCGGTAATTCTCCGCGCGCAGAGTCTCCGCCGAAGGCATCGGGTAGTAACGCAATTTTTCCTGGTTCCCAACAAAAAAACCGTTCTTAATTGTGCGGTAAGGGATTACCGGTGAGTGAGTCCGGTCGACCATCTTGGTGGACACAAATTTAGTTTTGACATCCGAAAGGCATTGGCGCAAGTGGTCCGGATTGCTGTACGGCAGGTTGTTCAACAAACCCATCTCCGGGTCGCTGGCAAGCTCACCCAGCTGGAGTTCCGCGAAAGTGATGGCTGGAACGGAAATCAAAGAAGTCGGGTTATTCACAATCAAATCGTAGAAGCTGAGCGGATCCAGCCGGCTGACCACCAGCGGTGTAACAGGTGCAATTTCCTGGTATAGATGCAGACCCTCATCCCCATCAGGAATGATTTCGGAAGACTTTAACGCCAGGGTGCGTCCGTCCTGTGTCGTGAGGTAAAGGTCCAGCAGCGCGCTCGGGTCAATATGTTCGAGCACGCGGTAAACCGAAACATAAATGGACGACTTTGGGCGCCCGTCTTCATGCGGCACGCAGCGCTTAAGCGCCTCATCCAAGTGGAAATACGAATTCTGGTAGTTGGGGTCCACCTCAAAGAACATTGCCTGACCGCGCGACTTTTTGGAGGAGCCAACCGCGTAATAGCTCCCGAATTCTTCCGGGTTCAGCATTGAGACAATCAGGGCCTCGGGAAGTAAAGAAAGGTAAAAATGCGTTTCCATGCATGCTCCAATCTTATGAATTGATAATTTGCATTTGGCGCCCATACCACGCCATGATAATTGTATCTCCAAACGCCGCTTTCGCCAGCCTATCCAGCATTTTTCGCTTAAATAAAAGCAGCCCGCGCTCTCGCGGGCTGCTTGTTTTCTGCCAGCCTCTAATGGCTGATCAGATAGTTAATCACCGCGTCTTTTTCCTCCGCGGTGAAACTGACACCGTGATGGTTGCTCAGGAACTGGTCCCATTCCGCGTAGGTTTTGTCGAACTGCAGTACCCAATCCAGGGCGTGATGACCGCCGAGTTTTTCAATCAGCAAAGCTTCCACGTCCGCTTCGCTTAAGGCCGCACTTTGCCCGGCCGGGTAAGCAGCGCTGGCGGATTGGCCGGCTTCGCCCGCGGGATACATGCCGGAAGACTGGCTTTGCGCAGGGCTGACCTCAGTACTTTCGCCGACAGAGACCGCCGGCAGGTTAATCGAACTACCTTCTTCTTTCGTGCCGCAAGCGCTCAGCAGAAGGACAGCTGCCAACAGGATGCTTACGAGGAGGATATTTTTGTTTTTCATACTCATAATCCTTTCAAGTGTGCCGATATTGTACCCCATACTGTCTTATCTGCCCGCCGGGGATAGGGCTAAAGCGCGCCTTCCACAGCAAGTTCTCAACTGCTTCCAAGCGGCAGAACAGCGACTTCTGTAAAGTATTCGTCTGTGAGCCAGTCCGCGTTCTCCCCCACCGGTAGACACAGGGCGGAACAGAACAAGGGGTGTATACCGACAGCCAATTCGGCCATTCTGAGTGCCGCCCGGCGAATTGAAAAGTGCGCGTTAGCGCTCGCGCGCAGTTTGGTAAAGTGGAACAACTCGCGCAAGTTCATCCGGCAGAGCACGCGCCGGTTGTACCCGTTGGGGACGACGTAAGCGGCGGCCTCCGGGTGCACTCCGCTCAGCGCTTCATACAGCTCCGCGGCCGCGTCCATCGCCTGCCGGTAAAGGCTTTCCACGCCGGCCAGGCTCATCGCCCTGGGGACAGCGTAACCCAAACGGGTGGTGAGCGGCTGGGCGGTCTGGGTCATCATGCGGTGCCGTTTGAACTCAAAATACGCGCCCTGGTCCATAACCAGTTCGAAGTCATAATGCGCGTACTCCAGCTCCCGCAAAGGAGTGTCGAAATCGCCCAGATGCCCGAGAATCTCCTGTACCAGCGCGGCCTTCTCCTGGTCTGCCAAGCCGCGTACGTGCGCCAGGCACTCCGCATAGCTCCTGCCGCTGAAGCGCAGCAGCGCCGCAGCAAGCACCTGCTCCTCGCCGGCGGGTTCCGCGCCGAGCAGTCGGCACCAATCCGCCCCGGGCAGCACGGCAATGCGCCCGGCTTCCGCGCGCAATCCCTCCCGGATGCCAGGCAGGCTCTCAATCGGGTTGGCATGCTTGACGAGTGTCGGCAGTTCCTGCTCCGCCACCGTTTTGACCTCGCTGCCAATTTGGCGCACTTCTTCCAATTCCGAGCTGAGCAGTTTTTTTATCGCGTATTCCAGCGCGCGCGCGTTTATTGTGACGCCCACGTTCGCCATGGAGGCGGCCGGCAGGAAGAACCTGCCGACGTCCACCGCTTTCACCCGGGCGCGGTTTTGCCAGGCTTTTTCACTTTCCTCGGGCAAGCGCCCGGTGGCGCTCTCGCTCCAGGCGCGCAGGGCGGTCATCGCCTCGGCATAGCCGTGAAAGAGCAGACCCATCACGCGGCGGTACCGTTCCTCAAAGCGCGACCCGGCAATTTCCGGCGGGAGCACCCAGGCTTCGG
>Ga0209099_1003756_pt1 | contig 12105 bp, 6 predicted proteins | sample AD_JPNHW2_MetaG_FD_184430 | JGI IMG/M metagenome (GOLD analysis project Ga0209099, IMG submission 184430) | Active sludge microbial communities of municipal wastewater-treating anaerobic digesters from Japan - AD_JPNHW2_MetaG (SPAdes) (version 2) | ecosystem: Engineered > Bioreactor > Anaerobic >...
TGGGCTAGTGCCACTTTTTGAACCGCTTCTGTTTTCATTCCTTCCGGAACTTGAAGACAAATGGTATCAAAGAAGTATGGATTATGATTTTTATATCCTAATTTAACCGCTTCGTCAGCCAAAATACCGGCTAAAATATTGATTTTTGTAGCTTTATCTTTTAACCCTTTTGGTCCATGCCACATGGCATAGAAACCTGCAGTGATCGCGGATAATGCAGAAGCAGTACAGATATTGGAAGTTGCTTTTTCCCTTTTGATATGTTGTTCACGGGTTTGTAAAGCCATACGTAAAGCTTTGTTTCCATGAGCATCAATGGTAACTCCAATAATACGACCCGGCATTTGACGTTTCATATCATCAATACAAGCGAAGAAACCTGCATGAGGACCACCAAATCCCATTTGTGTTCCGAAACGTTGAGCAGTTCCTATAACACAGTCAGCACCCCATTCACCCGGAGGGGTTAAAAGAGTTAATGCCAATAGATCAGAAGCAACACCTACAAAGATCCCTTTTGCTTTCATGTCAGCAGCAAAATTTCTATAGTTTACCACTTCTCCCCAGCTGCAAGGATATTGAACCATCACACCAAAGAAAGTTTCATCGATTGTAGTTTTGAAAGGATCACCGGTAACAACTTCGATCCCTTGTGGTTTGGCATTGGTTTGGATAACAGCTAAAGTTTGAGGAAATACATCATTGGAAACGAAGTATTTATTAACACCATTTTTAACAGCATCTCTTTTACGACTGTTGAAGAACATCAACATCATTTCACCTGCAGCGGTAGCTTCATCTAACATAGATGCATTGGCAATAGGCATACCGGTTAAATCGGAAACCATGGTTTGATAGTTCAATAATGCTTCCAATCTACCTTGAGAAATCTCCGCCTGATAAGGAGTATAAGCTGTGTACCAACCCGGATTTTCGGTGATATTTCTTAGAATAACACCAGGAGTAAAAGTGTTGTAATACCCCATTCCGATATAGGATTTGTACATTTTATTTTTAGCGAACAGCTCTTTAACATGAGCTAAATATTGACCTTCCGTCATCCCTTCAGGTAATGGAAGATCCTCTTTTAGGCGGATAGAGGCAGGAATCGTTTTATCAATCAATTCATCCAATGTAGCAACGCCAATGGTTTGTAACATTTTATCCACATCCTCAGGTTGAGGACCGTTATGTCTTAACGTGAAATCATCTTTTATCATATTGATTATTATTAAGTTATAAATTATAATCGATTTATTTTTGAACCAGCAAATATACGAAATAATAAGGGAATAACCAAATAAAGGGATCAATAAAAATGATATTATAAACTTTTCTCATTAACAATTTTTAAGAAAAAATTGTTATGTTGTTTTTTATATTATTTTTGTCTCTTCAAAAGGATAACGCAGTTGGAATATTTTGTTATAGTTCATTTTAATTTTTGAAAACATGAAACAAAGAAATATTTATTTTTATCTGTTCTTTTTATTGGTTTTACTATGTTTAAGTTGTAAGAATGACGAACTTCCCAAGCTAAAGACTTATGAAGTCACTCAAATAACTCAAACAAGAGCATTCATAAGTGGGGTTATTTTGTCCGATGGAGGTATACCAGTTAATGACCGTGGATATTGTATAGATACTTTACCTAGCGCAAACCTTGAAAATGCACAAATCAGAATCTATGAAGGGAATGGTCTTGGTGAATTCAGTAGATATGTTAATAATCTCACCCCCAACAAAACATACTATATCAGAATATTTGCAATCAATGAAAATGGTATAACTTATGGGAATGAAATCCAATTTTCTACATTAAGTAATTTATTTACCGATTCACGGGACGGGAGGTTATATAAAATGGTCAATATTGGAAATCAAATCTGGATGGCAGAGAACTTAAAAGCGACTAAACTAAATGATGGTATTTCAATTCCAAATGTTACAGACGAAGATGAATGGGAAGAATTAACTTCTTCTGCGTATTGCATCATTTTTAATGATACAGATGATATTCCTGATACGTATGGACATTTATACAATTTTCATGCAGTTAATACTGGAAAATTGTGTCCGGATGGTTGGCATGTTCCTACGACGGATGATTGGAACCAGTTGTTTAATTATCTAGGTGGAGTTGATGTTGCCGGTGCGAAACTAAAAGAGGTTGGAATTGAACATTGGTCATCACCCAATACCGGGGCAACAAATGAAGTAGGATTTAGTGCTTTAGGAGGTGGTTTCAGATATGAAAGTGGCTTTTATTATGGCTTTGGTGACTATGCAACTTTTTGGACTGCCAATGAAAGTGCTCCAAACAGACCTTTTGCCGTTTGGATATCCAATATGGGGATTAACGCCATGCTCCATTCTGAATTTAATGATTATAACAGAGCGTTTTCTGTACGTTGCTTAAAAAATTAATTGAATTATATAAAATTTATACAAATGAAAAAAAATCAATATTATTTCAATTTCGTATTACTACATTTAATTTTACTTGCGATATTCCTGTTACAAAGTTGTGATAAAAACAAGATAACCATCCTCACAAAAGAAGTAAAAGATGTGAATCAAATTTCTGCAAAATGTACTGGCCAAGTGTCGGATAATGAAAAAATTATTGAAAAAGGATTTTGTTGGGATACCCTTTCCAGTCCTACTATAGATCACTATAAATTAAAAGTTGAATCCAATTCAACAACTTATAGTGGTATAATTAGACCATTAAAATCTTTAAAAACCTATTATATTAGGGCCTATGCCATGACAGAATCTTCTGTATTTTATGGAAATATGATTCAGATTACGACTTTAAATAATACATTTGTTGATCCTAGAGATGGTAGAAATTACAAAATGATTACGATTGGGACACAGACATGGATGGCCGAAAATTTAAATACTATAAAATATAATGATGGAACTGATATCCCCCAGGTTACTAATCCAAGTTCATGGAATTATATTGAAACACCCGCGTATTGTTGGTACGAAAATAATCAAGAACTTTTTGGTGAGACTTATGGCCCATTATACAATTGGTATTCAGTTAATACCGGAAAATTGTGTCCCTTAGGATGGCACGTACCATCTGATAGTGAATGGTCAACTCTTGTTAACTATTGCGGAGGGGATCAAATAGCTGGAAATAAATTAAAAGAAATTAAAAATTTTCATTGGTCATATCCTAATACCGGAGCTGATAATGAATCTGGATTTACTGCACTTCCGGGAGGATTTAGGGATTATAACGGTGATTTTATAACTGTCAATTTACTAGGATATTGGTGGTGCTCCTCTGAAGGGGGTGATTGGTGTGCATGGTATAGATATATGCACAAAGATTTTTCAAATGTAATCAGAGTAAATGAAAACAAAAAAAGAGGTCTTTCCGTTAGGTGTGTTAAAGACGAAAATCTAATTCAATAAAACTATTTTTGGTTATATAAATCTTCAATATTTTTTAAAAATTAATATTATGTTGCAAAAATTCAGATTTCAATTTGGGACACTTTTATTTATAACGTGTATAACCATATCAAGTTGTAATAAAAATGATTTGCCTAAAGTTACTACGAATGGGATATCAGAAATTACTCAGATATCAGCAAAGATAAGCGGAACTATTAAAGAGGAAGGGGCCTCTTCTATAAATTTTAGAGGATTTTGTTGGAGTATATCTCCAAATCCAACTATTGAAGATAATAAGACAACCAATGGATTTGAAATTGGTGAATATACCGGAATTTTAACAGGACTGATAGCAAATACTAAATACTATGTGAGAGCTTATGCGACCACTTCCGATGGAACTTCATACGGAAATGAATTAAATTTTACTACTTCTTTAGGCACAATGGTGGATGTACGCGATGGAAATAGTTATAAAATTATCACTATAGGAACTCAAACCTGGATGGCAGAGAATTTGAAAGCTACCAAATATAATGATGGAACAGACATTCCTATTATTACAGATCAAATTGAATGGGCGAGTTTAACCTCACCGGGTTATTGTTATTATTTAAACGATTATACGAATTATGGTTCAATATATGGTTGTTTATATAATTGGTATTCAGTTAATACCGGAAAATTGTGTCCCGAAGGTTGGCATGCCCCTGTCAAAAATGAATTTGAGATTTTAATCGATTATTTGGGGGGAGAACAAGTTGCCGGGGCAAAACTTAAAGAGATAGGAACTACACATTGGACCTATCCTAATGAGGGGGCAACGAATGAATCTGGGTTTTGTGCTCTTCCGGCAGGCAATAGAGATTATGAAGGAGGGTTTGGATACAATGGTTTTTACGGAAATTTCTGGAGTTCCACAGATGGAATTCCTAATCATGCCTATGAAATATATGTAGGTGCTCAGTCTACTATTGTATTCTTAAGTCCCGCCTATAAACAAATGGGATATAGTGTCAGATGTATAAAAAATGAATAAAAAAAGGGACTGTTACCAGTCCCTTTCGTTGTTATTTTTGTGCTTTCTTCACATATTGATTGTAACGCCATTTTGCGTTTTCTTCAGTTGCTTTGAAAAGCTCAGTTGCTTCTTCAGGGAAGGTTCCTATTAAGGAAGAATAACGTACTTCAGATTTTAAGAAGTCTTGGAATTTGCTCCAATCCGGTTCTTTGCTATCTAATACGAATGGATTTTCTCCGTTTTCTTCTAAAGTTGGATTGTATCTCCATAGGTGCCAGTATCCGCAATCAACAGCCACTTTTTGTTCGTGTTGGGTTTTGCCCATACCTGCTTTTAATCCGTGGTTGATACATGGTGCATAAGCAATAATAATAGATGGTCCATTGAATGCTTCCGCTTCTTTTAATGCTTTAAACCATTGGTTTTGGTTAGCACCGATCGCTACTTGTGCAACGTAAACATAACCGTAACTTGCTGCAATCATACCTAAATCTTTCTTACGGATTTTCTTTCCGGAAGTGGCAAATTTAGCTACAGCACCAGCTGGAGTTGATTTGGATGATTGTCCACCGGTATTAGAGTAAACTTCAGTATCCATTACCAATACGTTTACATCTTCGCCTGATGCTAATACGTGATCTAATCCACCGAAACCGATGTCATAAGCCCAACCGTCACCACCAAAGATCCATTGTGATTTTTTAACGATGTATTGTTTTAAGCCTGCTAATTCTTTGCAATAGCTGCAGTCACAAGCTTCAATCATTGGGATCATCTTGTCTGCAATTCTTTGAGTTTCTAAAGTGCTGTTTTTGTTAGCAATCCACTCTCCGAACAATGCTTTTAACTCTGGAGTGCAACAGTTGCAACCTTCCATAGCTTCTTTCATGATTCTTTCGATTCTGTCACGAAGTTGAGTAGTAGCAATTGCCATACCTAAACCGAATTCAGCATTGTCTTCGAACAATGAGTTACCCCATGCTGGTCCTTGGTTAGATCTGTTACTTCTGGTATAAGGAGTAGCAGGAGCAGAACCACCGTAGATAGAAGAACAACCGGTTGCATTAGCAACCATCATTTGTTCGCCGAACAATTGAGTGATCGTTTTGATATATGGAGTTTCACCACAACCTGCACAAGCTCCTGAGAACTCGAATAATGGTTGAGCAAACTGACTATTTTTAACACTTTGTGCTTTGTTTACCAATTGGTCTTTGTAAGTAACTTTTGCTTCTAAATAATCGAAACGTTTTTGTTCTTCTATTTGAGATTCCAATGGTCTCATTTCTAAAGCTTTTGTTTTAGAAGGACAAACATCTGCACAGTTACCGCAACCGGTACAATCTAATACAGATACCTGAATACGGAAATGCATACCGGCAAACTCTTTACCTTGAGCATTGATCGTTGTGGTTCCTTCTGGAGCATTAGCTAGTTCTTCATCTGTTAAAACGTAAGGACGAATAGCAGCGTGAGGACAAACGAATGAACATTGGTTACATTGGATACAGTTTTCTGATAACCATGTTGGAACGTGAACAGCGATACCTCTCTTTTCGTAAGCAGTTGTACCTGCTGGGAAAGTACCATCTTCGTAACCTAAGAATGCACTTACAGGAAGATCATCCCCTTTTTGTGCGTTCATTGGTTCAACCACGTTTTTAATGAAATCAGGAATATCACGAGTGTCAACAACCGGTTTTACTTCGATTTTTGCCCATTCTGCAGGGATCTCAACTTTAGTAACATCACCACCTGCATCAACAGCAGCATAGTTCATGTTAACGATATCATCACCTTTACGTCCGTAAGATTTCATGATCGCTTTCTTCATCTCTTTTACAGCTATTTCGTAAGGAATAACTTCAGAGATTTTGAAGAATGCAGATTGAAGAATGGTGTTGGTTCTGTTTCCTAAACCAATCTTTTCAGCTACTTCAGTGGCATTGATGATATACATGCTGATGTTATGTGCAGCAAGATATTGTTTAACATTGTCTGGTAAACGTTTTTTTGTTTCTTCAGCATCCCAGATAGAGTTGTAAAGGAAAGTACCACCATCTTTTAATCCTCTTAAGCAGTCATATTTTTCCAAATAGGATGGAACGTGAACGGCTACGAAGTCAGGAGTTCCCACTAAGTAAGGAGCTAAGATAGGTTGATCACCGAAACGTAAGTGTGAGCAGGTAAAACCACCTGATTTCTTACTGTCATAAGCGAAATAAGCCTGGCTATATTTATCGGTGTTGTCTCCAATGATTTTGATAGAGTTTTTGTTGGCACCAACAGTACCATCAGCACCTAAACCGTAGAATTTTGCTTCAAAAGTTCCTTTAGGAAGAACGTTGATAGCAGGAAGGATAGGAAGTGATTTGAAAGTAACGTCATCAACGATACCAACGGTGAATTGGTTTTTAGGATTAGCATCTGCTAAATTGTTGAAAACGGAAAGGATATGAGCTGGAGTAGTATCTTTTGAAGATAAACCGTAACGACCGCCAATGATGATTGGTTTTTCAGTTGCAGTATAGAATGCTTCAACAACATCTAGATACAATGGATCTCCGTTAGCACCTTGTTCTTTAGTTCTGTCAAGAACACAGATTCTTTTGGTTGTTTTTGGAAGAACAGCCATCATATATTTCACGGAGAATGGACGGTAAAGGTGAACAGAGATAACGCCCACTTTTTTACCTTCATTGTTCAATTTTTCAACAACCGTTTTTACCACTTCAGTGATAGAACCCATTGCGATCACAACATCAGTTGCATCAGCTGCGCCGTAGTATGTGAAAGGAGCATAGTGACGACCGGTCAACTCGCTTATTTGTTTCATATAATCAGCTACAACTTCAGGAAGAACATCATAATATTTGTTTTGAAGCTCTCTGGTTTGGAAGTAGATGTCAGGATTTTGAGCAGTACCGCGAGTCACTGAATTTTCAGGATTCAAAGCATTGTCTCTAAATTTTTGAAGTGCGTCATAGTCAAGAAGGCCTTTTAATTTTTCCATATCAGCAACTTCCACTTTTTGAATTTCGTGAGAAGTTCTAAAACCGTCGAAGAAATGAAGGAAAGGAACTCTTGATTTGATAGCGGCAAGGTGAGCAACAGGAGCAAGGTCCATTATTTCTTGAACTGAGCTTGTTGCCAACATAGCGAAACCGGTTTGACGGGTACTCATAACGTCTGAGTGGTCACCGAAGATTGATAGAGCCTGAGCTGCTAAAGAACGAGCAGAAACATGGAAAACGCCTGGTAGTAATTCACCGGCAATTTTATACATGTTAGGGATCATCAATAACAATCCTTGTGAAGCGGTATAAGTGGTTGTTAAAGCGCCGGCTTGTAATGAACCGTGAACAGCACCTGCAGCACCTGCTTCAGATTGCATTTCTACTACTTTAACGGTTTCCCCGAAAATGTTTTTTCTTCCAAATGCTGACCATTCGTCAACATACTCCGCCATTGTTGAGGAAGGAGTAATAGGATAAATTGCTGCTACTTCACTAAACATATAAGCTACATGAGCTGCTGCGTAGTTACCGTCGCATGTTAAAAATTTTTTATCTGACATAACTTTTTAATATTTAAAGTGTTATATATGTATTGTTCTTTTTTAAAAACTGTGCAAAGGTACAAAAAAGAATTGAGATAATCAAGATAATAAGCAAATTTGTGAATGAGCAAATGAGCAAATAAAATAGGTGAAAGGGTATTGGGTTTTGGTTATCAGGTATCAGGTTTCAGTTGTTTAAAGGATGAACGCTTCGCTGTTTAATTACTTCCGGGTTCTCACTTTTTGATACATACTATTCAAAACAGCATTCATCTCGGGAGATATCTTAAACTTGATGATGATGTACATCCCCGTAAATAAGAGTATCGATGTTTTGATGATTCCATCTATGACTTGAGCATAAATGAGTTTCATCGGAAGTTGTACCATCACTTTGGAGATGGTGTGATCCCAGAGTAAAGAGATGAGGTAAAGTCCTACAACAATAAGTATCACGATCGTTTGCTTGCTGTGGAATGGAGTCGTTTTGAGTTTCCAGCGAATGAGAGCCAACAACAATAAAGTGTAGATCAATGTGGAAAATAAAGAGGCATAAGCTGCTCCCTCCATACCCATTTTAGGGATAAACCAGATATTAAACAGGATCGCCGAAAGGGTCAGAATGACGGTAAACGCCAAAGAGTAATAGTAGTATCTTGAAAATCCTAATACAGTAGTTCCTACACTATAAGTCGCATTGAATAATCGGGTAAATCCCAGAATTAACACCACATATTTGCCGGCTGCGTAAGCGTTTCCATTGGGCATAATACTGAAGATGAGGTCAATATTGATCCAAATCGCTAATATGATCAATGATCCGGCAATCAATTGATGGAGCGCGACACTCTGACAAAGATAGTTGGTCGTTTTAAAATCGTTTTCTTTTACAGCCTGAGATATTTGAGGTTGCGTGATCGATCCTAAGGAACGGTATGGGATCTCAATAAAAGCGGCCATGTAATTGGCAATCGCAAATACTCCCGTAAAAGCCAATCCCATCTTGGCACTGATGAAGAAAGTGTTTAAACTAGGGGTAATCGCACTAACAAGGGTAGTGGTGATGATAAAGATGGAGTAAAACATGAAATCTCTTCGAACCGCCGGTGCAATGTACTTGAGGTTTGGTTTAAAGGAGATATTTTTGAGAGAAAACAGATAAATGATGTTGATGATTGCAGCTACTCCGTAAACCGCACAAAAAGCAAAAATAAACTGATTGAAGTTGATGAAGTTATATCCGTATAGAAGATAAGTTCCTAATGTTAAAATTCTTACAATCACTTCTCTGACCAGCTTGGGAACTACAATACGCATCAAGACGTTGGCATTGGTCTCAAAAACGGTCATGTACAACATGAAAAATGACAGTGGGGCGAGTAAGAAGTAGTATTGATTGAATAACGGTGATTTGTCACCAAAGAAATTGCAGATGGGGGTTTTTAGTACTATAAACAGCACTAAAAAAATCACAAATCCGATGATTGGGATGATGAGTGTCCAGAAGAAAAATCCGTTATGTTTCTTCTCCTGATCATTAAAATAAGGGAAGAACCGGATGATGGAGGAACTGGTTCCAAGTTGGGCCAATCCGGCAAACAACATCCCGGCATCGATCAGCACACGGGTTAAACCAATCTCTTCCGGTTTAAGTAAATCGGTGAGTATGAAAAAAGTAGTAAAGATTCCAATCAGTACCCCAATGTAATTTACAATGGTTCCCTTGATGCTTTGTCTGATGATTATTCCCATATTTAACTCTTAAGGAGTTGGGTGATTAATCGGGGATAGATTTGAAAAATTGAGGCATATCATCTTCAAAACTGAAAGGGGTAGGATTAGCCCCACCTTTTTCAATGATGTTGGTGATATTGTCTTCTCTCGTTCTATGAAGAGCAGGGGTGTTGTAAAGCGCGTTAAACTCGGAGTCATTCTCAAAACGAGGATCTACATAAGCATTCACTCTTTGTGGACGTAGATTATCGCGGGAAGAAAAACCGTACCCTTTTGTTGTGGGGACAGTAGCTACTGCCTGAGGAGCATCCTGGTTTGGTCTTGGCGCTTGAGCTGGTGCTGCAACCGGTTCCTGAATGATTCTGGGCGCTTGTCTGAAAGAATCATCATAACCCGGATTGTAATCTCTGGATGGAGCTTGTTCTGTTTTTGGAGATGAAGAGAATGAGGGTTCATTTAAAAAATCGAAAGGATTTTCCGCTTTTTTGGTTTCAACAACCGGTTGTTCCGGATAATTGATCACATCGAATGGAATTTGTTCCGGAACGAAAGGGGTTTCCTCTTCAACAGCGAATACCGGTTCTGCAGGGGTTTCAACAGTTAGTGGAACATTGGTGATCTCCTGATCGCCAACTTTTGTAACTTCTCCATTGGTAATGTTGGTGATGGTTTTCACTTCATCAACCGCATAGTTGGTAACAATTACAGCCAATTTAATTTTGTTTTGAAGTGTTTTATCTTCGGTTCTTCCCCAGATTACACGTGCGTTATTCGATCTAAGTTCAGAAAGAAGCTGAGTTAATTCTTCAAATTCATTGATGGTAAATTTATTATCCGGACCGTAGCTTAATGAGAACAAGAAGTTTTTAGCATTAGTGATATGTTCTTCGGATAAAAGAGGACAGTTTAAAGCCCCTTCAACCACTCTTTGAACGCGATCTTCCCCTTCTGCTTCAGCCAAACCAAGCATGGCAGGTCCGCTGTTTTCCATAATCGACTTGATGTCGTTGAAGTCAATATTTTGATCCAAATTAATGGTAATCAATTCAGCGATACATTTCACAGCATTTTTCAATACATCATCAGCGTGACCAAAGGCAGTATCGAAATCGAGGTCATTATAGTATTTAAGGATATTTTGATTTTTAACGATGATCAAAGAGTCCACATGTTTTTTAAGTTCTCTGATTCCATCTTCAGCATGTTTAGCGGCAATTTGACCTTCAAATCTAAAAGGTTCAGTTACGACAGCCACAGTAAGGATTCCCATATCTCTAGCGATTTGTGCTACGATTGGGGTTGCACCGGTACCGGTACCTTTACCCATCCCTGCGGTAAGGAACAACATCTTAGTGTCTATTCCAATAAATTTTACGATCTCTTCGCGACTCTCTTCTGCCAGTTGGCGAGCCACTTCAGGGTTTGCACCTGCACCAAGACCCGATTCTCCTAAAACCAGTTTTTCAGGAATTGGGTTTCTTTCCAATGCTAATCGATCGGTATTACATATCAAGAAATCTACACCTTGTATACCATCTTTGTACATGTGTTTCACAGCGTTTCCGCCACCACCGCCGATACCAATTACTTTGATGATTGAAGAGGTATTTTTGGTGCCAAAGTCAGGTTCAAATAATTTTTTTTCTGTCATGTCTGTAGAAGTTATTTGTTAATGGGTTGGTTTTTTTTATTCTGTTTTTTCGGAAATGTTATCCAAAAGATTAGAAAAAAACGATTTGATTTTATCAACAATGTTTTTTCCTGAATCTTCAGGTTCTTCGGACTTATTGACGTCTGTTCTAATGGCGGTTGGTCTGGTGATCTCACCATTTCCGGAGTTCATAGTTCCATATTTAAGAAGTCCTAAACTGGTCGCATACATAGGATGTTTCAATTCAGGGGGAAGAGAGCTGAATCCAATTTCAGGGATTCCAATCCGGGTAGGCTTTTGGAAGGTGAATTGTGCTAATTCTTTGATATGTCTAAGGGTAGCACCACCACCTGTAAGAACAACATTCATAACCTTACGTGAATATCCGGATTCTTCAATAGCTCTTTTCACATTTTCCAGAATATCTGCTTGCACTCTGGAATATATAATTTTAGCCAAATAATGTTCACTTATTTGAATCGGACTAGCTTGCTGATATTGAGGGATTGTAATAAAGTTATTTTGATTACATTTTTCAACGACACAAGTACCGTGGTGAATTTTTAATTTTTCAGCAAGTTCTTCAGTGATTTGACAAACACTGGCAATATCTTTGGTGATCACGTTGCCCCCGAAAGGGATCACTTTTGTGAAGACAGGGTTTCCATCCACATAGATGGCTATATCGGAAGTACCACCGCCAATATCCACTAAAACGACGCC
>Ga0209099_1003757_pt1 | contig 12103 bp, 13 predicted proteins | sample AD_JPNHW2_MetaG_FD_184430 | JGI IMG/M metagenome (GOLD analysis project Ga0209099, IMG submission 184430) | Active sludge microbial communities of municipal wastewater-treating anaerobic digesters from Japan - AD_JPNHW2_MetaG (SPAdes) (version 2) | ecosystem: Engineered > Bioreactor > Anaerobic...
GACGGTACCGTTGACACCGACAACATCAAGGTCGAGAAGAAGACCGGCGGCAGCATCGATGACTCCGAGATCGTCGAGGGCGTCCTTGTCGACAAGGAACGTGTCCACCCGGCAATGCCAAAGAAGGTAACAAACGCAAAGCTGCTGCTCTTAAACGCAGCCGTCGAGTTCAAGAAGACCGAAGTCGACGCCGAGATCAACATCACCCACCCCGACCAGTTACAGGCATTCCTCGATGAAGAGGAACGCATGGTCAAGGGCATTGTCGACAAGATCGTCAAGAGCGGTGCAAATGTCCTCTTCTGCCAGAAAGGCATCGACGACATCGCGCAGCACTACCTTGCAAAGGCCGGCATCTTTGCCGTCCGCCGTGTCAAGAAGAGCGACATGGAGAAGCTTGCCCGGGCAACTGGTGGCAGCCTCGTTTCCTCGATCGATGCAATCGGCAAGGATGAGCTCGGCAAGGCCGGACTCGTAGAAGAGCGCAAGGTCTCCGGAGAAGAGATGACCTTTGTCGAGCAGTGCAAGAACCCGAAGGCGGTCTCCATCATCGTCCGCGGCGGCACCGAGCACGTAGTCGACGAGCTCGAGCGTGCGATCAACGATGCACTCCGCGTTGTTGCGGTCGTTGTCGAGGACAAGAAGGTTGTCGCCGGCGGCGGCGCACCCGAGACTGAACTTTCGCTTAGGCTCCGCGAATATGCGGCAAGCATCGGCGGCAGGGCACAGCTCGCCATCGAAGCATTCGCATCGGCCCTTGAGATCATCCCGAGGACCCTTGCAGAGAACGCCGGCCTTGACCCCATCGACATGCTTGTCGAGATCCGTGCAGCACACGAGAAGGGCAAGAAGACCTACGGCCTGAATGTCTACGAAGGCAAGGTCATTGACATGAAGGCAGCCGGCGTTGTCGAGCCGCTCCGTGTCAAGACCCAGGCAATCTCATCCGCCGCAGAAGCCGCGATCATGATCCTGCGCATTGACGATGTCATTGCATCCCAGAAGAGCGCAGCACCCGAAGGCGGCATGCCCCCGGGTGGCATGGGCGGTATGGGTGGAATGGGCGGTATGCCCGGCATGGGCGACTACTAAGTCACCCCTTTTTAAAATCCCAGCATTTTTTAATTCCCGTGAGTTTTTTCTCATATTTTTTCAAGAATAGTTTGTATTTCATTGCGAACAGGCAGCTGCCGTGTGATCGGTGTGCCGGTTCTGGTGTGCGAATAATACAAACCAACCGGGAGAACCGGTGCCTGGTGTTTTCCGTATCTGCCTGCCGGAATCCGGCATTCTCATTTGCTACCGTATTTACTCCTGGCGGGTCATCAATCCGAATCATGGCATTATCGGGAAACAGCAATCCAGAGATTTACTTCTGACGGGCTCAGTACTTCTATATTTTCACATTGAAAGAACAAAACCCGAAAATTCGTATGAGCCAGATCTGGAAGTGGGAGTACCCTCTTTTGGCAGCCGCCACCGTTCTTTATGCCAGGAGGGGATACCCCCACTATTTGTATAAAGGTGGCATCCCCCACTCCCGGGCAACAAGAGGGGGTGGGGTATCATGCTTTTAAAAAATCGATCGGGGTGTGGGGGGGCCTCTCCTTTTTGGGAGCGGGGGGTACCCCCTTAGCAAGAAAAGAGACCCCTACCCCCACTAAGCCATCGGCCGGAAAAATATACCTTCAGACGATAACTCCACGCGGAGCACAGGTTTTGAAAATGCCGGAAAAGGGGGGCAGGGCCCCTCTTATGCCCGGACAGGGGGGTGGGGGTATCATGCTTTTAAAAAATTGGTCGGGGGGTCGGGGTACCTCTCATTTTTGGGAGAGGGGGGTGCCACCCCGGGCTGGCAGGAGGGGGTCCCCCAATGGACCGGGAATCGCTTCGGCAAGTCCTGTTAAAAAATTCTGATGTATGTAAAGGAAAATTCAGAGAAGTTCCGGGTCTCTAAATAAAGACCTTTGTAGGCGGATACTTCACGAAAAAAGAGAAAAATAAGTATCTTTTGATTAGCCGGAGAGAGAACGTCCTGCTTTAACGATGATAGTCCCCGTGATGGAGGTGTTATCTGCAAAAGCGTAGGTGTAGGTCCCGGTTTTTTCGCTGAAGGTGTACGAGAACTGTCCATTCGGAAGAATATCCCCGGAGTTAAACATTCCCGTATTATTCCCGATCGTCTTGATCGAGTGGGTTGTGTTGTCATCGTTTATCCAGAAAATGCCGGTGCCCGGGAGCACCACATCAGTCTGGGGGGTAAAGCCGGCACTCGTGATACGGATCTTTGTGACGCCGCTCGCAGCAGTGACCGTTGGCGTGACCTTTACGGGAGCCGTCGTTGCCTTAGTGGTTACGGTTGTTGCCGGTGTCGTTACAGTGGTTGCGATACTGGTTTGCACGGTGGTCGGTACTGTTGTCTGCAGGGTGGTAATGGTAACAACCGGGGTGGCCACCGTTGTGGCTTCAGTGGCTGGAGCCGTTGTTGCGGTTGCGTTCTGTGCTGAAGAGGGTACGGTCTGAGTACATCCGGTGACTGCCACCAGTGTCACCAGAAGAATAATTAATCCCATGAATAATTTCATATGGAGTATACATGAAATGTCCATAATTAAATAAATTTACCTTTTTTACGGCTGAATTTTGTGCAGATTCTAAAACCTCCTTCAATGCGAGGTGCACGGGATGCACCCGCTGCATGAGCCGGTGTTCGTCCGGGATACCGATCATCTGTGATTTTTCCCTTTGCGACAGGTTAATGATACCTGGGATGCATCCCTCATTCATGAACGACCGGTTTATCAGCACGAACTACCGCACCGATTGCTACCATTGCAGGCAGGTGGCAGACCAGCTTATCCGGGCGATGCCCAACCGGGCCGATGTCACCTGCGAAGCCTGTGGGGCGACCCGGGTTTTCGTGCCCCGTATTGAGGATGTGGACGAAGCCGGGAAGTTTGCCGGATCCGGTCCCTGGCCGGTCTGGTCCCTGGCCGTAGAGGCAGCGTGCCGGAACTGCGGGGTTACCGGGCTCCACGATCTCACGGTCAGCTGCCGTAGTATCACGGTGCGGTGCCGGAACTGCCGGTTTACGCATCTCTACCGGTTCGATCTTGAATATATGGCGGATGATCCGGCCGGGGGTAAACCGATCGGTGTGGTCACAGGACAGGGCATGCAGGTACCTGCCCGTAAAATATTTCAGGACTGGAACAAAATTCCCGCCCGGTATTGCCCCCATCGCTGAAGGTAAACCAATCACGCACGATCTAAAAAAAGTGAAGAGGTCATGCGGTTTTATTTCTCTTCCCGCACCATCGCAATGGCTTTTTTCGGGCATTCGTTTGCGCAGATCCCACAGCCCTTGCAGTACCTGAGGTCGACCCTGAGGTCTTCATCGATCGCCCCATCCGGGCAGTACATCGCACAGAACCCGCATTCGTTGCACTTCTCCTTATCGACTACGGGTTTAAACACCCGCCACGAGCCGGTCTGGCCGGCTGCGCCTTCGGTTGGCCTGCTCACCGCAAGCCGGTCGCGTTGTTTTACGCTGCTCATACATTCATCTCCTGGTATGCGGTTTCAGCAGCCTTGACATTGCGCTCATCGGCAAACATCTCCCGAATTGCCGTCTTTGCCGAATCAACCGAGATGATCCCCATCTTTGCAAGCGCCCCGAGCACCGGGGTGTTGAGGATCGGGTTTCCAGCGACCACAAGTTTTTCTTTTAAGGCGATCCCGGTCAGGTCAACATTGGAGGTCGTGTAACCGGCAAACACCGGCCGGTGGGCGCTGTTGATGAGTACCCGGCCGCCCTTCCTGAGCCCGTGCAGGACATCGACTGTTTCCATCACGCTTGCGTCAAGCACCACGACAAGGTCCGGATCCCGGATCTGGCTGTAGACCTTAATCGGGTGGTCGTCGATCCGAACAAACGAGACGACTGGCGCCCCCCGGCGCTCTGCCCCATAGAATGGGCACGCGGTCGCGTACTTGCCGTCATGGAGTGCTGCCATCGCAAGGAGCCGGGCCGCAGTTACGCCACCCTGCCCGCCCCGGGAATGAATACGGATCTCAAACATGGCTGGTCACCCCAAACCAGAACTCCCCGCCCATTCGACGGGTCCGGACAAACTCCGCCATATCGTCGTAGGTGACTTCCTGGCCGCCAAGGCCGGCGATCACGCTGTAGACTTCGCAGTGGTTCTTTGCCATAATCTCGTGAGCAACGATGCCACCATAGCCAAACGAGTAGTCCCGGTCGATCACGACAACCTCTTTTCCGGCAAGATCGAGTTTCGGGAACGGCCGGAACCAGCGCAGGCGCATCGAGCCGGCCTTTATACCCTCCTTTCGCAGGATGTCGATGGCGACCTCAGCTTCTTTCCCAAATGTTCCCATGGCGATGAGGATCACGTCAGCATCATCGCACCGGTAATTCTCGGTCGGCCCGTAACTGCGCCCGAAGCGTTTGGCGAAATCTTTCTCGGTTGCCGCGATCACTTTTCCGGCGTCGCGCATCGAACGTTCGATCTCCCACCGGAACATGGCGTGCTGATCCGGCATGGTAAGCCCTCCGTACCCGCACGGATTTTTCATATCGATAGCATGAGGCAGGTGGATCGGCGGGATAAAGTCCCCGGGTTCCACGGTGTCCAGCGGCTGCATGATGTGGGAGAGAGAGAACCCGTCGAGGTTGACCATCACCGGCAGCAGCACGTCGTTATGCTCCGCAATCCGGAACGCCATGAGGGTCGTGTCGTATGCTTCCTGCACGGTCGAGACATACACCTGGAGCCAGCCGGTGTCGCGCTCCTGCATGGCATCGGTATGCTCAGCCCAGATGTTCCAGCCGGGACCAAGTGACCGGTTCACGTTTACCATCACGATCGGCAGGCGTGCCCCTGCGGCCCAGTTGGTCATCTCGTGCATGTACAAGAGGCCGTGGGCGCTTGTCGCGGTAAACGTCCGCACACCCGTGATGCTTGCTCCTATGCAGGCCGCCATTGCGGAGTGCTCGCTCTCGACCGGGATGTACCGGCTCTTCATCTGGCCGCTTGTCACGTAATCCGCGATGGTCTCGACAATTTCTGTCTGGGGGGTGATCGGGTATGCCGCGACAACGTCCGGCAGTGCCTGCTTGACGGCTTTTGCGACTGCCTTGTTTCCCGTTGAGATCTCCTTCATGGCTGTGCCTCCTCTGCGGCAAGTTTCTGGAGGTTCGCGGCAAGGTGCTGTTTGAGGATCTCAAGTGATTTTGCGTCGATCCCCGCAAACCGGCCCTGCGGGTTGAGATAATCTTCGAGCGGCAGCGGCTTTCTCATCGCTGCTTTCGAGGGGGCGCTGAGGGTAAGCTTGCCGTGCTCGCGTTCGTACATCACCCACATGCCGGATTTGACGGCAAGTTTTCCCATCTCAATCGTCTTCTCGGTAGGGTATCTCCACCCGGGGGGGCAGGGGGCAAGAATGTGGATAAAGGTCGGCCCCCGGAACGTGAGCGCCTTTGCAACTTTTTTATAGATGTCCTGCGGGTACGCGCTGCACGAGGTCGCCATGTATTCGAGGTGATGGGCGGCCGCGATCGCGTCAATGTCTTTCTTCTCGACAGTTTTGCCGGTCGGCGTGGTTGTGGTCTTTGCGCCAAGCGGCGTCGCGCCCGAGCGCTGCATGCCGGTGTTCCCGTAGGCCTCGTTATCATAGCAGATATACAGGAAATCCGTGCCCCGTTCAAAAGCGCCCGACATCGACTGGATACCGATATCGAGCGTCCCGCCGTCCCCGGCGTAGACGATCACGTGGGTCTTTTTGCCCATCGCCTGGAACGCTTCGGTCATCCCCGATGCACATGCGGCAGCGGAGGCAAAAGCAACGTTATAGACCGGCACGTTCATCGCGGTGTTTGGGTAGGCCCCCTGGATAACGCTCGTACAACACGCGGGCACGACAAGCACGCTGTCATGCCCGGCAGCTTTTAGCACGTAGCGCAGTATCAGGGACGAACTGCATCCTGCGCATGCGGACGTGCATTTTTTTATGTACTCTTCCTTTGGGATTTCTGCTATGATGACCAACTCCTCTGAAACCCGATTGCGGGGTGAACTGTCTCCGCAAAACAAATAATCTATCATTATTTATCATCAGGGACAGGGAAAAAAGGATCTGTTTTGACGGTCGTTATCCTGATGGTAGATACCCCGGAGCGTTCACTTTCACCCCGCCCGGTCCGGGGTTTAAACACCGGGTCGTTCAACAGGTGGTATGGGGAGGATGAAAACCCCAAAAAAACAAAAGTTCCCGTGCCCGGCACCAGTCCGGCATGGTGAGCAATCCTCCCGGCCTCTCAACTAAAAAACCCCTTAAATGATATCTGTGTCAGATGCATGAGCGGGATCCTCTCACCCTCTCCATGCGCCAAACACTCTTTTCGTTTTTTATGATATTTTCCCGTTTCTGTCAATAAAAATAGTCATCAGGAGGGGACAGTCCCCATTTTTTTATTTTCCCTTATTTTATTCCCGACGTCCCGTCAGCGTACCAGAACCTTCAGCGTCAAGTTTTTTTACGAGATCAGGATGATTTGCCAGCTCTTGTAACGCCCTCTGCTTATGGACGTATCCCGGATACCACACAGTAAAGACGATAGCGATTACCATAAAGACCCATTTCAGGTTGTCCCAGAACATAAGGCCCGGTTCAGGTCGGAGCAGCAGGAAGGCATCCACCGCAAAGCTGAGAGTGAATGCAACTCCCCATACCGCAGTGATGATATAATTTACCCGCATGAATGGCGCGCTTTTGACACGCTCGGGTTCCACGCCTTCCCTTGAATACTGGAGGGTGAAGGGGAACCGGAACAGCATCGTCGCCCAGCAGACAACCGTAAGCATCAGCATTGAGAGTACCGAAATGTAATTCGCGAGATGGTACTGCTTTAATCCGATGATCAGGACGAAGAACACGACGAAAAACACAATCGTGATAACGGAAAGGATATAGCCCTTGAGCAGTTGCCGGTAACTCGTCAGGACGGTGATCACAATACCGACAATAAAGGCAAGGGTCAGGCACATCAGGGGATTTCCCAAGGGAGCTTCAGCAATAAGGGTGAACGCGATCCATGGCACGAATGCTGTAAGAAGAGATATCAGGTTCATTACAGTATGAAAAAGAATTCGCTGAATGATAACCCTTTTGTTGTACGTCGGTTCCCGGTTCCGCCGGAATCACAGGTATATCCCGTTCCAAGGGGGATCAGCAGGAATTTTTCTCATTGTAATGTGCCAGCGGAGGAGTAATATATTTCAGGAACATTTCTCTAATGTCATCTATGGCTCTTCGATCCCTCAATCTTCCCGGTATCGGCACAAAATACGAATTCGAGACTGACAAGGGCGATACGGTCGCGATATTTTTTACAAAGACCGGCACTATCCAGATGTATACTCTCCAGAAGGGCTGCCACACACCGAGCGCAGCCGAAATGACACCGGTGGAAGCACGGAGGCTCGGGAATATCCTTACCGGGGCTATCATCGAAGCCGACCAGGAGAGTGTTGAGATCGCGTTCTCTGCGCTTGCCGATCTCCGGGTCACCATCCATACGTACATCGTTCCCAGGGCCGTCGCAGGAAAAACAATCGAAGACCTCAGGATCCGGGCAAAGACCGGGACGACCGTTATCGCGGTCTCAAGAAATGACAAAAATATCATTAATCCTCCGCCATCGTTCGTGTTTGAGACCGGCGATGCCGTACTGGTTATCGGTGAAACCGACCAGCTCCGATTATTCGAACGGGAAATCCTGGTGGATTGATGGAAGGTATCATACTCGCACTTTTTGTCTGCCTCGTGCTTGCGCTGGTCAGCAAGTACCTGTCTCTCCCCGCGATCCCGTTTTACATTATTGCCGGCGTAGTTCTCGGAAAAGCCGGCCTCGGGCTCGTTGCATCCGACCAGATCAGCAGTTTCTTCTCAGACCTTGGGTTGATCTTTTTACTCTTTTTCGTGGGGCTCGGTCTCAAGATCGATAAAATTTCCGAGAACCGGTCGGCGGTGCTCGCGAGTGGGATTATCGATCTCAACGTCAACATGATCATCGGTTTTCTGGCCGCGTACCTGCTCGGCTTTTCGTTTGTCGAGGCGCTTATTGTTGCCGCCGCCTTCTACATCTCCAGCACCGCGATGACGGTTACCTCGTTAATCGAGAACCGCAAACTGATGATGCGGGAGTCCGAGACCATCATCTGGCTGATGGTCTTTGAGGATATCGTCATGATCATCGTCCTTGCCCTCCTCTCGGCCGGCGACCAGAACCTGTTCTTCTTTGCCGCAAAGATTGTCTTTGTGCTGGCCATCCTCTACGTGCTCGCTCACTACGGGAAGGAATTCCTGGTTTCAATCCTCGACCGGGATGACGAACTGCCGGTCCTCTTTACGTTTGTTGCCGTGCTCGCGACTGCGGGTTTCTCCCTCTTACTGGGGGTTCCCGAGACCATGATGGTGATCGCCCTTGGTGCCGTGTTTGCGACCACCGATCCGGACGCCTTTGAGCAGCATGCCCGCCCGTTCAAGGACGTGTTTATCGTGATCTTCTTTGTCTTTTTCGGGATCACCATCGACCTGTCCGGCAGCGTGAGCCTCACGGTGATCGCGATTATCTGCCTCCTTGCTATCGCAAGCAAACTCATTTCCGGTGTGCTGACCAGCCTTTACCTCTATGGATCGGCAAAGTCCGGTCTTGAGATCTGGGCAAACACGATCGGCCGGGGGGAGTTCTCCATCGCCCTTGCCGCGTTGTACGGCTCTCCCCCGGTTGCGCTCACCATTGCCGTCATGGTGATCGTGACTTCCCTTGTGGGATCGTTTGCAGCGAAGTACTCCGGCTCGCTCTTGCACGGTTTTTCGGTGAGAAGCCGCCATCGCGGGCCGCCACCACACTACAAGCGTGCGGGCCATTGATCATTTTACGCGATGAGTACGAGCCCGACTGAGTGTACATCGCTGTGCACGATCTTCCCGTACTCCATATCTTTGCACGGGATTGTGTGCAGGTCCCAACCGGCGTTTTTTGCCGTGGCAAATACGTCCATCCCTGCGGCCTCCATGCTGGGCCTGACCAGGTCCATATGCCGGCACTTCCGGCGCAGGCTCTCATCTACCACGCCATCAGACTCCTCCGCAACGCAGTGCTGGTGTTCGCACCAGATACAAGGGTAGCCCCCAAAGCCGAATGCCTTGTAAAATCCGTCGTAGAATGCGGTCTTTTCAAGAAAATGGACCGTCCCGTTTACCCAGATGATCAGGTCGCGGAAATACGGGTGGAAGTCATCAGGGATATCATCGGCCTCAAACGCACCATGGCCCGGCACGCCGTCAAAGCGGATCAGCAGCGCTGTTGCGTATTCCCCAATCATCCTCCGGGTCTCATCCGGGGAGGGAGCATACGGCGGGCAGCCGAAATGCTTACCGTACCCCTTGCAGCCGTAGCGGCACTTGAACCTTACCCATTGTGCCACAACAATGTCTTCTGAAGCGATCTGCTGTGCATGTGCTCCCCGTTCACGAGCAAGCCCGACCAGTTTTTCCACTTCCCCACTACAATCCAGCATACGATCCACCTCATGCAGAGGATACCCGCCCGGATCAATAAAGTTTTTCCTTTAGAGGGCCCCTCTCTTTTGACAACACAGGATTTTCATGACTGACTACCGCACCGGGTGCATGGTCTGCGGCAAACCGCTCCGCTACCTTGAAACAACAGAGAAGCATGAGTGCGCCTACTGCCATGAAGTCCGGCCGACAAATACCCTCTGCACGGACGGCCACTTTGTCTGCGATCGCTGCCACCAGCTCGGGGCCGACGACGCAATAGAGCAGTACTGTACTAAGACAACCGAGACCGATCCGGTCCGGATGGCGATCACCCTGATGCAGAACCCGGTCGTGAACATGCACGGCCCCGAGCACCACTTTCTCGTGCCTGCCGTGCTTCTTGCGGCGTACTGCAACATCACCGGGCAGCCGGACCGGAAGGCAAAACTGATCGCGACCGCACGGGAACGTGCGGGGATGATCAAGGGGGGTTCATGCGGGTTTATGGGGGACTGCGGCGCTGCGGTGGGAACCGGGATCTTCATATCGCTTGTTACCGGCGCGACACCGCTCTCGCATCGCGAATGGCAGCAGGCAAACCTCGTGGTGGCAAAAAGTCTCATGACGATTGCATTAAACGGAGGTCCGCGCTGCTGCAAGCGTAACACGTTCCTTGCGATACAGGGAGCAGTTGCATTCGCGGAAGAAAACCTTGGCGTTAAAATCCCGATCGACCCGAAGGTCACCTGCCAGTTTTACGGCATGAACAAAGAGTGCAGGACCACCGACTGTCCGTTCTATCCCCGCTGATCGCCACCACGGGCTTCGATGATACGCTGGACGATCAGGCGCGAGCTCGCAAGGTCGCCATCCGCATATTTCCCGATCCGGACAACCTCTGCATTGAGATGGCGTCCGGCAAGCTGGCCCCGGAGTTTATCCTCATCGAAGTACTGGTTGAACCCGATCGTAATGACATCGGGGCGGATCTCTTCAATGGGCCGGAACATGTCGGTCGGGTCGCCGAGGATTGCGTGGTCCACCGGTTTGAGCGCGGCGATCATCGCCCGGCGCTGCTCCTCCGGGATGATTGGGCGGGGCTTGTGCTTCACGTTTGCATCCCGTGCCACGATCACCCAGAGTTCGTCGCCGAGTTTCTTTGACTCGGACAGGTAGTAGAGATGCCCCGGGTGAAGGACGTCGAAGGTGCCGGTAGCAACGATGCGCCGTGCGGTCATTCGATCACCGCAAGTTCGCAGGGTTCCCCGTCTGCGGTAAAACACCGCCAGTCGTTCTCGCGGTACGGGGCGCCGATGATGAAGTGGTATCTTCCTGCCCGGGGAAAGAAGTTGATATCTGCATCGGAAGGCCGGCACACGCCGTTCGGGTGGGAGTGTGCACTTCCTGCAAGGTGGGTATCGAGTGGCATCATGTCAAAGAAGATCGAGGCGGATGAACTGCCGGTGATCGTGCCAGGGAGAAGATTGAGTTCGCTTATTACCCCTCCATCTTCTTTGAGGAGTGCGGCGAACTCGTTCGGGTGGCTGTTTTTGCCCAGCTCGAGCAGCAGCCTGATAAGTTCCTTTTTGATCCCTCGGATGATCATGGTGGTTCACAATAAAAAGCGTTCCGGCGCTTGTATCGATCCATTCGTGCTCGTATAAGAAAAAAGGCTCGCAAAATACCGGGAAACAAGGGGAGCCGTTACGGTTGAAGCCGCCATGATTACGGCACCTTTGGGGGATTATACCCGGATTGGGGATGACCTGCGTGCGGGACCGCAACGGCACCAGGGTGCAAAAAAGTCTCCTTGCTTGGGTCTGCTAAAAAAAGAGGCCTCGCCCAAAAAAATACGCGGATTTTTTCTTGTGGGAACGGCAGAGTGGGAGCTGCCGTTACTGTTCGATCGCGGCAAGTGCTGCGCTTAGATCGGCAGTCAGGTTTGTTCCGGCAAACGCACCCGATGTCGGGAGCGCCATGGTAAATTCCGGTGTCACATCGTACTGGACGGTGCTGCCGGCCGGCACGGTCATGTCGAGGATGTGGCCGCCCCGCAGGTGATCATCGGCAAGGAAGTGGAGATGGTAGCCCTGCGCATTGAGGCCTTTTAAGAACACCGGCGTGTAGAACCCGACGACCGTGCCAGTGACATTTGTGAAGGTGTAGACCTTCTGCTCCTTTGCCGCATCGGTGAGCGTGGGATACGGCGGTTCCTGCGCCGGGATCGCCCGCACCGTGACCGACGGGAAGGTATCGTGGATCTTTACCGCATAGATCATATTCTGCGAGGGGATTTTTGCTGCCATCGCGGTCGTGAACCCGGAGAGGTTCATCGCACGATCCGTCGTGGTCTGCCGGATATCGGTGTCAAAGTACGTGACCGTGGCAAACGGCGTGGTCTGGTTATCCGTCGCCGGGGAGACCGTGCCGTCGGCTTTTGCGTGCCAGACCCGGCCGTCGAGCACGATCATCTCGCCGTCGAGTTTGTCAAAGGTCCCGATCCCGAAGTCGC
>Ga0209099_1003760_pt1 | contig 12100 bp, 5 predicted proteins | sample AD_JPNHW2_MetaG_FD_184430 | JGI IMG/M metagenome (GOLD analysis project Ga0209099, IMG submission 184430) | Active sludge microbial communities of municipal wastewater-treating anaerobic digesters from Japan - AD_JPNHW2_MetaG (SPAdes) (version 2) | ecosystem: Engineered > Bioreactor > Anaerobic >...
GGCGTGCCCGGCTGCATGGGCATCGCTTTCCTCGAAAGCCCCGGCGTTTCAACCGACGGCAAGGATAATGATAGCGACGGCCTGATCGATGAGCAGCGCGATAATGTCGCCACCCGCCTTATCGGTCCGCGCGAAGGGATTGCCAACATCAACGATTTCATCGCCTTTTACGGCAGCGACGACGACGGCGACGGCGTCCTGACCTACGATTTCCACGATCACTGGGATGCCGACGAAGACGGCGACTGGCGCGATGGCGTCGATACCAATGGCGATGGCCTCTACCAGAAGAACGAATTCCCCGGCGATGACGTCGGCACCGACGGCTCCGGCCCCTTTGATCTCGACTATCCCGGCCCCGACGCCAACGGCACCGAATGCAACCACCGCCCCGACCTCATCGAAGGCCTGGGCAGCGAACCCAACTTCGGCTTCACCGATGTCGGCGAATCGGACATGCTCGGCTTGACCAGCTTTCGCTACAACATGAACTGGTCGATCTATCTGCTGCGCAACGACAAGGCGGAATGGGATTTCCTCACCCAGGGCATCTTCGACGAAGCCCAAACCACCCCCACCAACTTTTGCGAGCAGTTCGCCACCGGCGTATTTACCCTCTTTCAAGGCCGCACCGAACGCATCTCCATGTCCGAGCTCCACGCTATGGAGCGCCTGCACGAGCAGAGCGCCCCGCCTTATGACGCGCCGGCCCTGTTCAAGCTCAAAGAGGTCGTGCAGTTCATTTACGAGACCGATTACCAGTTCGCCCAGCCGCCGCTCATGCCGACCCTCAAGGCCCTCCCCGGCGACGGCAAGGTCTACCTCTCCTGGGATGATATCGCCCAGAAATACACCTATGAGCCGCTGTTGAACAACGTCAACGACTTTGAGGGCTACAAGCTCTACAAATCGACCGATCCCTACATGTCGGACGACAAGATCATCACCGACGGCTTTGGCACGCCGACCCTGATCAAACCGGTTTTTGAGTGCGACGTTGTGGATGGCAAAAAGAATTTCACCGACTTTGGCCTCGTCAACGGCGCGGGCTATTATCTCGGCTCGGACAAGGGTATCACCAACTATTTCACCGATACCGATGTCATCAACGGCCAAACCTACTATTACGTTCTCGTCGCCTACGATTACGGCATCAAGACCGGTGATGTCAAGGTCGGGCCCTCCTTCAATACCTATACCCTCAACGTCGGCCGCGACGAAACCGTGGAAGAGGTCTCCAAAAACGTGGCGATTGTCGTGCCGCACCAGAACGCCGCAGGCTATGCCTCCCCGGCGATCAAGGATGTCCATGCCAACAACGCCTTTGGCAAGAATGTCATCATTCCCAATGTGGTCTTTCCACCCTTTGTCAAACCCGACAACACCTACAAGGTGAAATTCGGCTCCGAGATCACCCTCAAGCAGCCGGCCAATACCAGCCATGGCCTCTGCTATGTCAACAACAGCATCAATATCTACGATGTCACCGGCGGCGACTCGCTGATCTATACCGAGAATGACAGCAATTTCGCCGGCGACAATTTTGAGTTCTGGCGCCTCGACACCCAGTTCGGCGAATACAAGGAGGGCTACCGCTTCCGCATCGACGATGATCTTAGTACGGCGGAGTTCGACGGCCTGACCCTGACTTTCCGGCTGCCGGCGCGCGAGCCGGAGATCAATTATGTCGAATCCGGCTGGATCAAGGGCAGTGCGCCGATCCGGCTCACCGAGCCCACCGATTCGACCACACGGGTTTTCCCCTACGATTACAACATCGTCTGGACCGACAATCCCGCCGCCTATACCGGCAAGGCCAAAGCGGCGACGATGAAGGACGAGAACTTTGGCCGTCTCGATGCCAAGGAACTGCTCCTCAAACACAATTTTGATTTCTACGTCGAGACGCCCAACCTCAAGGACTCCACCGGCGCGAACCTCAAGGCCGACCTCGTGGTCCACGACGTCGACCGCGATGGCGTTTTTAACTGGCTCGTCGACCGGGTCCTGGTCGGGTTTGTGACCGATCAGGGCGCAGCCAACCGCCGCAACCTCTGGGCGGGACTGGCCTTCATCATCGATTTCCAGCAGGCCGCCAATGAAAGCCAGCTTCCCAAAGCGGGCGATGTCTTTCATATCGCCTATGACCGCGGCTACTTCCCCAGCGATTCACTGACCTTCACCACCGTCGGCGAGCTGATGGTGCAAAAGGAGCAGATCCGGGAGGATATGGAAAAAATCATGGTAGTGCCCAACCCCTATGTGGTCACCAATGTGATGGAACCGGCGATCGGCAACTGGGAGCGCAACCAGCCGCGCCGCATTATGTTCACCAACGTGCCGGCGCAATGCTCGATCAAGATCTTCACGGTCAGCGGCTTGCTGGTCGACGAGATCACCGTCAACAATGCCGTGAATGCGCGCACCTCCTCCTTCGACTCCAACAGCGAATCCAATGGCACCGCCTTCTGGGATTTGCGCAGCAAGGAGGGACTCGACATCGCCGCGGGCTATTACCTCTACCGCGTCGAGTCGACCCTCACCGGCGATGTCAAGATGGGCAAATTTGCCATTATCAAATAATATCTTCCGCAGGCGGCACTCATGCCGCCCCGGTATGCTACGGAATGGGCCCGGCCGCGAAAGCCAGGCCCATCTCCATTTATCAGGAACTGTCATGAAAAGAGTGCTCGTATCCCTGATGCTCTTCGGCCTGATCTTGGCGTCGGGCTGCCATCGCAACCGCGACCTCCAGCCGCCGCAGGCGATTCTGGCCCGCGTGGACGGCAAGACCATCACGGTCAATGAGTTCATCCGCCGCGCTGAATATACCCCGCGGCCGGCCTGGTGTAACAGCGCGAGTTATATCCATAAAAAGATCGTCCTCAATTCCCTGATCGGCGAAAAACTCTTCGCGCTCGCAGCGGGCGAAAAAAATCCCCTGATCACCGCTCCCAAAGTCGAGAACTTTCTCAAGGGCCGCAAAGAGCAAGCCATGCGTGAGTACCTCTTTCTCAAGGAGGGCTACGCCGGTGTCGAAATCGACACAACCCTGCTGAAAAAGAGCGTCGTCAACGCCTCACGCCGCTACCACATCGCTTATTTCAATGCCACCGACAGCGCCACCGCGCATCTGCTCAACACCCGCATGCGCAGTCAGCGCGAGCCGATGCAGATCGCGATGCGCTCCTTCGCCCCCCTAGACACCCTGCCGCAGCGCGAAGTGATCTGGGCCAAGTCGGAGAATGATGCCGTCATCGACTCGCTCTTTATCACCCGCCGTGAAAAAGGCGACCTGATCGGCCCGGTCCAGACCGCGCCCGGCCAGTATCTCTTCATGCAGGTGCTCGAGATTACCCCGGAGCCGGTGGTTACCAACGAAAAACTCCGCGAACTCTGGAATTCGGTGAAGGAACGCCTCACCGACAAGGAGGCGCGGGCGAACTGGGACCGCTATATTCTCTCGGTCATGAAGGGCCGGCATATCGAGTTCAACCGGGCGGCCTTTTTCAAATTGGCCGACCTGTTGGGGCCGCTCTATCTGCGCAGCCGAGAGGAGGAGAGGGCCTCCTTCGAGCAGCGCTACTGGAACCAGCCGCAAGAGGATGTCAACTGGGAGGACTATCTCAGCCAGGTCAAGGCCATGGCCGGCGAGCCGCTTTTTACCGTCGACGGCGAGGTCTGGAACGTCGAACGCTTTTTTCATGAGATGCAAAGCCATCCCCTGGTCTTCCGCGAAAAACGCATGCAGAACCGCGAATTTGGCCGGCAGCTGCAGCTGGCGATCATCGACATGGTCCGGGACCAGTATCTGACCCGGCGCGCCTACAAGCGCGGGTATGACCGGCTCGAGGGTGTGGAGCGTGAGGTGGCCATGTGGCAGGATTATTACAATGCGCTCTTTTATCGCGACGCTTACCTTCGGGCTATGGGCGACAGCAGCGCCGATAGTCCCCGCTCCCTGCAGGCGATCGAACAGCATCTCAATGCCAGGGTTGATTCGCTGCAGCGCAAGTACAGCGGCCGCATTGCCATCGATATGAAAGCCTTCGATGCGATCCAGCTGACCGCCATCCCGATGACCGTCGCGCAGGAGAACGTGCCCTATCCCAAGGTGGTTCCGGCCTTCCCCCAGGTAACCACCAGTTACCGGCTGGATTACGGCAAAAGGATGGAGTGAGCAATAGCTTGATACCCCCCCAAAAATCTGGATCCCACCCGGACGGGAACCAGAATGTGGGGAGCTCCGGGTGGAAGCGAAATTTTTTATCTGGTTCCCACCCGGATGGGAACCGGAATGTGGGGAGCTCCGGGTGGAAGCGAGATTTTTTATCTGGTTCCCACCCGGATGGGAACCGGAATGTGGGGAGCTCCGGGTGGAAGCGAAATTTTTTATCTGGTTCCCACCCGGATGGGAACCGGAATGTGGGGAGCTCCAGGTGGAAGCGAGATTTTGGGGGACCCTGGTGAGCAATTGCACTTGACATTGGGCGCAAATCCCTCTATATTTCAGCAGTCGGACCTTAATAGGGAGGGGTGGTATGAACAAAACCGGGACCGGGTTGGGGGGGATCATCGATCTGATCATCAACAAGCTGACCCCAAAAGTCCTGGGCCTGCTTGTCGGCCTGGCGATGCTGCTGCTGGCCATCATCATCGGCATCGCGGTCTTTCAAGACAAGGATGTCGATCTGTTCGGGATCAAGATCAGCCAGCCCTCGCGCGTATGCCAGGAGGAACTCGCACGTTGCAAGCAGGAGCTGGCAGAATCGCTGCCACTTCCGCAGCTGCAGGAGATCATCGGCAAGCCGCTGGCGCGCCCACAGGTGGTGGACACTCTGCGCGCCCTGGTCAGGTTCGCCGGCGAGGCCGCCGAATGGCGCAACAACTATAACTATCGTCTCTTCGAGCTGGAACAGCAGATGCAGCGCTACGGCGGTTTTATCTCAACCCGCATTCAGGATACCAGCCGTACATCCGTCTATCGCATGATCCAGGCTGTGCTCAGCGAGGTGGGATTTTACGAAGGGGCATTGGATGGAGCGCAAACGGCGACTCATGCTGCTCTGGTCGCCTTTCAACAGGATTACAATCAGCGGGTTCCTGAGAACGAACAGATCACCTCGCTGGGCTCCTGCGGCTTTCAGACCCTCGAGGCGCTGCGTAACCGTTACCGCCAGGGCCGCGGCTGAGCCAGCGGATGTACCGAAGGTTTTACCGAACGCCGTCTGGCCCTGAGGTGGCTGATTGACCGTGTATATGCGCAAGTTTTACCGAACCGCCGCCTGGCCTTCCAGCCGCGGCTGAACAGGTTCACAGCGTGAACCAATAGTTGCACTTGACGAGAAAGACATTCTCCGGGTAGACGTTGAAGAGGGCGCGCAAATCCCGGCCCCCCGCAAAACCGCCTTCCCCGATCGAACCGGTCCGCCCCTGCGACCAGACAAAAAAGAGGGTGGAGCCGGGTCGATACTCCCAACGCACCACCAGATTCGACCGGAATTGCCGGAAATTGAAATCCGGCTTGTCGAACCGGTATTCTCCCGCCGTCCCGCCCTGCTCGTTGATCCGGTACTGCTCATTTTCGGAATCGTAGCCGATCTCCTCCTTCGCAAGGAGGCGGAACCGCTCGGTGTATCGAGCCGCCCGTCCGCGTGTGATCAGCTTGTAGCGGCTGTAGGCCCCGGAGGCCACGAAGGGCTGGCCATAGTATTGAATGGAGAGCTCCGGGCTCAGGCTGTAGTTGAGCCGCAGGACCATGGCAAGGTTCTTTTGCTCGATCCGACCCATGATGTAGCGCGGCCCCGCAGGGGTTTCGACGCTCTCGACGTATTGCAGTTCGGAATGGCCGGTATTCCACTGCGGCTGCCACGCCAGACTCAGAGCCGGGGTTACGCGCCAGTCCAGGTTGAGGGCGCCATGACGGGAGTTTGAGCTGTTGCCGCTGGCCTGATAGCGGGAATACTCGATCCCGGCGGAGAACCTTTTGCGCTCGTCGGTGGAGAGATAGAACCAGAGATTGCCGCCGGCTGGTCCGAGCAGGGCGGGGCCGCCGCGGAGAGCGGAGATACCGAGCCATTCGCTTTCGCGGTTGATTCCGCCGTTCAGGCTCCAGTTGTTGGTAAAGCCGATATAACCGTTGATGTTCCCGCCATAGCCGAGATGTTCCCGGGTGCAGGTGGCAAAATTCCAGTAATTGACGTTGATCTGCGATTCGCGGATGCTGTGCCACGGCTTGAGCTGGCGCCAGGCGCCCCAGAAGACCTGGATGGCCTGATCCGCTTGACGCATGAAGCCAAGGTCGTTGAGCTCCAGACCCGGGCTGCGCCAGAGGGTCATCGAGAGGAAGCGCCAGTGGCCGCCGCCGATCTTGCCGAAGGAGAAGGCACCGCCTGTGCCGGAGAGGGAGGTGGCGCTGGAGTCGACCCCGAGGTGCGGGGCATCCGGGCGCTGGAAGTAGTGGGCCGGGGCGGTCTGGATCTCGAGCAGGGCATCGCGGCTGCCGCGGATGTGGCTGAAGGCGGTGCGAACATCCAGGATCCAGTTCTGGTTATCCCAGCTGTGGCGGAAATCGATGCCGCCGGAGTAGGCGGCCCGATCGAGGAATTCGAGGTGGGCCTCTTCGATCCGGCGATGGGCGGCGGTGATCATTGTGCCGAGCGAGCTGCGGCCGCCGGCGTAATCCTTTTGCAGCCGGCCGACGAAGTAATTGCTGAGCGGTTCGGTGGTTTCATGGCGGTGCGCGGTGCCGGCACGGATCTCGGCGCGCTCGCGCTGCGTCACCGCGTCGAGGAGACCGATCGAGAGCCCGCCGGAGCTCTTGCCGCTGATTTTGCAGGCGCCGAGGATGGAGGTGTTCTGCGGCGCTCTCAGGTATTCGTCATCCGCTGTCTCGACCTCGTACTGTGGCGGACGGCCGATGCGGCGCGAATAAAAGAGCCGGTCCATGGTCAGGTCGCCGTCGCCCATGGCCAATTTGTATTCGAAGATGTTCTTGCCCTCGATGAAGAAGGGCCGCTTTTCCTGGAAAAAGGTCTCGAAGGCGCTGAGATTGACCTCGGAGGGATCGGCTTCGACCTGCCCGAAATCGGGATTGACGGTGAAATCCATGGTGAGATTGCTGGCCAGGCCGATCTTGCCGTCCAGGCCACCCTTGAAATGGCCGATGCAGCCGGGAGCGAAGGGATTCCCCTCCTCAGGCCGGGCTGTCGTCAGATCGGAGACACTGTAGGGCAGCAGCTCGATCCGTTTGGGTTTGCGCACGCCGGCCAAGCCGTGCAGTTCGCCGAAAAAGTGGACCACGCCCGAGGCATCCTTGGGAATCGCCTGCCAGAGGCTGAGTTCGTTGTTGCGCGACAGCACCCGGTAGACCTCCAGCCCCCAGACTTGTTCAGATGCCTCGCCAAAACGCAGCTGACTGAAGGGAATGCGCATTTCCGCCGTCCACCCCGAGTCATCGGCTGCTGTCTTGACCTCCCAAATCGGATCCCAGCTGCTGTCCTCATTGTCGCCGTCATTGCTGAATACGAGATCCTGCTTGACTCCGGCGATGGTGACCCCAAACTGGAAGGCGGTGCGGCTGTCGTGATAGCTGTCGAAGATGATCCCCACCTGCTCGCTCTCACCTCCCGAGTCGCGCCGGACCAGCCGGGAAATCCTTTTCTCGGGGTGCGTATCATGGGCGCGGATCAGCACATAGAGGTTTTCGGTGTCGTACACGGTGCGGAATTCGGTGGGCTCGCTGGGTGGATCCCCATTGCGGGGTTCGAGCTGGATGAAATCGCGGCCGATGGCGGCACTGTGCCAGGCCAGATCGTCGCCACGGCCATCGATCACGGGAACCGCGGGATGGATCTGGACCGCTGTATAGATTTTTTTTGCCGGTTCCTGGGCAGCCACGGCCAGGGAGATAGAACACAACACAACCAGGGCAACACACTGCATGGCGGTAATTCCTGGAAAAGATGGATAACGACGCCCCGCAGTCTGATTATATGCATAAAACGGAAAGGCGGTGAAAAAGTTACACGCTTTTTTTCTCCCGCAACGCCGTGTAGAGATGGTGGAGAAATAAACGGTTATCGGCAGCGACATAGCGCACGCTGCCGCCCATGCGATAGAAGGATTTGAGGAAGCGGAGGTAGTAATCGGGTGAGGATTTGGGGGGCTCCCCCTGGCTCCAGTCCCAGTGACTCTCCTGGAGATCGTTGATGACCATGAGATGACCGGAGAGGACCGGCTGGCGCTCCTGCAGTCGGAGGTTATTGACGGCGGAGAGGGCCTTTTCGAAGATCTGCGGCGCCATGATCGCCGAACCAACGGAGAGAAAGACCCCGTGCTCGAGTCCGGCGACCGAGCGGGCAAAGATTTTAAAATCCAGGTGACTGGCGCGGCCGAGGGCGGCGCCGTTGGCATAGGGGTGGTTGTAGATAATATCGTAGCCGATGCCGCAGTGTACGGTGAGCGGGATGCCGAGACGGAACGCCTGGCCGCAAAGCGAGTACGGCTTGCAGGGATGGGCGATGGCGAGGGGGCCGCCGCCGAGACCGAAGGTGCGCATGGTCCCGAGGAGTTCGGCTTGCGCCGGGGCGAGAGGATGGTTTTCGCGCAAGCTCTGCTGCAGCGCCTTTTCCAGGGCTTCGGGCACGGGCAGCAGCAGCCCGTCCTCCATCACCATGGCCCCGACCGATTCGCCATAGCCCATGCCGCGCAGGCTGTTGACCTGCACCGCGAGGTGAATATGCCGCCCGGTTTCGTCCCAGGTGCCGAAGCGGCCCTGCGCCACATTGGCGCGCACATCCTCTTCGGAACGACCCTGAAATGCGAATTCCCAGTCATGGATGGAGCCGGCGCCGTTGGTGGCCAGGTGCGTCAACCAGCCCTCCTCCAACATGCGGATCACCACGGGGCTGGCGCCGTTCTTGATGAGGTGCGCGCCGAAAGCGAGCATCACGCTCGCGCCGTGGGCGCGGGCCGCCAGAATGCGCTCGGCAAGCTCATGCACCAGGGGCTGTAACTGTGGCGCGGGAGCTGGCGGCAGATCCGGATCGAGGGCGGTCTCGCGGATGGCGGTCTTGCTGTTCCGCTCCGCCAGGGGATGGACCCGAATGCTGCGGGGATCGAGATAGGGATAGGGCATGGCAACTCCTTCGCTTCAAAATAGCGGTTTTTGCGCATTTTCTCAAGAGATTTCTGCAGTATTCCCGGAGCCTCTCCGGCGCCTGCCCAGGCTGCCGCCGGAACCGCGGCCCCACGCGGCCTGCGCAAAATTCCACTGCCGCCTGCCCAGGCTGCCGCCGGAACCGCGGCCCCACGCGGCCTGCGCAAAATTCCACTGCCGCCTGCCCGGGCCCACGCCGGGCCTTGGCCCCACGGGACTCGTACAAAATTCCGCAGGTCCGTGCTTTCTGCAGCGGCCATCTTTTCTGTTGCGTCGCTGAGAATATGTGCGTAAATTGGCGCAAAAGCAATTCCCCCAACCGAGGCCGACAGCCGCATGCGACCGCTTCGCTTCCGATACCTCTCTTTTCAGGACCCCCTGCTTCAGCCCGAAGAGTGGTGCGATCGCGATGCCTGGCTGATTTTTCCGACCCAAGTTAGCCGCAACACGGCCCGCCGGCAGCTGCAGCCCTTCTGGTCCCTCTCGCGCCTGCGCCTGGTGACCATGGAGGAGTTCAAGGAGCAGCTCTTCAGCACACCGCTGCCGCTGCTGCGGGAGGAAAAACGCACCCTCGCTTTTTTTGCCAGCCTTGACAACCAGGCCCGCGACTTTTTTCGCATCCACAGTTATTTTCAGAGCATCGATCTCGCCAATCAGTTCTTCTCGCTCTGGGAGGAGAGCAGCGAAGCCGGCCTCAACCTGGAGACGGCTGCAGCGACTCTCGCTGCTGCCGGCGCGGAACTGCTGCCCTGGCAGGAGAAGACCCTGCAGGAGCTGATCCGCATCCGCGGGCTCTACTCGGCCTGGATCGGCGCGCACGGCTTTAGCGACCGCATCTTTAACCGCGGTGCAGAGCGCTTCGATGTTTCGCCGTGCCCACGCGCAGACGAGATTGTTCTGGTCAATATCTTGCACTTGACCGGCCTTGAGAAATGGCTGCTGCGGCAGCTCGCGGCGGCTGACCGCCAGGTTACGCTCCTGTGCCAGTTGCCCTCCCGGCTCATGGACGAGGAAACGCTGTCGCCACGCCCCTTCACCGCCGCTGAGCTTGGCACAACGGCTGGGCGGCAGATCACCATCCTGGAATGCCCGAACACCTTTGCGCTCTACATCCGCTTTATTGCCGCTGCAGCACAGCACGGCATCACCCATGCCGTCGATGTCACTCCGCAGCCTTGCGCCATTCACCACCTGCTTTCGCCGGGCCAATTCCGTCTGCCCGCCTCCTCCGCGATGAGCGGGACCACCCTGTACCGCTTTTTCTCCGTGCTGCGTGATCTCCTCGAAGCGCTGGTTTGGGACAGCACGGCCGGAACCCTGCTGCTGCCCTTGCCCGCCCTGCTCGCCGCCTTTGAGTGCACCGAATTCAGTCATCCCCTCCTCGGTGAAGGGGATGCCGTCCAGAACGCCCGGCAGCAGGAGCGCGCGATCACGCTACTGCACCAGTTGCAGAGCGAGGATTATCTCTATCTGGATCTGGAGGGGCGCTTTTTCCAGACCCAGCAGCGGCCGCGGCGCGACCTCGAGCCCCTGGCAACACCCCTGCTCCGGCTGCTGCAGCGGATGATGGAGGTGCAAGATCTCGCCGGATTCAGCCGGCTGATCGATGATCCGGAGGGAGTACCCATCCGCCGGATTCTTTCCGGACATGAAAACCGTTTCACCAATCTGCTGCAGCTCTTTTATCAGACCCTGGCCGATTTTACCGCTATCGGTTCGCTGGGCATCATGGACGACTGGCGCTCGCTGCTCCCGGGTGAGAGCCGGACCACCGCTGCCCGCGCCATCCTGCGCCTGTTTCTCGATTATATCAAATCCGTACGCGTCCGCTACGAGTGGAACTCCGACCGCCAGAATCAGATCGAGTTTCTCAATTTTGGCGAAATCGGCAACCTTACTTTTGAACACCTCGCCCTGTTGCGGGTGACCGAGGGCCAACTGCCGCGCACACGCTCCGCCCCCTGGCTGCTGAACGAGCAGCAGCGCAGCCTGCTGGGATTCGATTCGGCTGATGATCTGCGCCTGCGCGAAAAGTACGCTTTTTTCCGCCTCGCCCTGGCCACGCCACAGCTCTTCATCTTTACCATCAAAAACATCAGCAAGAACATCGAACCCGGCTCCTTCGTGGAAGAACTCTGTATCGCCTGCCCCGATATGGTCACCCGGGAGTCCTTGCCCGACGTGCACTACCGCGAGTTTTGCCGGCAGTTTTTCACCACCAACACCAGAGCGGCACGACCTGCGGCCCTGCGCGGGGAACGGCCGGACTTTTTCATCCTGCCCTTCGAGCCGGCGGCCGATTTCCCGGAGGGGCAATGGCGCCTCTCTTTTTCCGCCTATAGCCAGCTGCGCAAAAATCCCTTCGCCTATGCCGTGCGCACGGTCGCGCGTGTCCCGGACTGGCCGGAATCGTGGGAAGCTGGATTGAATCCCCGGCTGCTCGGCAAGATCGCCCAGGCGGTTTTTGACGCCTGCTGGCTCCGCTTCATCAAGGATGCCCTGCCTTTCAGCACCTTCGAACGTATCTTTACGCACTATGGCGAGGCGGCGATCGCCGACCTCTTCTCCCGCAGCAGCGATCTCTATTTCAAACTGCCGAAAAACCACGAGCTGACCTATTTCCGGGAATTCATCCTGCCGCTCATCCGCGCCTCCTGCCAGACCTTTTACACCCAGCTCCACGAGCGTTTCCAGCTGGACCGCATGGCGCCGCGCGTCTATCCCGAGGCCGGGTTCACGAGCGAGACCGAGAAAACTCCCAAACTCTTTCTCACAGCCGCCGCAAGCGGCCTGCCGCTGGATCTGTTCCTCCTCGGCCGCGCCGATCTGCGCATCGAATACGGTGAACCTGTGCAGGCCTTTCTCGTCGATTACAAGACCGGCCAATACGAGGAAGAGCAGCTGTGGTTTTATGAGTTCTTTTATTATCTGATCGAACAG
>Ga0209099_1003767_pt1 | contig 12074 bp, 15 predicted proteins | sample AD_JPNHW2_MetaG_FD_184430 | JGI IMG/M metagenome (GOLD analysis project Ga0209099, IMG submission 184430) | Active sludge microbial communities of municipal wastewater-treating anaerobic digesters from Japan - AD_JPNHW2_MetaG (SPAdes) (version 2) | ecosystem: Engineered > Bioreactor > Anaerobic...
TCAATGCCAGCTTGAACATTCGCACCCTCGGACTGAGGGGAAGAGCCTATCAAGATCCGACCCCTACTTTGAGAAACCTATCAAAGCAAGTTAGATCGATGACGTAGGAAGCCCTGCTCCTTCAGGGGCATGGGAGGAAGTCACTAGAATGATCACTATTAACAGGCATCATAGATGCCAGAATGGAGGGGATGATGCTGAGAATTCTGCGCGGGATTGCGATAGGGCTAATTTTGGCAATGATTGTCGTTTCGGCGGCATATCTCTGGGATATGAACCGCTCCTATGAACGGATCTCTGGAAAGAGCACGGTTATTCCTTCGCCTTACGGGGATATCGAATTTTCCGAAGGTGGGTCCGGCCCGGATGTCCTGGTAATCCACGGCAGCGGCGGAGGCTACGATCAGGGAGAGCTTCTGGCCCAAGCCACGATCGGAGGCCAATTCCACTGGATTGCTCCTTCACGATTTGGATATCTGCGCTCAACCTTCCATGATGGAGCCACATTTGACGACCAGGCGAGGGCCTATGCATACCTGCTCGACCAGCTGGGCATCAAAAGGGTTGCAGTGGTTGCGCTGTCTCATGGCGGCCCATCCGCTCTGCTCTTCGCCGTGCTCTACCCGCAGCGGGTCTCCTCGCTCACGCTGGTCTCCTGCGGAGTCGCGTCTTCAAACGAAACCGCCCAATTGGATGCTAACCAGAAAGGCGATATATTGACAGCGATTTACAAATATAACCCACTCTACTGGGCGGTAACCAATCTGTTCAGAAGCCAGTTCCTGGAGCTGCTTGGCGCAAGCGACGCCGTCATCGCCGGGCTTAACCAGGAACAGAAGGAGCTCGTCGACCGGGTCGTCGATTACATGAATCCGGTCTCGCTGCGATCCGCTGGGGTCTTTTTCGATAACAGGGCAAAGATGCCCAACGAGAGAATTGCGGCAATCAAGGCTCCAACTCTGATATTCCATGCCACGGATGACGCATTGCAGCTCTACCGCAATGCCCAGTTCGCAGAAGCCACAATTCCCGGGTCAAGGCTGGTCAGCTTCCAGAGAGGGGGACATCTTCTCCTGGCGGTCGAGGAGCCGACGATCAAGAATCAGACGGAAAAGCACATCCTTGAACACGTCAATGGCTAATTCATTCTTGCCATTGTGATATCCCCTGCGACATCACCTGCGACATCCTCTGGCATCCACTGAGGCACCCTTGAGGCAGCCCATGTGGCAGTAGACCCCAGATCAAAGGCTGATAAGGAGGGCTTAATTAGATGGGCAAAGGAGAACGAGAAGAACGAGCAGAAAAAGAGCAAAAAGAGGAAAAAGAGCAGATGATTCAGGAGGAAGACGAGTACGGCACCATCCTGACCTATCCCAACTGGTCGAAGAAGAATGCACCAAAGGAGCAGCAGAGTAAATGGGAGGTTCCTATCTACATGTGATGCTGCCGTCTTGCTCGAAATAATCTAATAGTAAGGGGGCATAACCATGATAAATCTCGATCTGTTCGAATAAATGGGGGATTTGACATTAAACGACATGCTCCTCTGGTATCCTGTTTGGGTGAAGTATTTTTGGCGGTCTTTCTTTGTGCGGTCTTTCTCATTTCCGCATTCTCTCTTTCCGCCCTGGGGTGTACAACATTCGGTATAACCAAATCAGCCTCCGCCGATGGGTCGGTCATTGTGGCGCACAGCAACGATGGCTTCGGGCCGGGCGAGGTGGGCACAGAAATTCGGGAAGATGCCGTGGTCTTCTCATATGTTCCAGCTCAGGATTTCGCTCCTGGGTCAAAGCGTCCTGTTCTCTATGATCCGAACAGCGGCGGGGAATTCCGGGGAAGCGGCGAATCATCGGATAACGATTCAATTGTCCTCGGCTACATAGATCAGGCTAATCATACCTATTCCTACATATCCGGCTCCTACGGAATGATAAATGAGCATCAGCTAATCTCGGGAGAGTGCACCGATTTTGCCCGGGTCCACCCGGATGCCGAGAAAGGCAAAAGGATCTTTTACAGCTCGGAGCTGTCAAACATCGCATTAGAGCGGTGCAGGACCGCCCGGGAGGCCGTCGCGCTGGTGGGATCGCTAATCGATAGTTACGGCTACTATGGCACAGGAGAGACCCTGATCTTCGGGGATCCGAATGAGGTCTGGGTCATTGAGATGTGCGGAGGGACTCCTTCTGGCACCGGCGGATACTGGGTGGCAGAGCGCGTTCCGGACGGCCAGGTATTTGTCGCCGCCAATGAGTTTAGAATCCGGGAGATCGATGCCAATAGCAGCAATAATTCCAGCTAGGTGTTCTCCGAGAATCTCTTTGATGATGCTGAGGCGATGGGCTGGTGGAGCCACAGCCAGGGCAATCTCGACTGGACGGCAACCTTCAGCGCCGGTGAGTACTCCCATCCGTATTACTCCCTGGGCCGGGTCTGGCGAATCCTGGACAGAATCGCCCCGTCGATGAACCTCTCTCCCTACGTAGAGGGACCATTCACCACTGCCTATCCGGTCTTTGTCACCCCGGACAGAAAGATTAACCTCACCGAGGCGTTTAACCTCTACCGCGATCACTACGAGGGAACCGAGTTCGATCTCACGTCGCCCCCCGCAGGCGGGCCTTTCGGAGACCCATACCGGAAGTGGGGACCCTTTGATGAGCATGATCGGCTCTATCCTGGTGAGCTAAAGCCGGGCGCCTGGCCGAGGCCGATATCTACCGATCCATGCGGCTACTCTTACGTCGCTCAGGCGAGGGATTGGCTTCCGGATTCGATCGGCGGGGTCTGCTGGCTCGGGCTCTCTTCTCCGGCCGAGACCTGCTATGCGCCGTTCTACTCAGGCATTACCGGGCTTCCCGCACCCTATCTGAACGGATCGCACTGGGACCTCGATTTCGACACCGCATTCTGGCCTTTTGAGATGGTGCAGAACTGGGCCAGGCTGATGTACGGAGAGATGATCCCGGTCATCAAGGCAGAGCAGACACGGATTGAGGGCAGGGAGCTTTCCCGCCAGGCGGATATTGAGCGGCAGGCTCTGGATCTGCATAAGAAGGACGAGCTCTCAGCCAGGCAGTTTCTGACTGAATATACCAATGCCACCGCCACGGAGAACCTGGAGAGCTGGAAGGCGCTCTTCGAGAGACTGGTTGTCACCTATCGCAACGGGCAGTATAACGATGTTCAGAATAAGACCATAACGAACATCGGATACCCGGATTGGTGGCTGGGGAATACCGGCTACCAGTACGGCCCGAGGGTGTATGATGTCCAGAAGCTGCGGGAGATTCCAGATGTGATATATGCTGGGAAGACTGTTAATATCACTACATCGGATCCCATTGCCTACATCAGGGAGAACCAGACCAAAAAAAGTTAATGCAACCGGAGGGCGGAGGATCGCGAATTCCTCATCCTTTGGATTGAGGATGAAGTGAACCTTTGCCCGGCATTTTTATTTTCCGAAGGCAGATAAAGTTTATCATCATTGAATGTAATAATAATTGATAGAAAGAGACTTGCAGCTCACTGTAAACCAAAATAGAGGATTGAGTATGTGCATATCGAAAACGTTGATATCAAATAAAAATCTGCTCGCCATCGTTTTCTTGTTGCTGGCAATTTTCATATTTGAAGTCCAGGCACAAGACCAGCAATCTCCCTTGAACGACAAAGAGAAGAAGCTGGCTGATCAGATAAACCAGTATCGTGCAGAGAATGGTCTTTCAGCCATCCCAATCTCGAACTCGCTGACAAAAGTAGCCAGAACACACATTGCTGATCTCAACACATATCATCCTGACACAAAGAACTACGGACTTGGCGACTGCAATACTCATAGTTGGTCCAATAAAGGCGATTGGACCGCGGTATGCTATACCGGTTCTGGTCAGCAATTGCAGATGCATAACAAGCCCAGTGAGATAACTGAAAGCTATGCCAGCAATGGTTACGAAATTGCATATTGGAGTAGTGGCGAGGCAACTGCCGAAGATGCCATTAATACGTGGAAGAGCAGCAGCGATCATAGCGACGTCATCCTCGAACGCAATATGTGGGCGAATTCAGATTGGAAGGCTATGGGTGTTGGTATAGGGGGTAACTACGCAGTTGTCTGGTTTGGCATGATCGAAGATCCTGCTGGGACAGTGCCAACCACCAGCACATTGACAAGCGAAGACTATCCGGATATCAAAGGACCGGCCTGCACAGAATCGTACTGCACTGATATCAATGTGCTGCATAGATGCGATCACAATAGTGAAACAATAGAACCTCAAGGATGCTTCCTTGGATTGTTTGGGCCGCCGAATGAGCAGTTTAGAATAGGCAAGGGTCCCAATGCATTTGCCGATGTTTATTATGCGGAATTCAATGTGGCCATTATTGGAGGGACTGGCCAATCAAATGCGGCACAGGATGCACCTAAATTAGTGATCCTAATCGATAAGAAATTGGACAACGGTGTCGACCTATCACAAAATAGCGAGCTGCAAATAAATGATAAGCCAGCAAAACGGCTTAAAGACTACAGCAGCAAGACAACAGATGAAGGCAAAGACAAATTCCTATACAAATTGCCGGCATCATACTTGAAAATCGGCAAGAATACTCTAAAGATAAATCCAAAAGGAGATGACTTTGCTATTTACAAGATATGGATAGAGAATGCAAAAGGAGAACGAATTTGGCAAGAGAAGAATGAACCTTGCTCGTATCAGAGCGTATGCAAATTTGATGCCAAGTATAATCCGGATCAACTTGCATGTGATTTTACTGCGACTCCAAAGGTCTGCAAAGAGAAGAAAGAATCTGGCAAACCATGTGATAAGAACTTTGAATGCATGTCTGGAGGATGTTCTGCAAGCCACTCGTGTACATAGGTACATATCACATTTTTTTGCTATCTCGTAGCTTTTAATATTTTAAAAATTATGTTTGTGGCATTTTGCCTGGCTGAGATTTCATGAAATCCTCTCCAGCCCCTGGGCGAAATCATCCAGGATATCCTCTCGGTCCTCGATACCCACCGAGACCCTCACCAGGCCGTCGGTTATCCCCATTTTCTCTCTCATCTCCTTTGGCATGACCGCATGGGTCATGGAGGCGGGATGCTCAACCAGCGTGTCCACCGATCCCAGGCTGACCGCCAGGCTGCACAGTTTGAGGCTGTTCATGAGGCTGCGACCGGCCTGCACTCCCCCTTTCACCTCAAAGGAGAGCATTCCACCCCAGCCGCTCATCTGTCTTGCTGCCAGAGCGTGCTGAGGGTGGCTGGGAAGACCCGGATAATTGACCTTCTGCACAGCAGGATGGCCCTCCAGGTATCGGGCGAGGTGCAGAGCATTCTCCGCATGCCTTTGCATCCTCAAATGCAGGGTCTTGCAGCCTCTCAGGCAGAGCCAGGCCTCATGCGTGCCCATGGTCCCGCCTGCCGTGACTGCCGTGCGCCTCATAGCGGAGATCGCCTTCTCTGTGCCCACGGCAACGCCGCCCAGAAGGTCGCCGTGTCCGCCGATATACTTGGTGCAGCTTTCCACCACAACATCTGCTCCCTGCTGCAAGGGCCTCTGAAAACAGGGTGTGGCAAAGGTATTGTCCACCGCCAGCAGGGATCCGGCTTCATGGGCCATCCTTCCGATCCCGGCAATATTGCTTATTGCCATGGTTGGGTTGGCTGGAGTCTCCAGGAAGACCAGGCGGGTGTTCTTCCGAATAGATGATTTCACATCCTCCAGATCAGTCGTATCCACGAAGCTGACCTCTATTCCGAGTTTGGGAAGAAGTTTGGAGAAGAGGCCATAAGTTCCGCCGTAGATAACATCCGAGGATAGCAAATGGTCGCCCTTTTCGAGCACGGCGAGCACCAGCGCCGTCTCAGCGGCCATTCCTGAAGAGAAAGCCAGGCCCGCCGTACCCCCTTCCAGAGAGGTGATCTTGCTGATGAATGCGGCATGGGTAGGCGTGTTTGGCGGGGAGCGAATGTACTTGTAGCCGGGACCGCCGGAGAAAGCGGCCTGTGCCTGCTCGGCGCTATCGAAAACATAAGTGGATGTCTGGTAGATTGGCGTGGCGTGAACTCCGAATGGATTGTGCCCTTCACCGGCATGAACGCACCGAGTGCCGAAGCTTCTCTCTTTCTCCATGATCTTTTCACCTGAGTTGAGAATCTAGGCGTGGAAAAGAAATATAATTTGCCATAGGGATGAACGAGGCAGTCAGAGAGTGGCCCTCAGAGAAAGGCAATCTGAGAGCGGCTATTCCGCGTCCTGCCCTATTTGTCTGAGATCCTCTTGGCCTGAGTCTCTCTGAACTGGCTCTCTGTGGCAGGAATCAATTTTCGCCAGCAGCTGCTCGACCTCTTCCGGATCTTTCGCCTGGAAAGCGCCGCAGATCTCCCAGCTGCAGAGACTTATGACCGGCTTTTTCATCTTCACCGCCAGGGCCATCTCCGAGAGGGTGCCAAGTTCCCCGGGCAATGCTATCACCAGATCCGCGCTCTTTACTATTATCACATTTCTGGCGTGGCCCATTCCTGTGGCTATCCCCACATCAACGCAGCAATTGGCCTCCTCCCTCTCGCCGGGAAGTATGCCCACCGCAATGCCTCCGGCTTCCCTCGCTCCGCAGCAGGCTGCTTCCATCACCCCGCCCAGTCCCCCGCAAATGAGAACATGGCCGTGGGAGGCAATGATCTGGCCGATCCTCCTGGCAGTATCCCTGACCTCCGGGCTGCATGCTCCTCCACCCACAACAGCAATCTGCATTCTCGCTCCTTTGAGGGTACTTTGAGGGTAGAGTGAAATAATAGTAACGCCCTAAACATAATGAAGAAACATAAAGATTGAGCATATGCGGAAAACAAAGCAAAAAAAGCTGAAAATAAAATCTGAAAAAGCCCAAAGGAAGTCATCTATGGATAAGAGATCGGCTCTGAGAGCATTCTTCCGGTTGGTCAACCGTTTCGTCGTTGTTCCGGTCTTTCAGGCAGGCTGGGGGCGGATCATACCCAAATCCATAACAGGAAGCGTCATGGTTCTCGGCATCAGGGGCAGAAAGACGGGAATGATGCGATATGCTCCGGTAAGCTATGCCCGAATGGGAGAGAATGTCTACTGCTACCAGGGAAGGGAGACGAAAGGGCAGTGGTACCTGAACATTCTGGAGAGTCCCAGAGTCGAGGTCCTCCTGCCAGAAGGACGATTTTCCGGGATTGGCGAAGAGGTTTCTGATTCTCAGGAAAAGCAGAGGGCGATCAGGCAGATACTGCTAAACAGCGGCCTGAACCGATCTATGTACGGGTTTGACCCGAGGACAGCAACGGATGAAACGGTGCGGGAGAAGACGAAAGATATGCCGGTGATCAGAATCAGGCTTGATTGCACGAATTGCACGAGATGATTGATCTTCGGAAAGGACAATTGCTGACTCGCAGCAGACCAAAGACTTTATGGCAGGAAATGAGCGTCCCGCCGGCTTCCCGGCTGGCCAGCCATTGCATTTCCTGTAGCCTTCAAATCAGCTTCAGTTGTTCATCGATCTGTTTGATCTCATTGGCGCACTCTGCGAGCCGCTCCAGCAAACAGGTGCGTTTCTCAAGCAGGGAGTCTCTGCCAAAGAGTGGGATGATGATTGACCTTTCGGTCGGGCCGATGCCTGCCCACTCACCCTTGCCGGAATCTTCCCTCATTCCGCCGAGTACCCTCTGTCCGCTGGATGGCCCGATGAATTTCGTTTTGCTATCCATAGCTACCATCCCGCCCTGACGAGGATTGCCACCAGGCCGACTCCAATGCCTGCACCCAGGGCAAGAATTCCCTCAACCAGGAATGCACTCACATAACGAAGCCCGCCCTTGGACAGGCTCTCGATAGTCCCGATTGGGAATGCGTCCAGCGCCTCCTGCCTGAGCAGGCCGGGGGCAACTACCATGTTCAAATACTCTCTCAATGTTCTTCTTCCAATTTGATCTATCATTTTCTTGATTTTTAGCTTGTTTTTTTCAAAATTCAATACAATAGCACAGCAACAAAACACATAGCACCCAACCCAATTCATCACCGGATTGGGTTTATAAGCCTGAATGTTTCATAGATGCATCTAAGGATGCACCACTGCCGTGCTCCGGACAGAGAATAGATTTAGTGAGCCTCGACATAGCAGATAAGTTCGGCCTCAACTTATATAAACCTACCTGATGCGGAAGCTATTGCTGGAGCTATTGCGAAAGCTATAACTGTCATCCACCTGAACTAGTCACTGTGGACTGGTTTATCCTCTCTTTAGTGGGCGCTTCCGCTCTTGCCGTTACCGGGGTTATCGACAAGTTCGTCCTGAGCAAATATGTGCGAGACCCTCTCGCCTACCTGGCTGCTCTCGTGGTTATGCAGCAGATGCTCATTGCAGTCATCCCGCTTTATCTGGGATGGGGTTTTGTCTATCCTCAGACCCTTTACGCCATGGCGGCAGGCGGCATTCAGGTGGTCCTCTGGGCTGCCTACCTCCTGGCTCTTCATGTGGAGGAGACGAGCCGGGTGGCAGCCATGGTCTTCGTCTTTCCGGTCTTCGTCTTCCTGGGCTCGTTTCTCTTTTTGGGTGAGACCCTGGCAGCCAAGGATTATGCCGGAGGTGCCCTGCTGGTGGGAAGCGCTCTTCTGATCTCCTACCGGCCTGCTGAGCCTGGCGGCCCTGCAATCATCTCTCCCGCCCTCAGGTACATGGCAGTCTTCTGGATCTTTTCGGCAGTCTACGCTCTGGCTGCCAAATACCTGCTCGACTTCATGAGCGAGTGGCACTTGATTCTCTGGTCGTCTCTGGGCAGCCTCCTGACAGTGCTGCCCCTTCTGTCCCGAAAGCCAGCGCGCAGGGAGTTTGCCGCCTACTTCCGCCGCGGCCCGTTTCTGCTCTCCGCTCTCCTGGCGGACGAGGTCTTCGACTTTCTGGGAAGGGGGGCCTTCATCTTCGCCTATGCCGTCGGATCGGTTGCCTTGGTCTCCAGCGTAGCCGCTCTTCAGCCCTTTATCACTCTGATCTATGTCATCGTCCTGGGGCTGTTTGTTCCCGGAGTCCTGGAGGAGGAGCTGGACAGAAAGACGATAGCCCTGAAGACGGTCGCGGTTATCCTGATCATTGCCGGAGTGTATCTTGTTTCCTGAACTATTGGCCTCTTGACATTTTAGCCGCTCTTTGCTTCATTACTTTCGCTCCACGCACGGCTTGATCTCATATTCGTTGAGCTGCTACACTATGCTATGGAAATTGAGCTGAATCCCGCAGTCTCTCTGCAGCCTGAGACGTTCAACGTCCTGGTATCTCCGGCAGAGATGCTGATCGGTGCCCTGAACAGCCATCTGGATTTGCAGCGCTACAGGGTCCTCTTCGTCTGCGGCAACTATTCACGCATCCTCAGCCGGCTTGATCGCCTCTTCACAGAACTGGAGATTCGCCGGGCCTTCACCACCTTCCAGTTGATGACCGTTCTTGAGGAAAACCACCACAGCGTCCTGATCATCGAGCATGACCCCTCTCTCTACGAGGATGCGAGAGAGATGGTCGAATATCTGGCAGAGGCACTCAGGCAGACCTCCAGAGGTGCAACCATACTGCTCTACTCGCCCGCCCTGGACCCCCATCTGGAAAAGATGATAAAACTGGCTGATCGGGTATTCTGCTTCTACGAGATGCCGAAATCTCCCTCAAGAGCCAGGTCGAAGGCGGAGATGAAAATGGCCGGATCACAGGCCACACTGGAGGTGTTCACATGAGATTCATGAGACGAAAGGCAAACACCGGGCTGCCAAGGCAGGTCAATACAAAACAATTGGAGCTGGAGACCGCCAAAGAGATGCTGGCAGAGATATTTCATGCCAGGCGGGAGGATGTTGAAGATATGATCCATAGCAGGCTGGAGGAGCGAAGCTGCCGCCATGAGTGCGTGAAAGAAGAGAGGCTCTGGCCTGTCAGCTTTTATCTGAGCGAGGGTTAGACGGAATCCAGAAACAATGAAATCATGGGTTTATTTGATCATTCATCTGCAACCTGATGGTGGGGTATTCGTGACCCTTAGCGCTCATACATAATAAATATATTTTTTTCGTGAAGGCCGGTGGGCCGATGTACTTTAGATCACACTCAGAAACTCACTCTCAGAAACGGCGAGGCCAGAGCGAGTAAGGCCTACCAGGAAGCGGAGTAGCGATTCCATTAAAGCCCATTCCTGCAGCTCCTGCATTCTTTGCGTTATTGGTGTAAGCGGATTTGATTCCAGCCTCTATCGCCCGCACCGTTGAGATATTCCATTTGTAGAGTCGCGCATCATAGTACAGATTAAGCAGAGCGCCCTCTTCGCTGCCTGCATCCCCAACTGCGTCCAGGAAATCTTCTACATCATCTTTGCGCACCCCGCGACGGGATGCAAACCCATCAATTTCCACGGCAGATAACGATCGCATCCATGCCACCTCTTTTTTAAAATGACAGCAACCGTTCAAATCTCACCAATTAAACTGGCACAGTCAACCCAGGATGAGTAAGCTGGGCTCACCCTGACTGCGGGAGGTGGAATTATCATTATCCCGAAAGCCAGACCCCACATAACGAGGATCATAATTGCAAAGTAGGTATCCATAGGCATTCGCCACTATTAATAGTGATGTTTATAGTATGTATACCTTTCGCATCATTATTCATCCTGTGGAGTCCCGAAATTATTTCGCCTAACATCTAAGCTTGGACATCTAGTCCAGGATATGAAGCTCAACAAGACGAAGATCCGGTACATTCTTCGTCAGCACCGCAAGCATGTGAGTACAAAAGAGATTGCGCGTGATCTCAAAGTTTCTCAGCGCCGAGTTCAACAGATCATCAAGATTTACAAAGAAACCGGGCAGGAGCCTGTCTTGGGCGAAAAGGTTGGCCGTCCGGCAAAAGCATTCGATGAAAATGAGGCTGAGGCAGTTCGAAAAGCTCACGCCTACTATCGTTTTGGCGCGCGGATGTTAGAGCCGATCATTAGCAAGCAATATAAGATCTGCATATCACATAATCGGATACACATGTATCTTAAGGAGCAAGGTTTGGCTCAGGAGGACAAGAACAAGCAGAAACGAAGGAAGTGGGTTCGATACGAACGCAAGCACAGTCTTTCTGCAGGACACATTGATTGGCATGAATGGGCTGGCACTGGGATCAAGGTGTGCGTGGTCCTGGATGATGCATCCCGGATGGTGTTAGCCGGTGGCGAGTTCGCAGAAATCAATACTCGTAACAGCATTGAAATAATTGACCAACTGGTCGATAGGTATTGGTGGCTCTGTCCCATGAGGGAGCTTATCATGGATCATGGAGCAGAGTTTGGAGCTCATAGAATTCACGATGATGGCAGTTGGAGCAGCGAATTCAAAGATCATCTTGAAAGGCATGGAATCAAGCCAATACTGGCCAGAGTAAAGCATCCTCAGACAAACGGGAAGTTAGAAAGGTTTTTTGGAGAATACAAAAGGCATAGACATGCTTTTTCTTCATTCGACGAATTTATAAATTGGTATAACGATAGACCTCACGGAAGCCTGAATCTCCAAAACCTTGAGACTCCAAGGATTGCCTTTAGGCGAAAAATGCCGTCTGAAGCCTATTTTGCAATTGGACATAGACTGTTTGGGTTGTGAAAGATATATGAATAAATCAAGGCAAATGAAATTGAGACGGGCGCGAAATAATTTCAGGACTCTACACATCATTATTCATCCTGTAGAGTCCTAAAAGCTTCGGGACTCTACACATCATTATTCATCCACCGGGCAGCTGCAGCTCGGGCAGGAGCTACAGCCGTCGCCATCCCCTGCGATCTCATCGTCGCAGATCATCTCCATTCTGTCCAGTCCCCACTCAGGCGGCCTCCAGCCGTCCTCGGAGTAGGACGTGGCCTGCCCGAGAGTCACCGTGGCGCTGGCCTGGGTTGATGCCCCGCCCGATCCGTCCAGGGCATGGGCTTCCGCCAGGGCGGAGTTCACGAACCTGCCGTCCTGCGAGGCCTGGGCACGGTATTCGATAAACCGGCTCTCGCC
>Ga0209099_1003768_pt1 | contig 12071 bp, 7 predicted proteins | sample AD_JPNHW2_MetaG_FD_184430 | JGI IMG/M metagenome (GOLD analysis project Ga0209099, IMG submission 184430) | Active sludge microbial communities of municipal wastewater-treating anaerobic digesters from Japan - AD_JPNHW2_MetaG (SPAdes) (version 2) | ecosystem: Engineered > Bioreactor > Anaerobic >...
GGAGAGCTTGATTTTAACCTGAACGGTACGGGTTTGATAGCTAATCAATATGGACAAATAAATGAAGATGCCTACCTGACTATGCCAAAGATATTTGTCCAGGGCAACAACTCTGAAGCGGGATTTGAGTTTGCAGGCTATCCTAACCCATTCAGCGGTGATGCTACGTTGACGTATAGCATACCTGAAAACGGGACAGTGCAACTGAAAGTATATAATGCTATCGGCGAACTGGTGGGTTTACTTGTAAACGAATCTCAGATCAGCGGAAAACATTCGGCAGTATTTTCACCCTATGACTTGTCTGCCGGCATGTACACTTTCAAACTCGAATTTACAGGTTTGAATAAATCAAAATGCATGGTATTGAAGATGATCCATTGATTCCGAAATAGATTCTATATCCTTTACAAAAAGGCTGTCTTTAAAGCAAAGGCAGCCTTTTTTTAAATTGCCCGATTGATAAAGAGAACAATGTAAAAGTGATATAGAAACATCATCAAAATTATTGTTGAAAAAATATTTTTCCACTTTTTAAATACCCTGCCGAAGAGGTGATCTTATAAAAATATATGCCGGGATGAAAATTGTTTGAAATGGAAAATTCATCTGTTGAAATATCCGAATTTTCATAAACTATTTTTCCCATCATGTCAAACAGTGCAACAGAGAAGGACGCATTAATCAGTTTTCCAGGATTAATATCTATGATAAGCCTTTCAGTAACCGGATTGGGATACACCGAAACAGTTCCGTCTGCATCGGGGTTGGTTGTTTCAAACCCTGAATTTTCGCATGGAACAAAAGGCCCGCCTGGTGAACCGCCCGGACAGCCGGCAAACCAGTTCAAGGGATCATCCAAATTGCCGTTCACCGAAAGCAGTTCGAGTGTCCTGCCGCTACCATTGGCGTCTGCAGTCCATGGATAGCTACCTGAAAAAGTTACGGAAAGGTACAGATTCATTTCTTTATCAAATAAACGCAAACTCTCTGAAGTAGAATTCAGGCCGAAATCAAAAGGTCCGAAAATGCTGGTAATTCCCGGATAATAAGATCTGAAATCTGTAGTATCCTGGCAAAGCACTAAATATTCATTCGCTGATAATACCGTATTTTCAGGAAACAGGAAGATATTGTTATCCTGGCTGTCCTTGAATTTCCAGCCTGAAATATCCATAGGCCACTGGCTGTAATTGTGTATTTCAACCCAATCACCCGTATTCATCGATGGAGAGGAATTGTAATTGATCTCACTGAAAATAATTTTTGAAGTATCCGGCTGTCCCATAAAATACGCAGTAAACACATCAGATGTATCAGGATTAAATGTTAATGAGGAATCGGCCTGCGGCGAGGGAAATTTAATCATGGACTGCCAGAAACTAAATTCATAACCGGGATTCGGAACAGCAGTAATTCTTACCGGGACACTATCGAAATATATCCCCGCCCATGGCATATCGTCAATGGTAACCGTGTTTATAATAATTTTTCCGGCTTCAGGCGGATATACATTCAGCGTAACGGGGATTTGTTTTTTTAAATCAAAGGTTTGCTGGATATGATTCCGGGCAGTGATCTGGCGGTTATTGCAGAAGGCAGTTAGTTCCGGCAACTGGTAATTTTTCCAGTTATCATATGTGCCGTGGCCGTCGACGCCCCAGTTAGGGTTGCTAAATCCTGTTCCCCATCGCTTGAAATGCCGGATCATTTCACTGTCGATCCTGTTCCTGAAACTGTTCAGCGTTGTATTGAAATGCTGAGGGGTAAACAGTGTGTTGAGCAGGTCGGCATACCTGTTTATAAAATAATTTTTATAATCTTTATTGGTAAGCAGCTTGTTGAATAGGAGTGAGGTATAATCGGTGCTTTTATGCAGGTTGGTATCCAATGAATTTAAGACATACGACCAGGCTCCTCCCATGCCGTTATCCAGGTCCCACAATATATAGCGCCACTTTTTACCCTCTTTGTTTTCTCTCCAGTAACGTACGTTATTGGTCAGCCAGTCCCAGTTGTTTGTCCAGGTTTCAACGGCAAAATAATCTGCAAAATTTTTAAGGTCTATCAGCGAGTCCGCAAAGGAGAAGTTTGTGGGATTTGTCATGTCATTTAGAAGTATGAATAACCCCATTTGAATAAACCGTTCGTTCGAACCCGACATCACAAACCCATTATATTCCAAAAGGTCAACAGAGTCGGGGTCTGCATGGTGATTTTCGGCCAGATAATCTTTATTGATCTTTTCACGCATATTATAGACGCCCCAGTATTTCCCGTTGATATAAACCACGGCAGGCTGATAAGCCATCACATCACAATTGGTCGGTTTTAGCGAAAGGCTTTGTATCAGAGCGTCGCGCATGTGTGTCTGGTTCCAGTCGGTGCCGGAATTACGAATGATAAACTGTTTGAACGAATGAATATCTTTGTCAGGAAACAACTGGTAATCGAAGGATCCGTTCCCGTAACTGTCGCGTGCAATCATTTTCATGCTTTTTTGGGGATATGACCTTGAGTAATTGCCGTAAATTTCTATTCCAATATTTTGTTTGAAGCCAAGCTGGCGTTGCTGGTCATAATATTCAATATGTGCAGGAATTTCTTTTTCCTGCCAGAAATTAGCGCCGAAAAAAGGAACAGTAGCCTCGGCATTCGGGCCTTTGACATAGATCCCGGTGAGCGTATCAAACATCAGTGATGGTGAAACAGTCAGCGAAATTATCGGAAGCAAGGACGATGATGAGTCTGAAATAAAATATGAATTTGTCAATGTATTTCCTTCCAGAAGATTGGGATGAAAAGTTCGTGCGCGTACAATCACTGTAGAATCAAAGGTAACAGGGGAAGTGTAAGTGGGAGAGGAACTTTTAGGAATGTTGCCATCAGTGGTGTAATGAATGATCCCTCCTGGAGTTGATGTGGAAAGGGTTAATGTCTGTGAAGCAGCATAAAACCCTCCGGGTATCGAGAATACAGGATCAGCAGTGTAGCCGGTGTATGCGGCCGCAAGGTTGTTGGAAGCGCCCGGCGTGGGTATGCTGAAGTATTTCATCGGCGAAATCCCATCAGGATGGCATCCGTAAGAATGATCTGTAAGTATCGTTCCGAATGTTACCTGACTGATAACCGAACCTGCACTGTTTGATAAAACAAGCGTTTCGCCATTCTGCGATAATTTAAAGTTAGTATGCAGGGCAGAAGCGCTGAAATTGAACCACGAAGGAACGGCGCCATAGTTATTCGAACTGTTTTTAATTCCTATGGAAAGCCATGGGCGGGAAGTCAGATCAGATGATAATGGACTTAAATTATGAACTTGTATCGCCAACACATTATTCCCGTTCACTAAAAAAGTCTTCAGCAAACTTTCGTCAATCACAAAAGCATCAGGCATTCCGCCGGCATACATATGGGCCTCGTGTTCTGCAAAAGCAGTTATTGAAAATCCTACAGGTTCGCCGTTAACACCGATGTTGGCGCGTGCGATCTCAACACCGTTGATATAGGCGACAAAGGCGTCATCGTAATCCATATGCAATACCGCAGAAGCTATCTGGGATGTATCAACAATATTAAAAACATGCCGCATATATACGGAGGTCGCCGGAGAGGAAATCACGGTGTTGTCATCGCCGTCGCCGTACCCGATCCCGCCCGGGCCTTGCGCCCATGTGCCGTCATTGAACGACCAGAGCCTTCTCCAGTTTGAATCAGGCTCTGCAAATGGTTTTAAATAACGCCAGGTGTCCCCGGAATAAACTACAGTTTCCCAGTGATTGAAATACTTTTTACGGTCTTTATCCGAGGCGAAAAGCGTAAGAAAACCATAGGGCGGTATATTGACACCGGAAGGAAAGGTCCATTTGTCAGGCTGGCTGACGTTATCACTGATCTTATAACCGCCCAGGTAAACTACAGAAGAACCTCCGTTATACATCTCGATCCAGTCGGGATAATCCCCGTCTTCATCCATATACACAGAACTGTTGGAGGACGAAATCTCATTGATAACCACCTGAGCAGGTACTTCAAAAACGAAAAGAATAAAAAGCAGAATAAAAAATATTTTTTTTATCATCTGTTTATTTCATTTTGACCCATTTATGTGTAATTTTTTTCTCTCCATGAATGATTTCGATCACGTAAATACCCAGTGACAACTGTGTTAGATCATTTTCCAGCCTGAAAATTCCGGAAATATTTTCGTGAGATGCCATGTGTTTTCTGCGCCCCAAAATATCAATAGCATCAATTTCAAGATTTGCAGATTCATCAAAGTTGCCTTCAATGGTCATAAGGCTTGTTCCGGGATTAGGGTAAATATTGAAATCATCCGAAAGGCTATTGTTGCTTATGTATGTGCCGTCATAAATTTTCAGCGAATCCATAATGCTGTCCGTAAAACAGGTGTTATGGGCGATCAATTCAATGTGTTTCATTCCGGGGATGGTGTATGTATGTTGCGGATATTGCTGGTTACTGTAGCCATCCACGGCATCATCAAAACTCCAGTTGTAGTGAGATGCGTTGACTGAGAGGTTAACAAACTGTATCATATCGCCGGTATTATAATGATCGATAGTGGTCCAAAACACTGCAGTAACGGGTTTGTCAACGGTTACTTCCACAGATGCAAGAGCCCAGCAACCTGTGCTGTCACTGACATAAGCGCTGTAAACCGAACTTTCATCAGGGAGCATCGATATGGATGAGCCGGTAGTTCCGTCGGACCATAAATAATTGCTTCCCCCACTAATGGTCAAGGTAATTGACGCCCCCTCGCAAATAGTAGTATCAGGAGTAATTGAATAACTAACCGAACAATATTCGCAACTGCCATCGGACATGTTTGCCATTGGGTTGTAATTTACTGCCATGGTATCCATGCATCCCACAATAACCGGCGCTGTATAGATGTATTCAAAATAAAGTAGATTATACAGTTTGTCGGTATGCGCTTTTACAACAGGATGGCGGACATCTTTAGCGTAATAATTATAATAATATTGAGTGTCGGCAACGGTATATACTGGTGAAGTTAAGTAAAATGCAGTGTCATACCGGTATTCGGCACATTTAACCCGTAGCACATCCGGGTAATAGTTCAGCGGCGTTTCGAGCTGGCCCCAACCGTCCACGAGTATATTCCTTTTTGTTTTTATCTGGTAATTAACAAGTGGAAGAGCATTAGGAATGGTGACTACAGAAAATTCGGTTTTTGAATAACCATAGGTGAATTGATTACTTAATATTGTATCCGGATTACTATAATTGCCATGAACAGTATCCATGCCCTGCCCGAAATCACCGATGAGCGTAAGGCCTGTCCTGCTATAAGCGTTGGTGCCTGAAGTACAATAATAAACGTAGGTCAGGTTGCCTGCAACTTCTGCGTTGGCAACTGTGGCCCCGGGATGAAATGATGCCCACAGCGTCTGGGCAGAGGCATAGTATTTTACGCTGTCGTGAATAACAGGCGTTACATTGGTGAAATCATAAAACTGGTTAGGCCCCGCGTTGCCTAAAACATTCACCGGGGCCAAAACATAACCGCGCCCGATCTGTAAACCGCCAACAGGGAAATTATTACTGTTGAGTGTGATTTGGGAAAACACACCTGCTGTAGTGAGCAGACAAATTATTGATATAAGAATAAATCTGAGTTTCATCGGTTTTACCCAAATATTATTATACAAATTAAATAAAAAAAAATCAAGAAATCAATAATAATCAATAATAAGACCGGGCTTATCCCTTAAAAAAGTCCAGGAACCTGAAATTGATGCCTTTAATTGAAGACTGCCGGAAATTTCATATATTTGCTAAAGTAAAAGTGACCCCTGCTAAGAGTTATTAACCCATAATCATTCTCTTCCATGAAAAAAATCCTTATCCTGTCGGCATTTCTTATTACCTTCCAAATGCTTAAAGCCAGCCCCGGTGATTCTATCTTCAACATGTCCTACATTCATAATCTTTATATCACCTTTCCGTATCCCAATTTCTATGACTCCCTGCTATACACTAACACTACAGACGAATACATTGCCGTGGACATCAATTTCAATGGAGAGATATACAGCCAGGTTGGCATAAAAGTAAAAGGTAACTCATCATTCAACAATCCCAGTCAGAAGAAATCTTTCAAACTTGATTTCAACACTTTTGTTGCGGGGCAGGATATTCATGGCCTTAAAAAACTCAACTTTAACAACTCCTTCAAAGATCCGTCCTTTATGCGCGAAAAACTCACCAATGAATTCCTCATAGACCACAAACTGCCTGCCCCGCGCGTAACATACTGCAATGTATACATGAACAACCAGCTTTGGGGGCTTTATACTATTGTAGAAGAAATTGATGATGAGTTTTGCTGGCATTGGTTTGACAGCAACGATGGCAACCTCTTTAAAGGCGACCCGCATGGCACCCTGCAGTGGAAGGGCAGTATGAATCAGCCGCTTTACGAATCCGATTATGAACTTAAGAACAACAGCACCCTGAACGATTGGAGCGATCTGATATCTTTGATAAATGTGATCAACAACACTCCTGATAACGGCTTGCAGGCTGCCCTGGATCAGAAACTGAATACTTCCAAGTTTGTAAAACAATGGGTGGCCGAAAACATTTTTGTAAGCCTGGACTCATACATCGGCAGCGGACACAATTATTATATTTACCACGACACAGTCACCGATAAGTTTCAGTGGATAGCCTGGGATAACAACGAATCATTCGGAAGCTTTAAAATGAACCTCACCAGCCCTCAACTGATAAACCTCGACATGTACTTTATCAGCTCGCCCGGCGCCAGGCCCCTTTGTGAAAAAATGATACAGAATGTATATTATAAAAACCTTTATGATATGGCTTATTGCAAACTGAGGGATGATTTTACCAACGCATATTTTGATCCCAAAATTGACTCCTTGCGGCCTGTCATTCAAGCCAGTGTTTATGCCGATCCGAAAAAATTCTACACTAATTCAAAGTTCGACTCAAGTTTTAATTATAATCTGGTTTTACCCGGGCCGGAAGGATTAACTGTTTTTGGATTAAAAAACTTTATCGCGGCGCGTGCAGTTGCTATTCAAAACAGCATAACCAACAACGCTGTGGATTGCTCGTTACAGGTGCCTGAGCATGTTTTGCCGCAAAATGAAATCATCCTTCTTTATCCAAACCCTGTCACTACCGGTTTTTTTATTAAAACTGAAATTCCCATCTCAGACATCAGGCTCTTCGACCTTCAGGGACGAATGCTCCAATCCTTTCCGGTGAATTCCGAATATATCGATGTGAGCAAATTCAGCCGGGGAATATATTTGCTGAGGATAAACGATGTAATAGTCAGGAAAATTAGCTTACAATAAAATGGTTTTACCATTCTTTGTCACTCCTGTTTGATACAGCACAAATCTTCTTGTTTTTTGAACAGGATATTTTCATTTTCTGAAACTGGCTGTACTCCTTGCTTGGCAAGCATAACATATGCTGTGAGGTAAATAAAACTGTAAAGGCCTTGGATTTTTATTGATTTTCAGATTTGTAATAGTTTAGTTCCGTGAAGATAATTCACGATTCAGGCAAATAGTATGAATGTACCCGAAAAGGTATAATTGTAAAATTATTTCAAAAAATTACTGCTAAAGCGGTAAATATGATATAATAATATCAAAAAGTACAGAAATAAATTAAAAAATACTTATATAGCGGTAATATTTTGAATATTCCTTGACTTACTTAGTGAATTGTTGTATCTTTGCCGCTAAAACGGTAATTATGCTTAACCCGGATATTTTATCAAAAGTAATTAAGAAGCACAGAAAAGCAGCCGGACTAAGCCAGCTCCAACTGGCAGAGATGGCAGGTGTCGGCAAAACTGTGATCTTTGATCTTGAAAAAGGTAAAGAAACAATTCAGCTTGATACCTTAAGGAAGATTCTCACTGTATTGAATATAAAGGTTGTCTTGCAAAGTCATCTTATGAACCAAATATTGAATACAGATGAGAACAGCTAAAGTTTATGTATGCGGAAAGGAGGCAGGGCTGCTTACTGAAATTATTTTCGGGAAAGAGTACAGTTTCATATATAATGAAGGATACTCCGGGTTGCCTGTCTCACTTACCATGCCGGTCAGTCAGAAATCTTTTACATTCGATCATTTTCCGCCATTCTTTGATGGACTTTTACCAGAAGGACACCAGTTGGAAGGCTTGTTAAAACAGGGAAAAGTTGACTCGAATGATCTTTTTTCACAATTAATGATAGTTGGAAATGATACTGTAGGCTCCGTTACAGTGAAGGAGGCATCTTTATGAAACGTTGCCCCATCACTTACGAAACCTGCGGGAAATCTTTATACAGCGAAAAAGGTTTAAGGTTGCTATCACAAAATCTTGAAAGGCTGGAATTGCTTGAATACACAGCTGCCGAACAAAGATCGGAGGCCTTGGCCAGGGCAACTAAATTATCTATACAGGGTGTACAACCAAAACTCAGTGCGATCTTAAATATTAAAGATTCCAGATTTGAATTGGTTGATACCGGCGGAAAATATATCCTGAAACCGCAGCATCATATTTATCCTCAGCTTCCGGAAAACGAAGATGTGACCATGCGGATGGCAAAGGCAGCCGGAATAAACGTTCCGCTGCATGGCATGATCTGGTCTAAAGATAGGTCGCTGACTTATTTTATTAAACGGTTCGACAGGGCAGGACATAAGGATAAAATTCCGCTTGAAGATTTTGCACAATTAGCGGGACTTTCAAGAGATACGAAGTACAATTACACCATGGAGAAACTTATCTTGCTTATTGACGAGTTTTGTACGTTCCCGGTAATTGAGAAGGCAAAATTGTTCCGGCTTGTGCTTTTTAATTTTCTTACCGGAAACGAAGATATGCACCTCAAAAATTTTTCCGTGATAAGGAATGGAAATAAAATTGAGTTATCTCCGGCCTACGACCTTGTAAATTCAACCATTGTTTTAAAAGGTGGTGCTGAAGAAATCGCTTTATCTCTTGCCGGGAAAAAGAGAAAACTCACCAGGAAAGTGCTTGTTGATTATTTTGGAAAGGAACGATGTGGACTAACTGATAAAATTGTGAACAATATTTTAACTGAAATAAATCAGGCAAAAAAAACCTGGTTTTTTATGTTAGACAATAGTTTCCTAAATTCTGAGTTTAAAGAAAAATATAGGATTTTACTTGAAAAAAGAATAAAGATATTGGAATTATAGAGAGACGCTCACTTTCCGATACAGAATTTACCAAAAATATTTCCGAGTATATCTTCTGTAGTTATTTCTCCGGTAATTTCTCCAAGAAAATGCATTGCAGTTCTGATGTCAGATGTTAGAAGGTCTGACGATAGGTTTTTGTTTAATCCATTCTCAATATTTTCAAGCGCATCCCTTGTTTTAGTTAGTGCTTCGTAATGCCGAATATTTGAAACAATGGCATTGTCAGAATTGAACGTCACGTTTACAGAGCGCAATAAAGCATCAATAAGTAAAGTTATATTCTCTTTTCGTTTAGCCGAAATAAATACAGTTTCAAGCTCTACTAATTGGCTGAATTTTACCGGCGTTTTTACAAGTTTATCAATCTTGTTGGCAATGATAATGAATTTTTTATCAGAATTTTTTATGTGTTCTGAAAAATCAGTGAGGTCATGTTTTATATCATCAACTGTGGTTTTCGAAATGTCGATGACATAAAGGACAATTTGTGACTGTTCAATTTTCTGGTACGTTCGCTCAACACCCATTTGCTCAATTTCGTCCTTGGATATCCTTATTCCAGCGGTATCAATAAATCTAAAAGTAGTCCCATTTATTGTCAATGTATCCTCAATGGCATCACGAGTAGTGCCAGGAATTTCCGAAACCAGCGCTTTTTCTTCGTTCAGCAATGCGTTGAGCAACGTGGATTTCCCGACATTCGGTTTGCCTACTATTGCTACAGGGATTCCATGTTTTATTACATTACCCTGAGCAAAAGATTCTATAAGTGTGTGGATTTCATTTTTTAATTCAGAAACCAAAGTCTTAAATTCATCCCGGTTGGCAAATTCGACATCTTCTTCACTGAAATCTAACTCTAGCTCGATCAATGATGCAAAATTGATAAGTTTTTCCCGTAATAGTCTGATTTTATCTGAAAATCTTCCCCGTATCTGGCTAAGGGCAAGGTCGTGAGCGCTCTTTGAAGTGGCAGCAATAAGGTCGGCGATAGCTTCTGCTTGTGTCAGATCAAGCTTGCCATTCATAAATGCACGCATAGTAAATTCTCCGGGTGTTGCCAGTCTCAAGCCAGAAGCAATGAGAACCTCCATCAGCTTTTGTTGAACATACATTGACCCATGGCAGTTGATCTCAACAATATCTTCTCCTGTAAAAGAATTCGGAGCTCGGAAAACACTTATCAGAACTTCGTCTATCGTCTCTTCTTTGAAAACAATTTTTCCGAAATGAATTGTATGAGAAGCAGCATTTTTTACCACAGTTTTTTTTTGCGGAACGAAGATCTTGCCAAGAATACCAAAAGCTTTTTTCCCGCTGATACGCACAAGGGCAATGGCTCCGACTCCCGGAGGTGTTGAAATTGCGCAAATGGTATCTTCCGGATTGGAGGTGTGTTTCAGACTCATACAGGATAATACTTAATTATTACAAAATTACTTGTTTTTAGGTTTTTTTGAAAAAAATAATAAAAACACCATAGTATTAATTCATTATTATAATTTTGTTTTAATAAAACGGCTTTAATAAAAAAGATTTCATGATAAAATCTGAAAATATTCCAGTGGAGAAAATTAATAAGTATGGTTTTCTGATACTTTTTGTGGTTTTATTCCTATTGATATTTTATAAAGTATTTAATATTCCCATTACTCACGATGAAACGGCTACTACTGTTCATTACTGCAATTTCAGTTACTGGCAGATCATGATGTATCCGGATAACTGGCCAAACAATCATATTTTAAATACGATCATGGTCAAGTTTTTAATTTCGATTTTTGGAGCTGAACAATGGGTGGTGCGTTTTCCTAATCTCATGTCATTTTTGCTCTATGCGCTGGCAATTTACAGAATTAATAAAGCGGTTTTGAAAACATCATCCGTTTTTTTTATTCCTGCAGCCGTTTTGTTTATTTGCAATCCATATCTGCTCGACTTCTTTGGGCTAAGCAGGGGATATGCCATGTCGTGCGCTTTGTGTACCCTTTCGGTAAGTTACCTGATCACAGGATTTATGTTGCTTAAACAACGCAATATTTGGTTTGCTTTCTTTTTGGCGATGCTGGCATCATACGCTAATTTTACCTTATTGGTTTTTTTAGTGGCCGTACTTATTTTTGTATGGTTATTCTTTATTATTCGCCACAGAACACAAAAAAAGAAGATCATTTTTCCGACGGTTCTGATTATTTTATTTTTTGTTGGATATGCAGCATTAATAGCAGTTCCGATCATAAAAATGCAAACCACCAATCAGTTTCAGTTCTGGGAATCGGCTGGATTTTACAAGGCAACTATTCTTCCTTTGGTAACATTATCGCTTTATGGTTCAAAATGGTCCTCCGAAGTGTTAGTTCATGTAATTTCAATTTTTGTTATAGTTGCGGTCTCCGGTGGACTGATTTATATATTTGTAAAGTTTATTCGTTCTAAATTTAATCTGGAAAGTTTCCGGGAGCCAATATTTGTGGCGAGTGGCATTATAACGCTGACAGCCCTTGTTAATATTTTTCAGTGTGTTTTTATGCGCACACCAAATCTTACCGGGAGAACCGCTTTATTCTTTTTTCCGTTATTCGTAATTGTTATTGTTGCGCTGATCGGGCTTATTAAAAATCAGAATGTGACAATTTTCAAGGGCGTAGTTTCATTGATAGTAAGTGTTTTACTCCTGTTTCAATTAACAACCACTATGACATTGAAAAACGTAAAAGAATGGTGGTTTGATGAAAATACTTTTGAAGTAATTGATTATTTTCACAAAACCAGAACGAATCAAAACGTATCATTAAAGACAAACTGGCTATTTC
>Ga0209099_1003769_pt1 | contig 12069 bp, 18 predicted proteins | sample AD_JPNHW2_MetaG_FD_184430 | JGI IMG/M metagenome (GOLD analysis project Ga0209099, IMG submission 184430) | Active sludge microbial communities of municipal wastewater-treating anaerobic digesters from Japan - AD_JPNHW2_MetaG (SPAdes) (version 2) | ecosystem: Engineered > Bioreactor > Anaerobic...
CCCATTTCTTTTTTTAAAGAGGTTGCAAAACGGTTGCACTTATTCGGTTCGATTCCGAAAACTTCACTTATCCTGAGCTTGTCGAAGGAAAAGTTCATTGACATTGTTGGGAAACTATTCACCGCGATAGTGATTTGAAACTACCTCGCGGGAAAACAATCAAAGACTCCAGATCAATAACTTCCGGTGGAGGCCGTGCGAATCGGAAACCGGTTTGATTACTACGATATGCCTGATTAGCTCAGTGGTTTAGAGCGACCGCCAATAGTACCTTGATATTATTGGTAGGGAGGTCAGCGGTTCGAATCCGTTATCAGGCTCATGGCACAAGTCAGCGACGACCGACAACAACATGAATTGAACCTAAAGCGCAAAACTAAAAGCGCGATCAGGAAAAGGTAAAAATAAGCCTGATGACACCTGGAAAGAAGCGAACAGGACGCAGCCAAAACGAATCAAGGAGTGAAATGTTGTCTGACAGCCGGGAAAGACCGGCAAAACGGAGTGTTCGATTTGCATGGTTGAGTGAGGCAAGCGCCGAAAGGGAGTTGTCCAAAAACCTAAACATTTGAGAAGCGAGGTTTGAGCCCTCACACTCCACGACATTTTATTTTTTTTGACGCATTTGAAATCATGTTTTTGCCCGGATTGGTCCACGCCAGTGGTACATAACCGGGCAAAATTTTTAAAAACCAAAATTTATGGAAACGAAAATAATTATTTGCGTTGCAATTGTGTTTGCACTATTTGTGGTTTTCATGTTTGTTACTGCTTCGCTGGAAGCCAAAAACAACAGGCTTTCGGCTGAAAATGACGATCTGAAAGGCGAAGTTGAAATAAGGGATATTCAGATCGAGATACTGAAAAATATAATTTCAGACTCTGAAAAAGAAACACGTTTTTAGCATGAAACTTAAAACTGCCGAAGAACGCGCTATTCCGTTTTTGAAAAATAAGGTAAAACTTGACGATTATAACAAAAATGGAATGTTTAAAGATGGATTTTTCAACCCGATTTGTCCGCCTGATTACAATTTTATAACTGGAAAACAAGAGCCTTTAATTACTTCTCAGCGGGGTATGCGCGAAGTAAGTTTAGCCAGGAGAGTTAACGGAACGCCAATTTTCAGGAATTAGTATGGCCAGACCTCAAAAAACAAATGCCGATTATTTCTCGCACGACACGGGCATGAGAAATGATTTGAAGATTAAAGCCATTCGCCGAAAATTTGGGCTGGAGGGTTATGCAATCTGGTGTATGATGCTCGAAGTACTAACCGATAGCGATAACCTTGAGCTTGAATACAACGAAACGGAATTGGAATTAATATCTGCCGATTTCGATATCGATGCTGAAAAACTGAAAGCGATAATTGATTACTGTGTGTCGCCGCTTCGTATTTTAGCTGTAGAAAATGGTTTTTTATTTTCCGAAACTCTTAAAAAACGCCTTGATTCTTTATTTCAGAAGCGAAAACGTCAACAAAAAATAGTTATCGACGTCGATAACTCAAAAAAATATGAGTTTACGAATGTTTTAGCTGTTGATAATACACATAGTAAAGTAAAGGAAAGTAAAGTAAATAAAATAAAAGTAAATGAAAGTAAAGAAAACACAAATAGTGAAGAAAATCAACTTGTGTTTTTTGAAAATACGGACATTCATTTTTCGATTCTTGAATTTTTCGGATTTACCGAAATGCGAAACCCGGATAAACTTCAGCAGATTTCAATTTTCCTGAATATACTTTTCACCGACGGGCGAATTAATCAGTTTACCGATCAGTTTGAAGCTTATCGCCTGTATAAGGAAAAATCGAGCACGGCCAAACATTCGTTTCCGCGATTTTTGGGAACGATTGAAACCAGATATCTTGATGGTGGTTGGAATCAAGAAAACTGGACCGACCGCCTGAATGCAATTGCAAAACGAGAATCATCCGATTCGCCGTTTAACTCAGAAAAAACGCAAAGCCTGCGGGAAAGGATCGTAAATGGAAAAGACTGATTTTTCGCGAACCGAAATTAAAGACATTAGCCGAACGGATATTGCCGGGCTAGTTTTCGATATAGTTGAAGATTTGCACAAAATGTGCTCGCAAAAAATTGACGATGATAATGTTCAGTTTACTGTTAAAAAGTTTGTTGAGTTACTGAATGGTCCATATCGTTCCTGGTGTTGGGGCGAAGTGCGAAGCGTTATGAATTTGGGTGTAACAGGGTCGTATGGAGGCAAGTCAGAAAAAATAAACTTTCAGACGCTTGCGACATGGATGAAGCGATCTCAGGCTGGTCGCTCGTCGAACTATGCCGAAAGGTCGATTTACGAGGCGCACCAAATAGCTGGTGAAACAGTAGGAAATTTTGCGGATATATCGGACAGGTGGAAAGAATTTAGAGAATGGATGCAGGAAAATCACCTTTGGTTTGTAGATAACATTTCCGAAGAAAACTGCAATCTGTATCATTCTGCAAAACGAACCCGCAGTTTGGAAAATTTCAAAGATATGCTTGCTATTGAGCCCGATCCGGGCTATATGGAAAGGGTAAAAAAAACTACACTTGAACAATTCAGAATAGAGCATGAAATACTTGATTGATTTTGATATTCGATTATCAGAAGACAAAAAAACGCTTGAATTGCTGAGAAATAACCAAGTTTTTGAAAAAATTGAAGGCGAACAGGCTAACGAAATTTACAAGAAGTTGGTAAAAATTGACGATTTAAAATTACTCGGATTTTCATACTGTTATCTTGAATTTGACGGAAAACTAGACGAATGGTACGAATTGCGTTTGGTTGAACAAAATGCTTTAACAGAAGGTGTTTCGCTGATGTATCATCCTAAAACTGATTTGTTTGAAGTTCCTGAAAACGGATTGGTTTTTTCTAAATATGAAAAAGTGGAAAAATACATAAAAGCATTTTCGTTATGAAAAATTACAATCACGAAATATGGCACATGTGTAAGTATTGCGGCTGCGAGTTCGATATGCGATTATGTAATTGCTACTGCCCAAAATGCGGAAAGAAAAATAACATTTAACTTATTAAATTATGAAATGGATTTTGCAACCGATAAAATCTTTCCGGGAATGGAAAGAACGCCGATACCTGAAACGTATGATTACTGAAGCGAAACGTTTGCATCTGATTACAAAAAAACAATATCACGTTGTACCGCTTGAAGGTGGAAAGCTTGATATTGTTGATAACCATTTTTTGAAAAGCTACAACAGAATTGATAAATCAGGACGTATTACCGGAATTGAGTTGCGAAAAATGGCTTTGTACTCTACCCCGCTTGACGGGCTGCTACTGAAACTGGAGGCAATGAAACATCGAAAAGCAACAAAGTAATGCAAAAGCAACGATTAATTAGGCCGTGGATTCCGCAACATAACCGCACCACAAAAATGGAAGAAAGGCCGCGAAGTGCCGACGAATACCATACAGCGCGATGGACGCGCGAAAGCCGGGATTTTCGCCGCTTGCATCCGCTTTGCCAAAGGTGCGAATCGAAAGGTATCATCCGCGCCAGCGAAGTAACCGATCACATTGTTCCTTCTGAAGTTCACGGCGACTTCTGGGACCGTAAAAACTGGCAGGCATTATGTAAACGGTGCAACATTGAGAAGGGAAATGAAGATAAGAAATTGATTCAACAATTCAGGAATGAAAACCGAAAAGACAATTAATCAACTGATTACTGAATTTGTATCAGAAAAAGATGTTCGCGAACAAACAAGAAAACAATATCAAACAAACCTAAATCAATGGTTCAGGTGGTTGAATTTGCAAAAAATCAATGTTCGTAACCCGCGCCGTGCCGATGCCATTGCCTTTAAAGATTACCTGAATAAAACAAAGTCAACATACACCATTGCATCGTATGTAACTGTTTTGAAACTGTTTTATAAGTGGCTGGAAGATCAGGGAATTTACGAAAATATTGCGTCAACTGTTAAGTTTCCAAAGCGATCAGATCAACATACAAAAGGCTACCTGAAACAAGATCAGGTTATTGATATGCTGGCCGCCATGCCATTGCGAACTATCAGCGATTTTAGGAACTATGCAATCGTTAACCTGATGCTTCGCACCGGGATGCGACGTTGTGAAGTTGTAAGAATGAATGTAGAGGATTTGATAATCAGTAATGATGTGTATCAGTTACATATCCAGCGAAAAGGAAGATTATCGAAAGACCAAACCATTACGCTTGATAAAGCAATAGTTGATCCAATTCGCGAATACTTGTCACTTCGCGCTCCGTTTGCTGATAGTTCTCCGGTATTCATCAACCATTCACGGTTCAATATCAATCAGCGAATCAATGAGGATTACATATCAAGGCTCGCAAAAGAATCCATGCGCCGGATAGGTATTGAACGCAAAGATATGACCTGTCATTCATTCAGACACACCGCCGCAATTACAGCTATCAAAGCTAAAGCATTGCCGTACGAAGTTCAGCAAATGTTAGGGCACCGAAGCGGCTCAACTACTGAAATCTATTTTAAAGCCGCTGAAGCCGAAACGATGAGCAATAACCCTGCTATAAGCGCAATAGCCTTATCTTATCAGAAACAAACGAAAACCGTACAAAAACAAGCTGTTTCGCTTTAATATGTCTATAAGGTTCAATTAATAGAGAATTATACGAACCTATTCTATTGAATAATGTGATTATTAAAAGTTAGTAATATCAATCATGCAACGCTTTGAGGGATAGGGGGTAAAAATCTCTGAGTCAAATATGCGTAAGACCACTACCCTATCAGGTTACAGACGCATGCAAAATTACCAAATATGAGCCATTTTAGAAATCAGTTGAATTTAGACTTTAGTGGAGTTTCAATGAAAAATCAAAATATTAGTCAGAAAGAAAAGACTGAAAATAAGATGCTGAAGAAAATTACAAAGCATAATTTCAAGTTCAAAAACAAAATTGAAAACGATTGCGAAGTAATAAAGCAGCTTGTTTCAGAACTTCAACCTGATGAGATTCTGAATTTAATCAGCAAAGAATTTGATTCGCCTAATATAGTTCTGTCATTTGTCAATCAGATCGAAAGATTGTTTGTCGCAACGTGGGCCATCACTCCTGCCGGAATTGACGCGCTTGTGAAAATCGCTTCAAACGAAATAATAAAAGAATGCTGGATAATACTTGACAAAACACATTCGTACAAATGGATATTTCAATCAGATGCTTACAAGATTTTGCGCGGAAAAGTAAAAATCAAGTTTTTAGCCAACCATTCAAAATTCATTTGCTTTCAATTGAGTTCAGGCGAAATGGTAAACTTTGTTGGCTCCATGAATTTCAGCAGAAATCCACGCTTCGAAAATATAACGATAGACAAAACTCAGTCAAATTTCGAGTTTTACCGCGACTTTATTAAAAATATTGGAGGCGAAATCGTATGAATGCTGGCCGCAAATCATTACCAAACGAAATCAAGAAACTACGCGGAACCGATCAGCCTTGCCGAGTAAAGGAAACTATTGATGTTCCAAAAGTCGGTGACATTTCACAGGTTATTAATGTTTCAAAATTGAAGGTTCTCAAAACAAAGCGTGCAAAGCAGATTTTTAAAGAAAAGGCAAACCAGCTTATTGCGCTTCAGATTTTAACTGAAATAGATTTTGAACAGCTTGCAATTTATGCCCATTCGCTCGACACCCTTTTCGATTGCATTGATAATATCACAGCATCAGGTAAATTTTCAGAAGTACACGATGAAAATGGGCGTATCCTTCGGTTTATCCAGAATCCTTATCTAAAACTTTATCAAGATATGGTGCAAATCTGTTCAAAAATCGGTTCCGAATTTGGTTTTTCGCCTGTTTCCCGCATGAAATTACACGCAAAACCAGAGGAAAAAGACCCTTTGCAAGAACTTATGAAGCAATTTGGAGGATAAATGAACCCGAAAAACTACATCAAAACAGTCGAAAAATACATTTCAGATGTGCTTTCAGGCGAAAAAATTGCCGGAAAATTGGAGATTTTAGCCGTCAAACGGCATCTTTCCGACATAGAAAATGCTCACGAACGCAAAATTTTCTTCGACGATAAGGCAGCACGTAAAGCATTTGCCTTTTTTTCACTGCTAAAACACAGCAAAGGAGTGTTTTTTAACAAGCCTTTCGATCTTTCCCCATGGCAAGCGTTCATCGTTTATTCACTTTTCGGGTGGAAACGCGCCGACGGATCACGCCGGTTTAGATATGCCTATGTTGAAGTTGCCAGAAAAAACGGAAAAACAACTTTTGCCGCTGCAATCGCTTTGCTCATGATGGTTTTCGACGGCGAGCGGGGAGCCGAAATCTATTTTGCGGCCACCAAAGAAAAACAGGCAAAGATTTGCTGGGACGAAGCAAAAAACATGGTTGGCACTTCAGGCCTTTCAAAATACATTACTGTTTTCCGAAGTTCAAACACACTGGTCATGGACTCCACGCTTTCAAAAATGGAACCGCTTTCTGGCGACTCAAAAGTTCAGGACGGGTTGAACGTTCACTTCGCTGTTTGCGACGAAAAACACGCTTGGAAAACCGACGAGCTTTACAACGTGCTCACATCGGCCACCGGCGCCCGCCGCCAGCCAATGATTTTCACCATAACCACCGCCGGATTCAACAAATCGTACCCATGTTTTGACGAGCGCAAAGTAAACGTCGAAATTTTAGAAGGTGTCAAACAACAAGACAATACTTTCGTCATGATATTCACGCTAGATCCTGGCGACGATTACAATGATCAGCGCCTTTGGCAAAAGGCAAACCCAAACATCGGCATTTCAACCAATCGCGAATATATTTTTGAAGAATACGAAATCGCCCGAAATCACAGGGGGACCAAACTAACCAATTTCCTTACAAAACTCCTGAATATTTGGGTTGATGCTCCTACGGTTTGGATTCCAGATGAAAAAGTTGCTGCCTGCTCGTACGATACGACTGAAGAAATGCTTTACGGTAAAGAATGTTATTCAGGTCTCGACCTCGCAAGCCATGTAGATGTTAATGCCTTGGCTCATTTTTTCCCGAACGTCAATGGCCATCCGGTGGCTAAACTTTTCTTTTGGGTTCCTGAAGCCAAAATTCAGGAAAACGCCGACCGTGTCGATTACCGTCTCTGGCGCGAGCAAAAATTCATGTTCTCAACGCCCGGTGATTTGATCGATACCGAATGGATCACTAACGGAATTCTCGAAGTAACCAAAAAATACAAGTGTTTGGGGTTGGCTTACGACCCTTACAAAGCTCATGGCGGCATTGTTCAGGGTCTAATCAAAGGAGGTATGGAAAGAATTATCGACGAGTATTCGCAATCTATCCGTTCAATGTCCGAACCAACCAAAGAACTTGAACGCATGGTTACGGGTGCCGAAATCGACCTGATGAATAACCCCGTTTTGCGCTGGATGTTCCGAAATGTAACCATTTACACCGACCCAAATAATAACATTAAGCTCGATAAGTCAAAATCACAGAATAAAATTGACGGAGTTGTTGCTCTGGCAATGGCAATCGGTGAGTATATGACCAAAACAGCGGGCAAAAAACAAGATATTAACAAGTGGGTTCCACGTTCAATGCCTTCATTATGATGTCAGAACGATACATTCAAATGCTAGATAAAGCTGGTTTTTGCTCACTTTTTTGGGAAAAATGGAAAACCGGAGACTATGCCCGCCATGAAGATGCTTACGAATCGCTCGAAACTGAATACATCGAGTTTTTTGGATGCCGAAAATACAAGGATTTCAAAAGCTTCAGAAGACGAAGGGACGAATAACGAAAAAGTATATGCGGTCGGCTGCGATGCAAAGCTCCACCGATTCAAATTAGTAATAACTTAGATATGGGGGTAAAAGGAACAAGAAAGAACCAAACCGCAACTGACGTATATACGGGGTTAGCAACTGTGCGGAAAAAACCCGACACAGACACCCACAGAGAACTATGCCAGAGAGGCGGTAAATGGCTTACTAAACATTCGCAAAACGTATTAGTGCCTAATTGCAACATTGTGGCAGTTGAACTTTTTACACAAGTAGAACCAGAAATACCCGATATTATTGGTTGGTGCAGTTGGTGTTCAATTATGATAGAAGTAAAAGTTCAACGGTCAGATTTTCTACAAGATTTCAAAAAGCCATTTAGACAAATTTGTGCTGATGGAGTAGGTGAATTACGTTTTTACTTATGTCCTGAAAACATGATTAGTGAAAGTGAATTGCCTGAAAATTGGGGATTGCTTTACGAAACTAAACGAGGAATTAAAATTATAAGGAAAGCAGAAAGGCAAAGCACAAATTTGGCAGCAGAACGGAATATGCTGACAAGCTACATTAGGAATAAGACGCAGCATTGTTGGTAACGGCTTAGTATATGGTGCGTTGCGATTAGATGCACTAATTTTCAAATAACTAAAGACGACAATAAAATGAACAGACTAAAAATCAAAAACTACGCCAGCAATGCACTATATACCGTGTTAGTTGCTGTGCTTTTGTGGGTGGCAGTTAGTAGTATGATTCAGGCTTTTAAATGCACTGATATGACACAAACACAACTATTTCTACATATACCAAAGTCTTTTGTGTGCGATTGGAAGCATTGCAACTAACGCTTCGGGCGTATGGCGAGAGCTTTGAGGCACGAAAAGCGGAAAGCCATTCGATTTGAGGCTTTAGCTATACGCCATGTTAAGGAATGTGCGCAAGCGCTTAGTCTAATCTAATACAAAGAGAAAATGGAAACAGAATTAATTGATTTTTTAAACGAAGTAATGGACAACGTGGAAGTACCACGTAGATTAAGATTATGGGCATTAGAATTGAAGTCATCAATTAATTCTGAGCCTCAAATTGAAGCCCGAAGCGTTAAGGAAAATGAGCAGACAAAGGAAGTTTGTCCTCTTTGTCAAAGTGATGATACTTTTAGTATAGAATTAGTTCATACAAAGTGTAGAAGTTGTAGTTGCCAATGGACAAACTGATTGGATGCGTCGCTTGCGCATTTTCCTTAACGGTCGCAGCTACCGGCAGGGCGGGTTTTGAAATGCTGCCATATCAATGAAACACAAACACCCGACTTGCCCGGTAGGTGTTTGTTATCGTTCAGGGCTTCGAGTCAGTTAATTAAAAATAAATACTTATAAATTATGAAAAGGTCAGATTTTTTTAAAAGCATTTTTGGAGTTGCTGCTGTGGTTGCACTTCCGAATCAATTACAGGCAACTGAAAGTGAATTTTCTTTTGATGAAATTTTTGAGGTACACGAAGGAAATGAAAGACTTGTTTATCCTAAAAAAGACAGTAAAATTTATCGTAGTATCAAAGAATTAATTGGTGCAGATCGAATATTAGATAAGAAATATTTCACTTGTTATTTGGGATTTCATTCAAATGTAATTCCGATAAAAGAAAGTTATTCAATCGCTGATTTTATGCCATTTGTTTTAGCACTAAATTCATACTACAAGAAAAATGATTCTTTTTCTGAAACAGATAAGGGAGTTTTTTTCAGAATGATTAAAGAGACACCAAAAACTATGTATTTTGATACTTTTCTTGGTGATGTAAGAGGTCAGTATCATTCTTAACGATGTGCCAATTAGCCTTGACGATAACGGTCGAGTGTTTGTTTGCGTTGCGATTAAATGCACAAAAATGTCAAATTACATAAAAACTAAATAAAATGAAAAAAGAATCGAATACCACAACAGTTAGCAATGAAATAAACACATTGTTAACAACTGGCTTTTCTTGGCAATCCAGATACAGTCGAAACGAGGAATCAGACAAACATGGACGGTGGGCAAGGCTTTGCTTTTATCGTGGTTTCTTAATCGCTTGGATTAGCAGAATTGACCATATTGATAGAGGTAGAATTTACACAGTTAAGGATTTCTTCCCGACAAATGGAAATGATATGCCTGAATATGTAGGTACTGAATTAGACTTTGAAAAAGCAAAAGTAGGGGTGGAAAAACGTTTCAACGAGTTTCTTAAAGCTTGTTGTTAACGTATCCATATACAAAACCCTATTAAAAATCAATAACTTATGAAAAAACTTTTAGCTAGTTACGAAGCAGAATTACAACTTCGCAACTACTGTTATCACACTATCAAATGCTATGTTGGCTTAGTACGGTTATTCATCATGCACTTTTACAAACATCCTTCCGTCATTTCCGAGGAAGAAATTAAACAATACTTGCGCGAATCATCTTCCCAGGCGCTTTTAAAACAACGTATCGGAGCAATCAAACGATTTTACGAGCTGGTTATAAAAGACCCGCTAAAATTCAAATACATTCAGTATCCGCGCACAGAGCAACATTTGCCCGACGTACTTTCAACCGACGAAATACGCCGACTGTTTGCAGCCTGTACCAACCTTAAGCACAGCGCCATCTTGTTTTTATTCTATTCAACCGGGATGCGCGAAAGCGAAGTGATCAACCTTAGAATTACCGATGTCGATTCTGGGCTAATGCAAATACACATTCGACAGGCAAAAGGCAAAAAAGACCGCATTGTTCCGCTCTCCGAACCAACATTAAAAGCCTTACGCGAATATTTTAAGTCCGAACACCCGCGCAATTACCTGTTCAACGGTCAGTTTTCCGACCGATATTCAGCCACATCCATCCAGCAATTTGTAAAAATGTATGCTGCTAAAGCCGGAATTAAAAAACGAGTTTACCCTCACCTTTTGCGCCATTGCTCCGCTACACACTCCTACGAATCAGGCACAGATTTAACTATTATTCAAAAAATACTAGGCCATAAAAACCAGAAAACAACCATGATTTACACCCACATATCAAACTCACTCATTTCAAAAGTTCGCACTCCTGATATGATGTTTCAATAAATTATTTTAAGCCCGATTTACACCCAAATCGGGCTTTTTTATGCCCTAAATTTTCCCATCACAAATACGACAATGTCGTATTGACTTGCCTCGTTTAATGTTTAAAATTTGTGTTGTATAACAGTGTTATAAAACACAAAACAATGCGAGAACTCAATTTTATCGACCGTACTTTATCAAAAATCGCACAAAAACGCGGGTTGCAGGTCATTCCATCTGCCGAATACAAGCCCGATTTTATGTCGATGAAAAACGTCGGTTTAAGTATCAATCACGATACCGCGCTAAAGTTCTCCGCTGTTTTTTCTGCCATCCGCATTCGCTCCGAAAACATTGCCTCACTTCCCAAAACTGTAGTGAAACAAACCGGAACCAAAAAGGAAGTCATGTTTTCGCATCCTGTTCAGCGACTTATTAGTCGAAAACCGAACAGCTACATGAATGCTTTTGTGTTTTGGGAGTTGATGAACGCTTATGTCGATGGTTGGGGAAACTCCTACGCCGTTATCGAGCGCAACAATTACGGCGATCCTGTCGCATTGTGGCCAATCTTGCCAAACAACATTTTGCCAACCTTATACAAAGGCGAATTATACTACCGAGTTTTCACAGGCGACTATGCAGGCGACTATTCGTCTGCCGAAATACTTCATTTCAAGCTTTTCACTAAAGACGGTATCAAAGGAATAGACCCGATTAGCAACATGTCTCAGGCCATTGGTTTGGGTCTGGCCGCCGAGCGTTTCAATGCCGAATTTTTTGAAAAAGGTGGTCACATCCGCGGCGTTTACGAAACCGACCAATCGTTGGGCGACGAAGAATACACCTCCGTTTCAAAACACTTAAATGCCGCTAAAAATTTCGAAACTCCGCTCCTGGAGTTCGGAATCAAGTACAAACAAATTACCATTTCGCCCGAAGCCGCTCAAATGATACAGCAGCGCACGTTTACTATTCAGGACATTGCGCGAATATTCAATCTTCCGCCTCACATGCTGGCCGAACAAAGCCGTTCCACATTCAGCAACATCGAGCATCAGGATATTCAGTTTGTAAAATACTCTATTCGCCCGAGCGTGAAACGTTACGAATCCGAAATCGAGGACAAACTTTTCTTCGACGGCGAAAAAGATTTCCTCGATACCAAATTTAACCTCGAAGGATTATTG
>Ga0209099_1003770_pt1 | contig 12066 bp, 10 predicted proteins | sample AD_JPNHW2_MetaG_FD_184430 | JGI IMG/M metagenome (GOLD analysis project Ga0209099, IMG submission 184430) | Active sludge microbial communities of municipal wastewater-treating anaerobic digesters from Japan - AD_JPNHW2_MetaG (SPAdes) (version 2) | ecosystem: Engineered > Bioreactor > Anaerobic...
CGCCCTACGGGCTATGGGGTAACGCTCTACGGGCTAGGGATTATCGATACAGGACCTAAAGGATTTCATCCTGCGGGCTATGGGAAAACGTTCTAGAAGCAAAGAAAAAGCTCCACCCGGAAGTGGAGCTTGTATCATGATAATTGGTATGTTAACTTAGTTTACTTTGTAGGTCTTATCGCCACGGTCAAAGAAACCGATGATCTGCTTGGCGGCGGCAATACCGGCATTGGTATTGGCTTCGGCAGTCTGGGCGCCCATCTTCTTGGGGGTATAATAGACGCGGTCGGCAAACAGCTCCATGAGTTTGGCGGAGCAATCCGGTTCGACATCGGAGATGTAGCGGAATTTCTTCTTTTCTTCAAGGGCTTTGAGCAGGGAATCTTCGTCGATGACTTCTTTGCGGGCGGTATTGATCAGTGCGGAATTATCTTTCATCAGGCTGAGCAGATCCCAGTTGATCGACTTCTTCGTTTCGGCTGTGGCGGGGATGTGCAGGGACACGTAGTCACCTGTCTTGAAGATGTCTTCGACCTTGGAAAGGGGCTTGACACCGTCTTTGGTCATGATCTCGCTGGCGATGTATGGATCGTAGGCATAGATCTCCATGCCGATCCCGCGGGCGATATTTGCCAGATAACGGGCAACGTAGCCATATCCGTAGAGCACCAGCTTTTTGCCGGAGAGTTCAGTTCCGCTCTTGCCGTTGAATTTACCCCGAGCCATGTAGATCATCATACCGATGGCGAGTTCGGCGACGGCATTGGAATTCTGACCGGGAGTGTTCATGACGACGACGTTGCGCGCGGACGCAGCTTTGAGATCGACGTTGTCATAGCCGGCACCGGCGCGCACCACGATCTTGAGATTCTTGGCGGCCGCAAGGGCGGCTTCATCGATGATGTCACTGCGGATGATCACGGCATCGGCATCCGCCAGAGCTTCATGCAACTGAGATACTTCTGTGTAGTTCTCCAGGAATACGTAGTCATATTTCGCGGCTTCGAGCTCAGCCTTGATCTTGGCGGCAGCTTCGGCGGCGAAAGGTTTTTCGGTAGCAACCAGTACTTTTGGCATGGTTTCCTCCATCTCGTTTTTTTGTCTTTGTCCAAGAATTGGCAGACAGTGATTTTGTGTCAACCAATTCTTGTTCAAAGCTCCGCGATATGCGGAATATTCCCTTAAACTCCGTACTTTGAGGTGATGTCCTCCAGCTTGGGAAGCAGCAAGACCTGGAACTGATCGATGCGGCTATCCGGCGCGGCGATGAATTCGATCTGGTCTTTAAAAGCCTGAAAGACGTTCATATCTGTTTTGATATGGGCGAGCAGATCTGGGTGGACGACGATGCGCATGTTCTTGTTGCGCACGAAGTACTCGGCGCGGTTCAGCCAGCGGTAGATCCGCATGGTCACGGCTTCGCGGGAGAAGACTCTGCCGCTGCCGTTGCAGAAGGGACAGGGATCGGAGAAATTGGCGATGAGAGTGGAACGCATCCGTTTGCGGGTGACTTCCACCAGTCCGAGATCGGTGAAGCTATAGACCTTGTTCTTGGCGCGATCGCGGCGCAAACCGCGTTTGAGTATCTCCAGTACTTCGTTCTTGTTGCCTTCGCTGACCATGTCGATAAAATCTATCACGATCACGCCGGAGAGATCTCTGAGCCTGATCTGGCGCGCGCATTCCGCAGCTGCTTCCAGATTGGTCTTCTTGATCGTGTCCTCATAATTGGACTTACCAGTGAAACTGCCGGTATTGACGTCGATCGCCACGAGGGCTTCGGTCTGCTCGATCTTGATGTTACCCCCGGAAGGGAGGTACACGCGTGAATGAAAGACCGTTTCGATCTTCTTCTCTATCCCCCAGGCGTCGAAGATGGGGGAGTCTTCCTTGTAAACCTCGACGTTGGAGATCAGATCGGGTGAAATGTCTTCCAACTGGTCGATGATCTTGCGGGCAAAGTTCTTATCGTCAACCACAAGTCTGTCCACGTGATCTCCGAAGAGATCGCGGATCAGATAGTTGTCGATGGCGTTCTCTTCGAAAACGCAGACGGGTGGTTTAGCATATTTGAGCTGTTTTTCGATCAGGCGCCAGGTTTTTGCCAGAGCGTTGTATTCGTTCTTGAATTCGTCTTCTTCGCATCCTTCGGCCTCGGTGCGGACGATCAGGCCATAGGTGGGATCCTTGACCGCGGAGAGGATGTTGCGGATGCGTCCCCGCTCGGTCTGGGAATAGATCTTGCGGGAAATGGCGATCTTATTTTTATTGGGGAAAAGCACGAGGTATTTCCCGGGGATGGAGATCTGCCCCGTTAGTCTTGCGCCTTTTGAGCCGATCGGGCCTTTATGGATCTGCACTACGATCTCCTGCCCGCTCTTGAGTAGTTTACTGATCTGAGAGGAATCGGTGGGATTGAGCCGTTTGAGCGGTTTGTCGTGCTCAAAAACGTCCAGGAAATCCTGAACGATGTCTGAATAGTGCAGAAACGCGGTACGATCCAGCCCAATGTCCACGAATGCCGCGCCCATGCCGGGCAGGACATCCTTGACGATCCCTTTATAAATGTTACCGACGGGGTTTTGCTTATCCTGTCTTTCGACGAAAAGCTCGACCAGCCGGTTATCTTCGAGAACGGCAACCCTCTTTTCCAGCGGGTGCACGTTGACGATGATCTCTGTGTTGAAGCTATCTTTTTTCATTTTAATCCATCTTGTAGGGTAAATAGTAGAGCCATTCCCCGGGCTGCAGAGTCTTGAGCAGGTATTCCTCGAGGTCAGCCGGTTCGAGCTGGTGACTGCGGGTCAGCGAGGACATCAGTCTGGGGAATGATTTTGTTTTCATGATCAGCTCAAAGAAACTGATCTTGGAAGGGTAATCAACGGTTTTGTAGTCTTTGACCTTGGCGAGAGCGGCAGCCTTGGCTATCGCCTTGTCCAGCCCGCCGACTTCATCGATGAGACCATTAGCTTTGGCGGCTGACGCGGAGAAGACGCGGCCTTCGGCAACGTCACCGATCTTATCCGCTGAGATGCCTCTGGCGCTCATGACGCGGGCTTTGAATTCATCATAGACGGCGGTGGAATTGCGGCGCATGGAATCCAGCATCTCCGGGTCGATATCGTTGAAGAGGCTGAGCTTCCCCGCGTATTTGCCATAGCCGAGAGTTTGGTTGCGGAGACCGAGTTTGCGCCCCAGTCCTTCGGTTCCGGGAAGCATCATGATCACTCCGATCGAGCCGGTGATGGTCATCTCATCCGCCATAATATAGTCGGACGCGCAACTGATATAGTACCCACCTGAGGCCGCGACGCCGTTCATGGAGACGACTATGGGCATCCTTTTCTTCAAGCGGGTCAGTTTCTGGTAGATCAATTCCGATTCCAACGCGCTGCCTCCGGGGCTGTTTACGCGGAGAACCACTGCTTTGATCGTCTCGTCTTTCTCTATGGCATCGAGAATACTCTGAACTTTTTTGGAACTTATGACTCCTTCACTGCTGTAGCCGGAATCCATGGAGATGTTGCCGTTCAGATTGACGACAGCGATGCGGGTGGGCCCGCTGGTCGAAGGCAGACTTGGATGGTACTTGGAAATACTCACTTTGTTTTCTTTGGTGATCTTGTACTGAGCCATCAGGTCATCGCGGGACATGACTCCATCGATAAGCTTATATTCGAGCGCGGTCTTGCCCGAAATGAAGTAATCCGGGCGTGTCTCAAACACTGCCTGGACTTCAGCTGAAGTGAGTTTCCGGCAATCCTGCACTGCCTTGAGGAGGAGGTCATAACGTGCCTTGAGCACGGCATTCAGATTTTCCTGGGTACCGGGCGTAAGCTGCGTCTGAGAATAAGGCTCTCCCGCGCCTTTGTAGGCACCGGACTGGAGGACGTGCATCCTGATCCCCAGCTTGTCCAGCATCTCTTTGTAAAACATGATGTTCGCCGATACTCCCTCGAGCATGAGGCCTGCCGAAGCAGAAGGATTCATATAGACCTTATCAGCGCTCAGACAGAGAAAATAGTCCTTCTGGCTCAGCATGTCGCCAAAAGCAATAACGGGTTTTTTGGATTTGCGGAAGTCCTGGATCGCCAGGCTGATCTCGGAGAGACCACTATAAGATACTTCGATGATCCCGGGTTCGAGATAAAGCCCCTTGATGCGGGAATCGTCCGCGGCAGCCCTGATCCTCTGGCAGATCTCCGGAACGCTGGGCTGATCCATGCCAAACATCTCATTGTATTCCAGCTCGTTGTAAGCGGGGATCATGCCTGAGCTGTTGATCACCAGCCAGCTGTTCTTTGAGACGGTTTGGACTCCTGTCGCCTTCCCCATGGTGGAACAGAATCCGATGCAAAAAGCTACGATCAGCACAACAGGGACAACCAGACATCCGGTCAGGATTTTCGTATTGGTGTTCATAAAATCTCCCTTGATAATTGAACTCTATAGGTAGAGAAAATTGGATACAAAAATGGCGGAGATGTAGGGATTCGAACCCTAGATACGCTTTCACGTATACACGATTTCCAATCGTGCTCCTTAAACCAGCTCGGACACATCTCCGCTAAGTGATGGGACAGCTTTTTGAGCCATCCCTTTTCTGTCAAATAGTTTTCAATGCTTAAAATGGCGAACTCCCGTGAAGATCATGGCTATTCCAAGCTCGTCGCAGGCATTGACGACTTCCGAGTCGCCCTTGGAACCGCCGGGTTGGATAATCGCTTTGATCCCGTAGGGTTCAAGTTCCTCTACAGAATCACGGAAGGGGAAATAACCGTCAGAAGCGCAGACTGCTCCGCGAAGATCGTGGCCGAACTTACCGGCTTTTCGCAAGGCTATCTCGGTCGAATCGATCCTGCTGGTCTGCCCCATGCCCAATCCCAAAGCCTGATCGGCGCCGGTGATGGCGATAGCGTTCGAACTCATGATCGCGACGCAATTCCAGGCAAAACGCAGAGCTTTCAGCTCATCGTCTGTAGGCTGACGCCTGGTCACGACCTTCCAGTCCGAAGGCATCTCGGTGACGTTATCCCACTCCTGGGCTAGATAGGAATTCAACAGCGAACGCACCTGCAGTTTTCCCGCGGGACTCTTCAGCGCTGATTCCTGATAGGCGATCAGCCTGCGGTCTTTCTTCTTGCGCAGGAAATCCAGAACGCCATCCGCGTATGCCGGAGCGATGATGATCTCGGTAAATACTTCATTGATAAGGCGCGCGGTTTCAAGATCAAGCTGGCGATTGACAACGACGATCCCCCCATAAGGAGAGGCGGTATCCGTCCCCAGAGCCCTCTTATAGGCGTCCGCCAGGGTCTTACCGCAACCCACTCCGCAGGGATTACAATGCTTGTAGATAATGACCGTGGGTTCATCAAAGAGCCTGATGCCTCTGAAAGCTGAATCCACATCCATGTAATTCGTATAGGACATCTCTTTGCCGTGCAGCACCTCAAAATAGCTTTTGCCGCTTTCATAGAGCGCTCCAGCCTGATGAGGATTCTCCCCGTAGCGGAGTTTTCGGGTTTGGATCAAGCTGAGATTCAGGTGGGTGGGAAGCTTGCCTTCATCCAGCCTTGTGGCGAAATAACCGGTGATGTTGGCATCATAGGCTGAGGTTAAGCTAAAGACCTTGCGCGCCAGATACTCCCGAAAGCGCAGCGCTTCTTCCCCGCCCCTGTCCAGAGCCGTGAGAGCATCCTGATAATCCGCCGGATCGGTTACAACCGTCACGTGGTTATAATTCTTTGCCGCAGCTCGTAGGAGACTGGGTCCGCCAATGTCGATGTTCTCGATGATCCAGGCGTGATCGGAGGAAGCTTTGGCAACGGTTTCCGCGAAAGGATAGAGATTCACGATCACTACATCTATAGGGCTGATGCCGTGTTCCTCCAGAGATTGCATATGCGCCGGAATATCCCGGTTCGCCAGGATCCCTGCGTGAATACGTGGATGCAGAGTCTTGACACGTCCGTCCATGATCTCCGGAAATCCCGTCAGATCGGACACTTCCAAGACGGCTATTCCCCGCTCCCGCAGGTAGTTTGCCGTGCTTGAAGTGGACAGGATGCCGTAGCCTCTGCTTGCCAGTTCTGCCGCGATCACTTCACAGCCTGTCTTGTCGGAAACGCTTATCAGGGCATAGCGCATTTACTTCTCTCCTTCCTCTTCGATGATCTTCATCAGGTTCTTTAGGTCGGTCTTGGCAAGATAATCTTCCAAGCGTTGGTTGAGTTTTTGGTCAGTGTACATCTCCATGGTGATGCGGACTATCTTCTTGGGTACCTTTCGGGCTATGATGAGATTGTCTTTTTGGTCGATGACCGAGATCAACACGATTCCGCCGATGATGATCACCCAGTTCAGATATATCCACATCAGAGTGATCGGCAGGACGGAGATGTAGCCATAAACCTTCTGCACACTGGTAAGATTGTAGATATACCAGTCAAAACCGCTCTTGGCGATGACCCAGATGACCGTTGTCCAGAAGGCTCCGCGGAAAAGCGAGCTCCGTTTTACCCGGATCGAAGGCAGGATCATATAGAGAAAAATAAGGGCGATGAACTGCAGAAAGAAAGGTATCACATAGAATAGCTGCTGCTTGAGGAAGGACTGTTTCAACAGGGTGGAGATGATCGGCATGGAACTCGTCGAGAACAACACCATCATGATGAACAGCCCAAAGATCATGGTCCCGAGAAACTTCACCAGTTGCCCCAGCCAGTCCACAGGCGGACGGAACTCCATGCTCAGGATACGGTCAAAGGTATCGCGAATAACGCTGAACAGGGAGTAGGACGAGGTTATTAACACCACGAAGCTGAAGATGTTGAATCCTGTGCGTTGTTTGAGCAAACCCTCGACGAAGGAAGTTACCGCCTTGGCAGAACCTGGAACGAAGTTCTGCGCGATAAGATCATTCAGTTTTCCCTTGAAATCCAGAAACGGAAGATCGGGAACCATCAGCATCACGAAGGTGATAAAGGGAATAAAGCCCAAAATAGTGATATAAGTTAGCGATGCCGATTCCTTGAGCACTCCGTCCGAAGTGATGCGTTTGTAGAGGATCTTGGTAAAGTTCCAGACATTGTGCATGGCGTAACGTCTTTTAGCGGGAGATCTCATATAGTCCCAGACGGTCATCAGATCGGTGAATGGCAGTCTCAGATAGATCAGGATCGAATCCCAGAGGCTCGCCGTCACGCTCTTACGTTTCTTGCGCACTATTCCTCCCTCAAAGCTATTACAGGATCAAGATTGGCAGCCCGAACCGCCGGCATTATACCAAAGATCAGGCCCACACCTACGGAAACCATCAGCGAGACCCAGATCATCTGTGTAGAGGCGGCGACGCTGACGCCAAGGTATTTGCCGACCATCCCTAGGATCCCGAAACCGGCTACGATCCCAAATACACCACCCAACGCGGTGATCAGCACCGTCTGTACCAGAAACTGGACGAAGATATCCATGCGCCTGGCGCCGATGGCAAGCCGCACTCCGATCTCCCGGGTGCGTTCCTTGATCGAAGCCAGCATGATGTTCATGATGACGATCCCGCCGACCAGCAGTGAGATCACCGCGATGAGGATAAAGATCGCGGTAAAGATCATGCTGTTCTGTTTCATCTGCTGCATCTGTTCCTGCGCCGAGACCACCTGGAAAAGCTTTTTCCCCCGTTTCAGGTTCAGAATGATATCCTCAACCTTGGTTCTCAGGGCGCTGGCTGATTCCGGATCTTTTGCCCGGATATCCAGATTGTCTATCTTGAGCGAGGGATCAACCCTATGCAGCATAGTCGTCAGGGGTATGAACGCCCTGCGGTTCATATATTCCAGGGGATTCCCCATAGCGGAATTCCCCATCGAACCTTCCATTTTCTTCTCTTCCATGACGCCCACAACGGTGAAACTGAAAGCTACCAGCCCCGACGTAGTATTCCCTGTCGCGGAGGGGATCATGGTCTCCATTCTTGCCGTGATCTTCTCGCCCAGAGGACTTTTGGAGCCGAACAGCTCCTTTGCCACACTGCTTCCCAGGACGATCACATTGCCTTTCTGATCCAGATCGAGATCCTTGATGAATCTGCCCCGGCTGACGTTCCACTCGTCCACGATCGCTTTATCCGGGGTCACTCCCTGTAATTGGGCACTATAGACCTTTTCGAATCGGGAAAGTTCCACGTCATGAGCCGAGATCCTGGGACTAAAAGCCGTCGCTTCAGGGATCTGAGCCTTGATATATTCTGCCTCTCTGAGGGTAAACTCTGCCCGTCCACCTTTGCTAAAATCGTATGACCAATTGGGATCGACCTCGATCTTATTCAGCCCGCCGCGTTCTTCCATCCAACTCATGGTGGATTTATTCATGCCGTTGACGATCGCCAGAACCACCATTATGGACATCACGCCCAGAATGATCCCCACGATCGTGACGATGCTGCGGACTTTACGCGTCCAAATATCGGCAAAGCCGATGTGCAGGGATTCAGCTACCGATATCGCCATTAGTGATGATCCCGTCCATGATGTGGATGATGCGGTCTGCTTTTTTAGCGACCGCCGGATCGTGTGTGACCATAATCACTGTATTGCCGGCTTTATGCAGCCTATCGAATATCTCCAGGATATCCCCGCCTGCCTGAGAATCCAAATTCCCCGTCGGTTCATCCGCCAGGAGGATCGAGGGATCGTTGACGATCGCCCGGGCTATGGCGACCCTCTGTCTCTGACCTCCGGAAAGCTCGGAGGGTTTGTGTCTCAGGCGGTCTGCCAGACCAACGCTGCTGAGGATCTCCACCGCTTTCTTGCCTCGTTTGCCCATAGACAACCCCGCATACATTAGGGGGAGTTCGACGTTCTTTTGGATGTTCAGATGCGGCAGCAGATTGAAAGATTGAAAAACAAAACCTATCTTTTTGTTGCGGATCTGCGACAATTCACTCTTGGGCAAGGCACTGACCAATTGTCCATCCAGATAATAATCCCCTTCGGTCGGCGTGTCCAGACACCCGATTATATGCATCAGCGTGCTTTTCCCCGAACCGGAGGGACCCATGATCGCCACGAATTCACCGCTCTCGATGACGAGGTCTATACCATTCAGGGCACGTACCTTGACCTTTTCGAGGCTATAATCCTTGATCAATCGGTTAATACGTATTACTTCCATTTTATATCCATTTCACCTAATCTACTCAAGGTTTATCAACCGCAACAGATGTCAATAGATTTTTACAAGGCGTGGGGAAGGAGTGTCTTCTCCGGGTTATATAGGTTAATGAGTTAGAGGGTTAATAGGTTAATCCGCGAATCCTGAGACCTGCTGCCATCAACTTATTAACCCATTAACCACTAACTCCCCGAAGGGGGCAGCTCCAGCGCATCCCGGTTCGCCCACAGCGCGCAACCGCCCTCGGTTTCCTTGAGTAGATGATGCTGATCTCGTATCTTGTGAAGAAGTTTGGATCGCAGAGCATCTTTCAGGCTGGCCTGTCGCAGGTCAGTGTCGGAATATGGCGCAAAAGGACAAGGCTCCACCATTCCGGTGGGATTGATATGCATGAATCCACGTCCGGCAGCCAGACAGCCGCCATATTGCTCCTCATCTCCGGGAAAGGCAATAAATAAACCAGGGAGCAGTTCGCAGAGGTCATCGACGCGTGCCTGAACCCCCTGTTTCTGCGCCGGACTCAGCACCAGATGCTTGCTTCGGGGATCGATCGGCACATATTCGACAAAAAAGAAAAGCTGACATCCATTTGCCAGATATTCACTCAGGTATTTCTTTGAGAGTAAAAGATCATAAGCAGGCGAACTGAGCGTGAGCGAGATCCCCCAGAACAGCTTGTGTGCCTTCAGGGCACCGCTGATGCGCTCAAAATTGGCATAAACCCCATCACCTCTCCGGGCATCCGTCTCCAGCTCCCTCCCTTCCAGACTGACCACCGGGATCAAATGAGGGTGGTCTTCAAAGAACCTGATATACTCAGCGTTCAGCAACATTGCATTGGTAAACACAGGAAAGATGATCTGTGGAAACTCAGCTGCCACATTGAGCAGGTCCCGGCGGATCAATGGCTCTCCTCCCGCCAGTAGAATGATCGAGATACCCAAACTCTGCGCCTCGCCCAGGATCTCTCTGAACCGTGAAGCAGTCAGCTCTGCTCCTGAATCCTGATGCAGCACCTTGGAGTAGCAGCCCGCACAGTTGAGATTGCACCTCTGAGTAATACTGATGATGAGTAGCGGAGGTACCTCCAACCCTTCCTTTAGCTGCGCCTGACGCAATCTGGTGGCGCGATACTGCTGCCAGAGGGCATGGATAAAGAACCACCGCAAACGCAGTGGATTCCTCAAGGCTAATTGCAGCGCTTTTCGGAACTGCTTGAGAATATTATTATCAAACCTCTGACGATATACTTCTTTCATCTCGACACTTCCCTTCTTGAACCTGTTGTTGGACACCAATATTCGAACCGTTTTTCCAGTCAAGGAGATTACTTTACTCTCATAGAGAAATTGTTCTGTGATCGGAGACTCAAGTCAATCCTGCCTTGCCGATATTCCTTTTTTATTGACACCCAACTCATCCGTTGATTAGCTGTTCTTTGTCTTGAACCGAATAATTCTTACCGTGAGGTCTATATGAAAAACTTCATACTTGTGATCCTGCTCCTTGCCGGAGCGATGCTTCTTGGCGCAGAGATCAACGATGATTACGAGCATGACAGAGGTCAGTATTCTGTCCGTGATCTGAGTCCCGAGCAGCAGATCATCCTCGAACGCATCGAACTGAGGCTGGATACCCTCCAGAACGATCTGCGCGGAGTACTGAACAAAACCGAGCAGAGACAACTGCGGAAAACCATCGACGAACTGCGTGAACTGATCCTGATCATCGCTCAGCCTCCTGTTCCCAGGATCTACCCCATGCGCAAGGATGACTTTAATGACCTCAAGCAGCGGATACGCAATCTCGCTTTTCCGGATGACGGACTCGCCTTGCTCAAAACCGCTGCAAGCGGGAACTATTTTACCAGCGCTCAGATCGCCGGTCTGCTGGATCTATTCACCTTCCCGGACGATAAACTCAAGGCTCTGAGTATAGCCTATCCCAGCTGCGTGGACACTTCCGGCAACTACAAGATCCTGGATTGCTTCGTCTTTGGCGATGACAAGGAAAAAGCCCGCCAGATAATCGAAAAGTGACCTGATTTATTAAGGAGATCAATATGAAGAACATTATTCTGACGATTGTTTGCCTGTTCTGCTTGGCTCAGGGGTGGGCTGGTCCTATAGTATTCGGAGATGTGAGAAGCGATATTGCCGCTGAATTCCTGACGAAAGTCAAAGATGCCGCCGAACAAGACCAAGTCTTCACTTGGGCAGATACCGACGTCTTTTCGGTTATCCAGATCACGGATCAGGGAACCGTCAACCTTTCGGATGGAACCCGCAATCTGCTTACCGTTTCATTGGGATTTTCTGAAGATGATGACAAGCCTGTGGTTCTCACGACGGGTTCTTTTTACATGTATGCTCCGCTGAAGACAATTGTGCTCTTGCTGGATGATTCCAGAGCGGAAGAAAGTCTTGCAGAAGCGTTTACCACTCTGAATAATGAGTCGGATTACCTCACCGGTGAGTTCCATAAACTCTACGAAACTGGGCACAATGCCAGTCTTGAGGCGATGGTTGAATCCGAGCTGTCCAACTACTCAGCGATGGTGGCTCAATGGTTCATGACCCCGCGGGCTCAAGGTGGAGCCGGCTCCAGTGTATCAGGATTGACTCGGGATGATTTGGCTGATTTCCTGGGATTTGATAGCGAAAACTACAGCTACTTTTCCGGTAATGACTGTGTTTTCAGCATAGTCAAGCTATCCAGCGAAGGTGTCACCCTTGCAGGAACTCCCCTGGGAGATAGTTATAGCGAAGGCCCTCTGTTCTTCGCTGAGATCAAGTTTCCTTCCTGCTCAGCCAGAACTTACAGGAATCCCAGCTACGAAGAAAAATGATCCCTGTTCCCTGTTCCCTGATCCCTGTTCCCTAAATATATATT
>Ga0209099_1003772_pt1 | contig 12063 bp, 5 predicted proteins | sample AD_JPNHW2_MetaG_FD_184430 | JGI IMG/M metagenome (GOLD analysis project Ga0209099, IMG submission 184430) | Active sludge microbial communities of municipal wastewater-treating anaerobic digesters from Japan - AD_JPNHW2_MetaG (SPAdes) (version 2) | ecosystem: Engineered > Bioreactor > Anaerobic >...
CGTGGACTTTTCCGGCCGGGACCCCCGCTATTACGCTCAAAAGGTTCTCAGAGTCGAAGATTCTCAGGGCCCCAGGGCCCCTTTTACTCTCTCTTACCTCCGTCTTCGTTTCGAGGACGGGAGGACAGACGTCTCGGTCAAGAGGGGCTTCGATCGGTTGAAAGCCTTCCTGGATGTCAAATTCGAGGGCTCCGGAGCGGTTCTTCTGACCTGGTACGTTGACGGGAAACCCTTCAGGACCTCTTCCCAGCCCCTCGATTTCGCCGGCCAGTGTGTCCTGGACTCCGGAGCGGTTCCTCCGCTGCCCACGGATCTTCCGGGGCCCCACAAGGTTTCCGTGGTGGTCCAGAGGCCCGAGACTCGGCTTCAGGTCAACCCGATCACCTACAACGTGGAGGGGCGGAGAGAGAGCGCAGAGGCTCCTAGGGTAACCTTGGTTGAACCTTTCTCCCTGGAACCTGGAAAAGAGTATGAACTCCTGCTGAGAGGTGAGAACTTCACCGGGAACACCGTTGTCTCTTTCGGGAGGGAGATCGCCGTCGTCGACCCTTTCCGGCGGTTCTCCTCTCGGGAGGGAAAGATCAAGATCTTCGTCCCTCCAACCCTCGTCAAGGGGGAGTATCCCGCCGAGGCTTCGGGAGAGGGGGAGAGCCAGAGGGGGCCGGGTGCGGTGAGGGTGGGGAGACAGGCCATAGGAGTCGTCGGTAATGTCAAGGGGATTCCCAAGGTGTACTGTCCGAAGATTCCCGAGAAGACCAGCGCTGAGATTCGCTTGGAGAAACCCGCCTACTTCACCGGCCGAGGCGACGGGGAGAACGAGCAGGGAAGGCTGATACCTCTGGACGATTTTGACCTCTTCCAGTGGTGGTCGAAGCCTGGCCTTGCGGACGGTTACGAGCTGAGAATCTACCGGAGAGACACCGATCAGCTGATCATGAAGAAGAGACTGGCGGGTTCGGTCAATTTTTATGACGTTACCTCCGGATTTCTTGAGGAGCTCTTCTCCCTTCTAAAGACCGGGCAGGAGCGAAGCGGACCCCTGGTGGTGAAGAAGAACGCCGAGAAGAAGGCGGACGGGGGGAAGGGGATCAGGAGGAAGCTTCTTGAGGAGGCCGACCTCTCCTGGGAGGTGAGCGCCTTCAAGGTGTTCTCCTGTAACCCTCCTGCCCTGGCGGACGAGGATGAGCCCAAAGGCCTCAGACCGGGGGAGAGTCGAGAGGTGGAGCTGGCCTTGTCGGACCGTTGGCCCCTCAAGCTTCCCGCCCGTCCGACCGGCCTCTCTTGCCCCAAAGGAGGTTACCAGAAAGGGTCTTTGAACACCGACAACCTCGACAGGGAGAAAGACTCTTCCGGGAGAGTCGACCCTAACACCTACGTTGGCCACAGGATTCAGGCAACCGGGAGGATCGACCTCTACGGGACTCCCTACGGTAGTAAGCCCCAGGAGTTCAAAACCTCTGCCCCCCCTCAGGCCGCGCCACCCCAAGGGGGAAGCCAACAACCCCTGGTCATCGTCAACCCGGTGGAATCGGTTGCCTTTTCGAACCTTTTCATCGATTGGGGGGACGGTTCCCCATCGGAACCAATTTCCGGCAAGGTCGTCTACCAGAGCGGGGATGTCGGGGCTTCGTGGAACAAAGGTTTTAAGGTCGACATGACAGGCTTGGTTCATAAATATGCCCAAACCGGACTCTTTACCATCAGGGTGTTCATGCTCCCCGAAGACGCCGTTCAGAGTCCCCTGGAGGGCTTCGAGGAGACTCTGGGGAATGCGGTCAGCGGCGGGAATCCCTCCCAAGGGACGGCCTACTTCATGGCCATGAACAGCCTTAGCCGGGGTCCTTCTCCGGAGCAAAACGCCAAAGGAGCCTTTGCTCAGGGAAGGAGCAGGGAATCGACTTTGAACAAAGAGCTCTCCCGAGCCTACATGCTCTTCTGCAAGGAGCAGGTCATCAGCGAGAGGATGGACCTCTGCGCCAACGGTCCTCTGAACCTTGTTTCGGCGAAGGTTCTCGGTTTCCCCGGGCATGACGGTCGGGTCCAGGGTCTGAGGGGCGGAGCTTCCGATGCCCAGGCTTCTACCTGCGACGAGGCTCTTCAGGCGAGGGGGGAATTGACCTACTTCGGGAGAGGTGATGTGGAGGTGACTTGGACGGTCGCAGGGGAGGTCATCTCCAAGGAGGTCTTTACCGGGCTGACCTCCCCCAACAGGAGTAACCTTTCCGCCGAATCCGCTAAGGATTGCCGCCTTGCTTTGAAGGCTTCTCGGGAGATTCTCTCCCCCTTCCTTTCAACCGAGAGGGTTGGACGTTACGAAGTCTCCTTCCAGGCAAGGGTCCTGCCCCCCTCCAAGATGCCCCTTTCCGCGTCTTTCTTCGAGGCGGCCCTGGGAGAACCCGACGGAGCCCTTCGGCTCGGAGCGCTTCTGGGAGAGGGCGCTGGAAAGACTCCTCCCAAGCTGGGGTTTCTCAAACCTGCCGCAGGGGTATCGGCGGTTTCGCCGGTGGCCCTTTACGGAAACTCGGTTACACCCTCTTTGGGCAACGCCTTGAGAAAGATCCTTGACTCTCCTCCCTTCCTGGTGGTCTCCCCGCCCCGGGGGTACCGGGTGGTGGCGGCGGACCCGAAACAGCTTTGCTCCCTCTGGTTTCCGACCAGAGGCGGAAAGTTCCGGGTCTGCGACCTGCAGGGGAAGACGACGGTTCAAGGGAAGTCGATCTCCGGTAACGGGCTCATGAAGGTCCCCTTGACATCGGGTTCGACCTCCAAGAAGGAGTACGCCGTGGAGGTTGCTTTCCAGAACTGGGAGTTCGATGCCGAGAAGGGGGAGGTCACGAAAGGGACCCTCGTCGTGAAGCCCTCCAGGGAGGTTAAGGCTCCAGGTGTCCTGGGAACCCTCAGAGAGCTCAACGGGAAGATCCTCCCAGGGCAACTTTCGGACATGGACGCTTCCCTGGACTTCGGCTTCAACGATCCTAACCTGAGGCTTCCCGGAAGCTCCGAGAAGCCTCCGAAGTTTGTTAACCTCCACTCCCCGCTCTCTTCCGAGGGGGACTGGATCAAGAGCGGTTTACAGCTCCCGGAGATACTCTTGAGCTGGAGCGCCTTCAGAATGAGTACTCCCTCGGGGATGGAGTTCGACTTCAGCCGGACCGAAGGGAACGGTCCCGGGGGAGCCTGTGGTGAGGTGGCTCCTTCCTTCGTGGGCGTCTTGGTGAAAGAGGCCGACATCGTCCCCTACACCTTCGATCTTGTCTCCAAAAGCCCCTACCTCCTTCGGGCGAAGGGTTGGGTGGTGACGGAGACAGGAATGTGTGGAAGCGTTGAGGGGGGAGGGTTCTCCAGCGATTACAAGAAGGGGAAGCTGAGCTTCGGTAAACTCCTCTTCACGGGAGGGGCCAACGGGTTTCAGGCCAACTACCAGAATCTGAAGATCAGAGTGCCCTGGTTAGGAGTGGAACTCGCGGGGGACGCGGTTCTCAAGAAGTTCGAAGGGGGCTTCAGGGTCGATCTCTCCGGGGTCGGCCATCCCCCGGTGGAGCTCAGCTACCCCCAATTCACTCTGGCATCGGACAAGCTGATCTTCACCACGGAAAAGAACATCGGATGGGTCGTCTCGAGTGAGACCCTCTTCACACTGAAGGCGGAAAACAAGGAAGTGACCCACTTCACTATCTCCCCCCTATTCTTCGGTTTCGACGGAAGGCCTTACTTTTCCGAAGGGGCCACAAGCGCGAAGGTTCCTCTAGGCGGCGCCACCTATCTGGGGTCAACGCCTCTGGACCTGAAGGAGGCCTCTCTGAACAACCCCGGGGAGGGAAACAAGGCTCTCACCGTCGCGATCATCTCGGAAATCCATCTTTCCGAATCCTCTCTGGTGCCCTCCTCTCAGTGTCAGATCAACTACTTGGTCAAGGAGGGTTCCCCGTACCTGGGAGAGGGTCCCTTCAACTCCCCCTTTAAGACGAAGATCGATTACCCTCTGGCCCAAAAGGTTGTACAGTCGGAGGTCTCTCCTGTGTACACGCCATCCAGCGAGGCGATGGCCTACAACGGCGGAGTAGGGGAAGGGGAGCCCTTGCTGGCCGGTCCTTTTGCCGGATCCGCCCCTCTCCCGCCGAAGGCTAGTTTCAAAGGGAACCGCTTCTACGGAGATGTTGACCTTAACCTCTTCGCCGGGGCAAACCTCCGGGCCCAGTTCCTTCTTGGCTACGAGAGCGGAAAAAGCTTCTTCCTGGTACGCGGCGAAGTGCCCCTGGGTTCGGGAATCCAGATCACCCCCTATCCAATCAGCATCTTTAAGATCTTCGGCTCCTTGGGATACAACTTCCCCCTGGAGAGTCTTGCCACCAACTCCCTAGAGAATGCTGTTCCCGACTTAAAGGGGAAGAGCATGTTTCAGGCTGGGCTCCGGCTCGGGTCGTCCGACGGTTACGCCTTTACCATGGACGGCTCGTTTACGGTCAACGACAGCGGTTCGGCCAGGATGGATTACCGGGCCTGGCTCTTCACGCCTCCTGAAGGGGAGGGGCTCTTCAGGGGCTATTTCCAATTCGCAGACGGGAACTTTGACGGAAAGCTATGGGGGGGGCTGGACCTTGTGGGAGGCCTCGTGAGGTTCGATCTGGGAAAAACAGAGGCTACCGCGGCCTGTGATATGCACTTTGGAGGTGGAAACTGGCATATCTACGCCGGTCAGAAAAACGGCCCCCGGATCAGTGCCTTCATTCTCAAGTCACAGAGCGATTCTTACATGATGCTGGGAAACAAGGATGGCTTCGCTGTAGGCGGAAGGCAAAACTTCTACTTCGGCGTGGGAGATGGCACGGTTTCAGAGGCCTATGTGAAAGGTTTTATGGACATAGGCTTCCAGATCACTCCCCAGCTGAGAATTCTCGGCGATTTTGCGGCCGGCGCGTCGGCGGGTGTCTGTGCCTTCGGTGTCTGCGTGGATGGGAACGTAACGGCCGACGTACATGTGGAGGCTCCACCCCTTCAGATGAGGGCCCATGCGGAGCTTGAGATCGATCTTGGGCTCTGGTCGGAAACCGTAGGCTTCACGGTCAGCCTCTAAGGAGAAGAGAATGAAGATTAAGAGAGAGTTTCTCTTCATAGCAATAACGGGTCTTCTCTTCCTCCTCCCCCTCCTGGGAGCGGAAAAAGGCGGTTTGGCAGTCCTCTCCGAAGGGGAGGGGAAGGTGAAACTCCTCTGGCTACCCCCCAGGGGCCAATGGCCCGAAGGGGGATGGAGAGTGGAGGACGCTTCAGGGCGGGTCTTGGGGGTTGTGAAACCGGGCGACCCTGGCGCCTTGGAACCGCTTACCCCGGGTCAACGTGAGCGTTGGGAGAGGGTCAAGCCCTTCTTCGGGTCTCAGCGGGAACGGACTCAGGTTGCCGAAGACATGGTGCGTCTGATCGCGGTGACCGATTTCTCTCTGGCCAAGGCCTTCGCGATGGCATGGCAGGGCGGGGGACTCTCCCCAGGGAGGAGAAGCTTCCGGGTCGTCGCCTTGAACGGGAAGGGGGATCCGCTCCCAACGGTTCTCTCTTCCCCTCCGGTGGATCCCTCCCTTCCGGATCCTCCCCTTGGGGCCCCGGTGAGGTTGAGAACGCTTCAAGAGAACGAGGGGATGGTTCTTTACTGGGGAAAGGGAGAGGGTAAACCTCTCTTCTACCGGATCGAAAGGAGCGACCCCTCGGGGAGGAGGGCTCTCTTGACGGAACAGCCTCTCTTCCTTGGGGTGGGGTGGAAGGAGACTCTTCCCGCCTATGTCGACCGGAAGGGTTTGAGCGGGGGAACCAACACCTACAGGGTATGGGGAGTGGATCTCTTCGGGCGGTCCGGAGATTCATCCGAATGCAAAGGGGAGTATGTGCCACCGGAAACCTGGCTGCCCCCGCTCTCCGTCGATGCCAAAGGGGAGGGGGGAAGAGTCGTCCTGAGTTGGAGAATGGGGGAAAACTCCAGAGTCTCCACCGTAGTCGTGGAGAGGGCCATGCTTCCCGAGGGACCCTTCGAGACCCTGACCCCGAAGGGTGTTCCCCCCCAACCCTCTCTCTTTGAGGATCGGGGTGTCAAGGGAGGCGTGAGTTACTTCTATCGGGTTCGCAGCGTCTCCGGGGAAGGAGACTTAGGGGTGCCTTCGGACACGGCTATGGTCAAGGTGGTCGGTTCTGGACAACTCCCTCGGATCGAAGCGCTCAAGGCCGATCTCGGAAGGACGAGGATCCGACTGACTTGGAACCCCGCGGCCGACACGGCGGGTTACCTTGTTGAAAGAAAGAGCTTGGGCGGCGATTGGGCAAGACTAAACACGGAGATCTTTCCGAAGACCCTTCTGGACGACCCCATCCTCACCGAGGGTGAGGCGGTGACCTTCTCTTACCGGGTCAGTGGGGTCTCACTGGACGGAACGGTTGGAAAACCCTCCTCGGAGGTTGTTGTGAACGTTCCCTCCCGCTTGAAGGTCGGGGCGCCGATCCTTGAGAGGGTCGAGGCCCTGGAGGGAAAGCTTAAGATCCACTTCCGGCATCCCCCTTCCGGAGTTCCTGCCTCGGGGTACCTCCTGCTCCGGAGCTCCTCCCCCGAGGAGGAGGGGCTTGTGGTTGGTGAAGCCCTACCCCCGCAAGCCGTTGTGTTCACCGATGGGTGGGTAAAGCCGGGAGAGACCTACTGGTATAGGGTTGTCGCCCTCGACGGGAATGGGGGGAGAGGCCCTCTCTCTCAAGCCTTTTCCGGTCAACCCTTGGCCCTTCACATTCCCGTTCCTTCGGCGCCGAGAGGGGAGTTCAAGAGTGTTCCCTTCCCTAGGGTCGTCTTGACTCTTCCCCCCGGGATGGAAAGCTTCACTTTGGTCCTTGAGAGGAGGATCGATGGAGAGGGCTCTTGGACGACTATCGCGGAGAGCCTGGTGGGGGAATCTTTTGTGGATAGCCATCCTCCCAGGGGCGAGGTGAATTTTTTCTACCGCCTCCTCTACTTGGACGCCCAGGGGGTGAGGGGAGAGGCCTCACCGATTCTGACGATACGGAGGCCATGAAGAGGGATAAAAGGGGGAGAGAGATGCTCAAGAATATCCGTGAACCCTCCCTTGAGTGAACTCCCTGAGGCTTTCCAGGAAGAGTCGAAAGGGGTATCCTCTTCTTGTACTTTGATTTAGGGAGAGAATCATGGCAGGAAAAGAGATTCTTCTACTGGGAAACCCGCTTCTTCGAAAGAGCTCGTTGGCCGTTCAGGAAGAGGAGTTCCCCAACGTCTCGCTCTGGGAGAGGGATCTGAAAGAGACTCTGGAGGAGTTCAGAAACCTCTACGGCAAAGGAAGGGCCATTGCGGCGCCTCAGATTGGGCTGATGAAGAGGGTCATTTACTTGGCTTGGCCGGAGTCGACGTTGATCGTCAACCCTATTCTCGACAGGTTCAGCTCGGACGGGGTGATTCTCTGGGACGATTGTATGAGCTTTCCCCGTCTCCTCGTGAAGGTGAGAAGGGCTCGATCCTGCAGACTTACCTTTACGACCCGGGAAGGGGAGGGGGCTGTCTGGAATCTGGAGGGCGATCTTTCGGAGCTTCTTCAACACGAAGTTGACCATTTGAACGGGATCCTGGCAGTCGAGAGAGCCTTAGACCGCACCTCTTTCGCTTGGGGGGTTCCTCCGGATTAATTTCTCTCTACCCGGTTGACAGGGAACTTTTTTAAGTTTAATATATGTACAAATGTACATATATAAAAAGAACTCTTCTTGCCGCTCCGTTTTTCCCGAAGGGCGCCTCTTTCCAGAAAGGAGTCCCCTCCTTCCCAGGAGGAGAGTGTGAGGAGCGTCTCGTTGATCTTCAAGGCCCTTGGGGATCCGACCAGGCGTGAGATTCTCCGTGTTCTCAGGGAGAGGGATCTGACCCCTTCGGAACTACTGGAGAGGATCCATGTCACCCAACCGACCCTCTCTCACCACCTGGACATTCTCAAACGAGCGGATCTGGTGGAGGGAACCCGTAAGGGACAGCATATTCTCTATACGCTGAACATGGGGGTCTTCGAGATGGCCCTCGAGTACCTCAGGACGCTGACCGTCCAAGGAGACAAAAATGATCGGTAAAGGGTTGCGAAGAGAGCTCCTCCCCTTGGTTCTTCTCTTCCTCTTTCTCTTGGTCTACTCGCTTCTCTTCTCCTCTCTACCGGAGAAGATCCCCACCCATTTCGGCTCCGACGGGACCCCCAACGGTTGGACCTCCAAGACCCTCTTCCCCTTTCTGGTTCTGGCCATGGGCCTCTTCCTCCATGTGCTGTTGACCCTTCTTCCTTCCATCGATCCCAAGGGAGAGGCCCTTCGAGACCGCCACCCTCTCTTCATCACGATCCGAAACTCTCTCCTTATCTTCTTGTTTGTCTTCAGCCTCATGAGCCTCTGGATCGCCAAGGTCGGAAGGTCGCCCAGGTGGCTTGTAGGGGGAACGGTCGCCCTCCTCTTCATCTTTATAGGGAACCTTCTTCCCCGGGTTCCCGCCAACTGGTTCGTGGGGATCAGAACCCCTTGGACCCTCTCTTCCGAGAGGATATGGAAGAAGAGCCATCGGGTGGGGGGAATCCTCTTCGTCATCACAGGCTTGGGAATCCTCCTCCTCTCTCTCCTCGGCCTCAACTCGGGAACCGCCATGTTCGCGCTCATCGTCCCGATGGTTCTCTTCGTCGCCTTTATCTACCCTTTCTCGCTCTTCCTTCGGGAGAAGAGAGCCCATAAGGAGAAACCATGAGAAAGCCCCTCTTCTTTCTTGCTTTGGTTCTTCTTTCTTTCACCCTTCTCAGTGCTCAGAGCCGGGCGGAGGGTCTTACCGGTCCCTGGGAGGGAACACTCACCCTTCTGGGGGGGGAGTTGAAGATCATCGTCCACCTGGAAGAGGGCGACGCCGGTTTGACGGGGACCATCGACATTCCCCAACAGAAAGCGTTTGGGCGACCCTTGACGAACCTCCGCAGAGAGGGGGAAAAGCTCCATTTCGAACTTGCCGCTGGGCCGGGGCTGGCCCTTTTCGACGGAGTTCTTCGGGAACGAACCCTTCAGGGGACTTTTCTGCAAGCAGGCGTGAAAGGTACCTTCAGGCTCCTGCGGGGAGAGGAGGCTTCTGTGGAGAAAATGGCGGTTGCGGAGCCTTCCCCCTACAGAGAGGAGGAGGTCTCTCTCCTCAACCAAGGGATAAGGCTGGCAGGAACGTTGACTCTCCCCCAAGGGAAGGGGCCCTTTCCGGGGGTGATCATGATCACCGGGAGCGGTGCCCAGAACCGGGACGAGGAGATCCTCGGCTTCAAACCTTTTCGCGTCATTGCCGACCATCTGGCTAGGAAGGGAATCGCCGTACTCAGATGCGATGATCGGGGAGTCGGCGGGTCTGGAGGGAGTACCGCTGCCTCTACGACCCGGGACTTCGCCTCGGATGTTCTGGCCCAGGCCGCCTATATGAGGGGGAGAGAGGAGATTCTTAAGGAGAAGATAGGATTAATCGGCCACAGCGAAGGGGGAAGCGTCGCCTCCCTTGCGGCTCAGGAGGACCACTTCCGCTTCGTCGTTCTTCTGAGCGGACCCGCCGTCAAGGGTGAGGAGATCGTGATCGAACAGATCCGTCTCATTTCGAAGGCCATGGGTTTGCGGGACGAGGAGATCCGTAAAACCCTCGAGGAGCAGAGAAGGGTCTACGTCCTGCTCAACTCCCCAGGGGGAGCGGAGGAGCTTGAAAGAACGGTGAAGGAGGGAATCCGGGAAAGCCTCAAGACCATGGGACCAGAAGAGCGAAGAAGTGTTTCTGACACCGAGGCTTTCGTGAACTCCTACGCCGCTCTCCAGCTTGCAACACTCCGTTCGCCTTGGACCCGGTTCTTTCTCTCTTACGATCCCGCTCAGGCCCATGAGAGGGTGAAGTGTCCGGTTCTCGCCCTCTATGGGGCCCTAGATCTCCAAGTTTCTCCGGAGCAAAACGTTTCTCCCCTCCGAGAGGCCTTCAAGAGGGGAGGAAACGGGGATGTGACCATACGAGTGATTCCGGGAGGGAACCATCTCTTCCTTCAGGCGAAGACGGGAAGCCCTTCGGAGTACCCTTCCTTGGAAAAGGTTTTCCTTCCAGGTTTCCTGGAGACACTCTCGGATTGGATCCTCACCAGGGTCGGGACCCCTTGATCTTTTTCGGAACACTTGCTAACCCCCAGTAGGGCGTGGCAAAATAGGTCAGAGCCGCGAAGAAAGGGGGCAGACCTATGGGGCACAAGCCGCAGAAGGAAAAGGAGCCGAAGAAGAGAGACCTGGAAGTCGAGGAGGGTGTTCTCGATTGGGACCTGGAGAGCGGAGAGGTCTTCTATTCTGAAGCCTGGAAAAGGCTCTTAGGGTATGGTCCCGAAGAGATAGGATCAAGTTGCGAAGAGTGGTGGAGCAGGGTTCACCCGGAGGAGAGAGAACGGGTCGAGAGGGAGTGGAACCAGTTCTTGAACCGGAAGGAGGAGGGACTCTTCCATTCGGAGCAGAGACTTCTCTGTAAAGGTGGAGAGTACCGGTGGCTGGTCGTCAGGGGAGTCCTCTTCGCAGGCGGCCTTCTCAAGGTTCGCCGTTTTATGGCAACCTTTACGGATATCGACCGGGAGAGGCGGTGGCAAGAGACCAGGGATCGCTCTTCCGAGGAGTTGAGGAAGATCTTAAACGCCTTCCCGGACCTTCTCCTTCTTCTCGACGGAGAGGGAAAGGTTCTTGATTTTCAGGCCGGGGAGAAGGCGCCCCTCCTCATTCTCCACGAAGGAGTCCAGGGGAAATCTGTGTCAAAACTCTTTCCCCCTTCGATCTCCGACGGCTTGGCCCGGGTCTTGAGAAAGACCTTGGAGAAGAGAGCCCCTCAGGAATTTGAGTTTTCCGTTCTCCTCTCCGGGAGCGAAGAGAGCTTTGAGGCACGCTTTGTTCCCTTCTCCGGGGGGAGAGTTCTCATCATTGTCCGGCAGATAACCCGGCGAAAGACGGCGGAGAGGGCTTTGATGAAGCTCCAGGCTCAGCAACAGGCTCTGTTGGACAACCTCCCCTTTGCGGTTTGGATGAAAGACAAGGAGGGGAGATTCGAGGGGGCGAACTCAACTTTTCTGGAGAGTGTTCAAAAGAAGAGGGAGGAGCTCGTGGGGCTGACGGAATTTGAGTTTTTTCCCAAGGAGTTGGCCCAAAAACTTCGTCGCGAAGACATGAAGGTGATGAGGAGCGGAAAGAAGCTCTTCTTAGAGGAGAGGAACCGCGGAGTTTCGCAGGAACAAGAGTGGGTGGAGGTTTACAAGGCCCCTGTCTTTGGGGAAAAGAGGAAAATTCTGGGAACCGTTGGCTTCTCCCGTGTTATTACCGAGAGGAAAGAGGCGGAGAGGCTCGTTCAGGAAAGTGAAGAGAACCTCAGGTCCTTCTTCAATACGGTCAACGATTTTCTCTTCATCCTTGACTCTGAACTGAAGATTCTCGTCGTCAACCGTGCCCTGGAGGAGAGGTTGGGCTACCAGGAGAGGGAGTTGAAGGGCCAAACGGCTACCCTCCTCCACCCACCGGGGGTGCGGGAGAAGGTTCAGAGGCAGTTGAACAAGATCCTTCGGGGTGAGGAACAGATCCTCCACTTTCCTCTTCAGGAGAGGGGAGGGGGCGTAATCCCGGTGGAAACAAAGTTTGTTCAGGGCCGCTGGAGCGGCCAAAAGGTTCTCTTCTGCGTCAGCCGGGACATGACCGAGAGGGTCGAGGCGGAGAGACTCCTGAGGATATCCCAAGAACGGTTCTCTCGCCTCTTTCACCTCAACCCGACCCTCATGGTTGTCTCGGAGATCGAGGACGGAACCATCGTCGATGTTAACAAGAGCTTCCTACGTGTCATGGGCTTCAAGAGGGAAGAGGTTGTCGGATTTACCGCTTCGGGCTTGGGGTTCATCGACAGCAAGGGGCGGGAGGTGATGCTGAGACGAAGGGTTCGGTCGCAGAGAGGGATCAGGAACCTTGAGGTTCCCCTGAAGACGGCGAAGGGGGAGAGGCTCACGGCTCTGCTCTCAGGGGAGGTGATCGAATCCCGTGAGG
>Ga0209099_1003774_pt1 | contig 12057 bp, 7 predicted proteins | sample AD_JPNHW2_MetaG_FD_184430 | JGI IMG/M metagenome (GOLD analysis project Ga0209099, IMG submission 184430) | Active sludge microbial communities of municipal wastewater-treating anaerobic digesters from Japan - AD_JPNHW2_MetaG (SPAdes) (version 2) | ecosystem: Engineered > Bioreactor > Anaerobic >...
TAATCTCTGATTCCTGGGATAAATTTTCTATCTCACTGAGCTATGGTAAGGCATGGATAGAGAAGTTTTTGCTAAATAGAGGTTATAGATTGTTTTGCTGAGGACTATAAAGACCGTATAGTATTTCAGGAACCTTCTGAAAGATACCTCTACCGTGCCGTCTGCTTTCTGTTTTTCTTGTGCCATTCTATCTACAAATACTATAGGGCTACCCTTCTCTCCGGCCCGGACGCTGCCGCCCAATTTCTGAGCCTGGCGGAATGTGAGCCAATAGGGGCTTTCATAGGTATCCTGGAGGATCAGGGCATTGATACCTTGGTACTCTCTGTTGGTCTGGTAGCTGGTCGGCCCATTGCTTGACCAGGTGCGCCGCCATGGGACCACACCTTTTTCGAGCTGTGCTATTATTCGCCCGGTCACTACAGAAAAAATATCCTTCATTGGTCGCACCTCCTGAGCTCTAAATCCTGCAATTCAAAGCCCAGAGTGACAACAACATGCTCCAAGTCTGCCAGAGATAGCTCTCTGGCCTCTGTTATTATTTCCGCAGGAGTCATCTTAAGCCGCCTCCCTGGCCTTTTGCTCTGATGGCAATAGATCGAAGGGCTTGAAAGCTGGAAGCTTGGGCCGGATGCTATCGCTCTCCTCTGGCGGCCTGGCGAGCCTGCGGGGGCCTTCTCTTACCTCTTCGAGAATTCTGGCATTATCCCTGGCTTCCTCAGGGAAGGCAAGGGTATGATGCCTGCACTTGCCCACACCGTATTTTTGCTGTGAGTAGTGCCAGCCTTTGCAGGTGCAGCTATTCGGAGTTACCCTGTAATATGAATCCCCTTTAGAGCTGAGCACAAGGCTCATGGCCTGGAGCCTTTCCGGCAGATCCACCTTTTGAGTATCGATCTCAGTATGTCGGCCGGTTATGATCTCTATCAGCTCCCGGACAGTCTGAGGCTTGAATTTCCCGAAGTCTTCATTTTTTGGCTCGATGATGATTCGCGCCTTATGCCTCTCAGCCTCCTCCCTTGCTGCCTTCTCGGCCTGTGCTCTTTGCTTTGCTCTGACTCTTTCCAATATATCCTCGGCGTATGTTGTGTTCATTTTATAGCCTCCCGATACTCTTTCTTATGTAGTTTCAAGTATTTAACCTTAACCTTAAGGTTAAGGTTGAGAGACTGCGTAAAGTGGCTTTAGATGCTGAAAATGGCCCTTTTGGGCCGAAAAATCATTGCTACGCGCGAGGATATTCGTAATATTATTTCTCGTCGATTGCCTTTGTTCAAAGCTCAGAACCTCGGCAGGCATCGGGGCCAGGCCCGCCTTCCCTGGCCACCAAAATATTTCTATGACATTCTGTAAATGGCTGAAAGAGATGTCATAGATCCAATCTGGCCAGCTGGGCCAGCAGAGCCGGTCCCGGCCCGGAGGGCGTTAATGCCGCAGCATTATCTTAAGATCCTGAGCCCCCGTTGTCCTCTCAGCGAAGCGTAAGGAGGCTGCATATTCTGCCAGGGTCCTTGAAAAGAGGCTGCGACAGGCCCTTGACCCCTCAGCATTATCTTTGAGTCCTTTCGCCCCAGCGGGCTTGTCCAAGGCTCGCCGAAAAAAGGATCGGCAGCCGGGCTGATCATGGCTTTCGCCGCCGCAGCGGGAAGCCCGGAGGGCCGAAGCCTTGATCTGCCCGGATGACGGGCAAAGGCGAGCCTTGGTGCCCGCTGGGGTGGACCAAGACGATAATGCTGAGGTCCCTGGGGCCAAAGCCGGCCTGCTCGCCGGTCCGACCCTGGAGGATTACTGTGCCGCATGAAGTTCATGCCCTATGGAAGGAAGCCAGCCAAAACCAAGCCCTGTATATGTCCGCCTTTCGGGAATCTCCCGCCCGGATGGTTCCCGCGGGCTTCCGGGGCCGTGGGGCGGAGCCCCTCGATAGATGAGTAGCTCTTCTGGCCCCTGTCGGTGCCATCAAACAGCCATCAAATAAGATGCATGTGGCCGTAGCATGCTGAAAGCAACCATTTAGGAGCACACCTGCAGCCAAATGGATCCGCTTCGATCAAATGACTGTCAAATGAGATCTTGCTCATAGACCTCTCTTCGGCCTGCAAGGCCCCAGGGTATCTGCGGCCTGTCCCTGTGCCCCCCGGATCTCTCCTGGCTATCGGGCTGCTGCGCGCCATGACGTCCTGGTCTCCTTACTTTTGCCATAAGTTATATATTCATTAAGCTTAAGGTTGGGAATATGGAGACGAAATCTGGTACGGGAAAGAATAAGTTGTATCCCGTAGTCGATGATGAGGCAAAAAGGAATCTGGTTATGTTCCAGGCAAAAGAGAGTCTTAGGACTCGTGATGATGCTGTCGAAATGATCCTGCACAAGCTCCCAACCTGGGAGAGCCAGGAAGATCTGATAAAGAAACTACAGGCAGACCTTGAAGAGGCAAGGAGACTGAATGAAGAGCTGCAAGATAAGGTAAAGTCTAGCTGAATTCGGATATGCTCAATCTCTGGCGAAATTTAAATGCGGATTGTATAACCGGTAAAAGGCATTTGTCCTTGAAGGAGTGAGTTGTATCAGGATACAGGGGCACTGCGAATTTAAAGCAATCAAGGCACGCTACCAAAACACCACATAAGCAAACTATAATTTAAGTGAAGTTCAACGATAGGAAATACTTATGTTATAGACTAGAGTTCACTTGTAAAAGAGGGAGAAATGACTACTCATTTATCAGTACGCCTTGCCTGGCATGATCGCGGATGGGATGCTCGCATCTGCGATGCGCCAAACCTGAATACATCTTGCATAGTTCATGAGCATATTCGTGACACCCGTGATGATGAAAAGGAACTCAAAGCGGCCGGTACTTGCTTTTGTGATCTTAAGGATTGGATACCACCGTGTTCCCGTGATTCGGCTACCTATGCCGAAAAGGGTTATACTCTACTACATCGAGACCCCCTGGAGTTTCGAGATTTGCCGCCTGTAAACGAAGAGATACTTCCTTACTCTTGCTGCCCCTCTCCTTATCGCTGGATGCGGGAGGAGAACTTGCGCCAGGTTTGTGATTCCGAGAACCTGATTATACGCGAACCAGATAAACCGAGAGAGCGAGGATGGGTTTATGAATCAGATCGTCAAAGAGAGCTTCTCACGAAGTTTTGGGACAAGATAGACCCAGGAAGATCTCTTGTTTTTTATTATTGCAACCAGGGAAACCCTCTGGATGAAGATGTCTCTCGAATCATCGTTGGAGTGGGACGAATATCTAGCGTGGGGGATCAGATATACTTTGGAACGAAAGCGAAGTATCAAGACCTCTATCCGGTCTGGTCGCGCCTTGTGACCCAGGATTACCCACAACAAGGTGTGCGGATTCCTTATCAAGAATACTTGCAAGCAGGACAATCCACCAAAAGAATTCTCTGCTGTGTTCCGCAGAGCGCTTTGCTTGCATTTTCTTATGTAGGTGAACATGTTTCTGACGACGTAGCCGTATCTGTTCTAGAGCGGGTTTTGCAGTCCATCGAACAGGTCAAAGCGGATAATGTAGTTGCTGGAGATTGGGACTATCGTCTCAATTGGCTCAACGATGTCTTGGCAGAAGCATGGACAAACCGAGGACCCTTCCCAGGAGTTGGAAGTGTCTTGCAGTATCTCGACTTCGCTAAAGGTACTGCATACCAAAGAACCGTATTGGCTCCTATGGCTAAGAATGGCATGAATCCATGGGATCATGTCCTAGCTATTCTTGAAGGATATAACAAGCCTGAGAAAGGTCCTTACGAAAGTGGATTTCTGAAGGCACAAAAAAAATGGTCTGTGCTTAAGGCTCGCCATGAATTGCTGGCAAAACTAGCTAGGTTCGAGCTCTCACCAGACCAAGTTGAAAGGATAGCCAATCCTGATATGAGGGTCAGAAGCGGAATAATAGCCAACGAAGCCGATCTTGTCTCAAATCCTTATATCATTTGTGAAAGCGATTTGGGTACGCTTAACTCAGAACCGATCTCCCTTGAGACGATAGATCACGGGATGCTGCCTGAAGGCAATGCAGCGCTATTCCCAGATGTTGACGAGGTTTCCCATGATGATCCGCGCAGGATAAGAGCAGTATCACATGCCGTAATGAAGGAAGCTGCTAACAGTGGAGACACTGTGCTCATACTTAGCGACCTTCTTGATCGCATAGGCAAACGGTTTCCTGAAAGGAGGGCGTGTCATCCTGATAGGGATCTATTCGCAGCTGATAGAGATTTCTACAATGAAATATTCTGGACGGCCTTTGAAGAAGATCCACAATTAGTTGCATTGAAGGATATTCATGATTTGGAGCAGCATATCGCGGGGATAGTTAGAAGACGGTCAAAGAAAGCGAATATAACCACTGAAAGAGAGATCAATTGGAGTCTATCTCTGGAAACACTCTTTGGTAAGCCTGCAAACGATCGTGAAAAGACAGCATTCGATGAAAAGCAAAACGCACTAAATACTATAATATCTAGGCGGCTAAGTGTGCTCACTGGTGGAGCAGGGACTGGAAAAACCTCTGTACTAAGGGTATTTCTAGACGAACTAGAACTGGCTGAGGGCAAGAGTCACATTCTTCTATTAGCACCCACAGGCAAAGCACGAGTCAGATTATCTACAAAGACCAAACGCAAGGCAATGACTATCCATCAATTTCTCTTAAGGGAGAAATGGTTCATGCCAGATAGCTTCGCCCTCATCAAGGAGAGTGAAAGAGACTCGTACAAGGCAACTACTGTGATTATCGATGAATGCTCTATGATCCCTGTAGATCTACTTGGAACGCTTCTCAAAGCGCTGGATATGGGACCATTAAAGCGTTTAATCTTAGTGGGTGATCCAAACCAGTTACCTCCTATCGGTCCCGGTAGACCTTTTGTAGATATAATCGAATGGTTGAATAAAGAGCATCCGGAATGTATAGCGTCTCTTAACGTCTTTATGCGGAAAGATGAGGAAGAAGGGAAGCCGCCGGAGGAGAGCGTCTCCCTTGCACTTGCCGAGGGATACAGACAAGCCGCAGTGAGCCCAAGCGACGATGAGATTCTTGCGGATATTGCAAAAGGCCAGCCTCATGGCGATCTCGAAGTAACCTTCTGGGCAAACCAAGATGATCTGCTGACAAAGATCAAAAATCGGATGACAGAATTGCTAGGCTTCAAGGATGGTGACTATGCGGGGTTTAACAAATCCTTTGGCATCGACGCAAGAGATTGGAGGCTAAGTGAATCATGGCAGATACTGGCACCAACCAGAGGGCAGCCCTTCGGGACCGATAACTTGAACCGGCTCATCCAGCTGGAGTACAAACGTGGCTTAATCCAGAAGTCGCAGAATCAATGGAGCAAAATGCCACGGCCGTTTGGAGATCAGGAGATAGTCTGGACGGATAAGGTGATACAGATCGTCAATCAAAGTAAACGCGGTTGGCCCCAGGGAGCTGGTTTGGACTACGTCGCAAATGGAGAGATCGGAATTGTTAAGGAAGCACGTAAGGACAACAGAGGGGACTATGTCGATGTGGTATTCTCGACTCAGACTGATGTATCGTATCGCTATTACAGGGGTCAGGTGAACGAAAACCTCGAACTTGCCTACGCTCTTACTGTCCACAAAGCTCAAGGGAGCGACTTTGACATAGTTTTTTTAATTGTACCCCAGAGTGCATCCACCCTATCAAGAGAACTTATTTACACTGGTTTGACTAGGTTCAGAAAAAAAATGGTTCTACTTATAGAGAAGGATATCGGCCCACTTCTCCGACTTCGAAGCCCGGACTGCTCTGATACTAGGTTACGCAATACACAGATGTTCGCTCTTGCGCTACGTCCCACGGATGTGAAGCGCCCGCATCTCGAAGCATTGATCCACCGCACTCGTAAGGGAGTGGCAGTTCGTTCGAAGAGCGAAGTCGTTGTTGCTGATATTCTGGAATCCATCGGAATCAGCTACGTGTATGAGGAGCCTCTTTACTCGCGATTCGATCCCAAAGACTTTAGATTGCCAGACTTTACCGTCAGCTTCGAGGGAGACACCTTTTACTGGGAGCACTTGGGAATGCTCAATATCCCGAGTTATAGAGATGCGTGGGCTAGGAAGCTTGAATGGTATGAGTTGAATGGCTTTTCAGAGCAGCTAATCACATCAAAGGATGGGCCGGATGGCAGCATCGATGCAACCGAGATCGAGAGGACTGCAAAGGAGAGGGTACTTCAGGAATAACCGGATATATGGTCTTTGAGAGAGACCAAGACATAAAATGGTTGAGCTTTCCAGGGACTGTCTGCGCCGCTCCAACGAGTGCGATCCCCAGGACCCGCAGACCGTTTACGGTCTCGCCTTCGTCCATTGAACCGGTGACATGGAGCGGGCCCAGAAGCATTTCCAGGCGGTTCTGGAAATGGAGGCACCTGAGGAGCTGCGCGACTTGGCCATGAAGCAGCTCTTCTGCCAGTATGCTCTTGCTTCTTATAGCCCCAGGCGATCCTGGAACCTTCACATTTCCTGGATACGTTCGATGATATCAGATCGGATCATGATCCAACAACATCCTGCGGTCAGGCATCAAGTATTTACACTAACCATCTTAATTTCCGTTCGCTGTAAAAGGAGTGAAGATCAATGGCAGAAGGGAGACGTACCAGGAAGAAATCAAAATCGAAGACATCTTCGTCCACGGAAACATATCGATACCCTGAATCTGAAAGCCTAATGCGTCCAGACGTAGGAACTCAGGCCCAGTTTCGCAAGAAGAAGTCTCCCAAACGCTACAGCTACGACTCCTCTATCTCTCCTGCTATGGATTGGGACGGAAAAAATTCTGCACGGGAGCTGGGCGAATGGCTGATAGGGTGCATCCAAAGGGCTTCCCTACTGCCTCCGCCTCATCGTTTCGATCAAGTTCAAGAGTTCAGGGACGCCCACGATAATCCTCTCGTCACAGTGAGCGGACTGGGAGACGCTGTGGATCATCTCAAACGACTCTCTCAGCCATTCCTCAACTGGGCGGGAAAAGCCGAGCGTCTCTCTTTTGATGTGCCCACCCTCCCGCTATTCATCCATGAGCGTCTATCCACAAAGGCCATCCTGGAGACCTTGAAAGGCCATAAAAGGAATAAGCAGCTATCTTTTATCGACTTATTTGGCGATCCCCAGCATCCCATTCACGATCAGATTCTCCGAGCCTATAAGCACAAGGACGGATGGGTCAATCGGCTCATCCTTGGAGACTCGCTCATTGTGATGAATTCTCTACTGCAGTATGAAGGGTTAGCAGGACAGGTGCAGATGATCTACATGGACCCGCCCTATGGAGTGAAATATGGCTCCAACTTCCAGCCTTTCGTCCGAAAGCGGGATGTTCAGCATAACGATGACGACGATATGACCCGTGAGCCGGAGATGGTTAAAGCTTATCGGGACACCTGGGAACTGGGGCTGCACTCATATCTCGCATACCTACGGGACAGGTTGTTGCTGGCACGAGATCTATTGAACGATAGCGGAAGCTTGTTCGTGCAGATAAGCGATGAGAATCTGCATCATGTGAGAGAGATTATGGATGAAATTTTCGGAGAAAGCAACTTTTGTTCTCTTATCACATTTTCAAAGACAAGCGGTTATGGTGATAACACTTCACTCTCATCAGTTTCAGATTACTTGCTCTGGTACGCAAAGGATAACGACAAATTGAAGTATCGGCAGCTCTACATGGCGAAAGAGGCCGGATCTGAAATCGCCAGGGAGTACAAATATATTGAATCTCCAGATGCGTTAGTTCGTCGTCCAATGACTGAAGAAGAAGTATCTAACCTAAAGTCAATCCCTGTCGGCTGGAGAATCTTTAGGCCGAGCGCTTTAACCTCGCAGGGCTCTACTTCATCAGGTACTTCTCCGTTTGAGTTCAACGGAGAGACTTTTGAAGTTGGCAATAATCAGCATTGGAAGACAACGCAGGAAGGGCTTATCAGATTAGTTGACAGCAAACGTGTTTTAAAAAGGGCGAAATCTCTATCCTACATTCGCTATTTGGATGATTTTCCTGTCGCTCCAATCAATAATACATGGCTTGATACAAGATGGGGTTTTGATGCTTCGGAAAAAATGTATGCAGTTCAAACTAATGTCAAGGTTATCGCACGTTGTATCCTGATGACCACGGATCCAGGCGACCTTGTGCTTGATCCGACCTGTGGCAGCGGAACTACCGCTTATGTGGCTGAGCAATGGGGCAGGCGCTGGATCACCATCGATACTAGCCGTGTTCCGTTGGCCTTAGCTCGTCAAAGGCTTCTTACTGCTACATTCCCTTACTACGCACTAAAAGACGAGGCTCGAGGTCCTGCAGGTGGATTTGCTTACCTCAGAAAGCAGAATAAGAAGGGCGAGGAGGTAGGTGGCATAGTCCCCCACGTTACTCTGAAGAGCATTGCCAACAACGAGCCGCCTAAAGAGGAAGTTCTTGTAGACCGGCCAGAGAAAGACGAAAAGATAACTCGCGTCAGTGGCCCTTTCACCGTAGAGGCCACAATTCCAACGCCTGTGGATTGGGAAGGAGATGGAGTGGAAGACTCAGGATTCTCTGCTGAGGATTACGGCTCCTTCCTGGAAAGAATGCTGGAGGTTCTGCGCAGATCGCCGGTCCTGCATTTCTGCGGCGGCAACAAGGTCACTTTCAAGAATGTTAAACCTCCGGCCAAAACACTATCCCTGTCTGCAGAGGCATTCGTGGGTGATGGCCAGGATAAGCCTGTGGCCGTCGTATTTGGGCCAGAGAATGGTGCGGTCAGCGAGAAACTGGTCTACGAAGCCGCCAGGGAAGCTCATGCCAAGGGTTACACTCATCTTTTCGTTATCGGATTTGCCATTCAACCCAACGCCCGCATGCTTTTGGAGGAAAGCGAAGAAGCAGTGGGTATTCCTGCATCCTACTGCCAGGCCACGCCTGACCTGATGATGGGCGACCTTCTCAAAAACATGCGCAGTAGCCAAATCTTTAGTTGCTGCGGGCTCCCTGAGATAAAGATATTCAAGGTCAAACCAAAGAAACCAAATGACCAAATTATCTATCAGGTGGAACTGTTAGGGCTAGATGTCTTTGATCCTGTTACCATGGATGTGGAGCACCATCAAGGAGATGACGTCCCCGCTTGGCTACTGGATACCGACTACAACGGCCTTTGCTTCCATGTAAACCAGGCTTTCTTTCCCCGAACCAGCGCCTGGGACAACCTGAAACACGCTCTAAAAGGCGAGTACGAGGACGCTGTCTGGGACCGCCTCTCCGGTACAACCAGCGCTCCCTTCGAGGCTGGAGAGCATGGCCAAATAGCGGTCAAGGTGATAGACGACCGCGGTAACGAACTAATGGTGGTAAAATCAGTGCTGGAGGCAGAGGAGGAATCCAAAGTATGACCGGCTTCGAAGTCTCTACCCCCATACTGAACTCTCCTTACGAAGAGCCAGCAGAATACTGGGACATCGAAGAAGGAAAACAGGCTGAACGCCGATCAGGTCGTCGTCCTGCTGGCTACTTCTACCGTGATCCCAGGGCAAAAGACAGTGATGACGAGCACGAGGCACGTGGGCATTGGGTCGAGTTAGACCTTGTCAATCTGCTCCGCAAACAAGTAAAGTCCTGGCGGGAACATAAGCCGCCATATCCTGGAGTCAGCCGAACGACACTGGAGCTTCTGAGCTATTGGCGACGAGATGGAAGGCGGCAGAGACTCTTTTTTGCCCAATTAGAGGCTGCAGAGACGATGATATTCCTCAATGAGGCCAGATCGGACTTTTTGCAGGGCATAGAAATCCCTCTGGATGAACCAAGCGAGGATCAACGAGCGGAAGGCTACAGGGCCTTTCAGCGCTATGCCTGCAAAATGGCCACTGGTGGCGGCAAAACCACAGTTATGGGTATGCTGGCCGCTTGGAGCATCTTGAATAAGATCAACAACCACAGCGACGCACGTTTCTCAGATACAATTTTCGTCGTCTGTCCCAATGTAACCATTCGCAATCGCTTACAGGAACTCGATCCAGCGCGCGGCGAAGGCAGCCTTTACCGTACTCGGGATCTTGTCCCGCCCCATCTGATGCCTGACCTTTCCAGAGGAAGGGTTTTGGTTACCAATTGGCATGTCTTTGAGCCACAGGCTGTCCAAACGGGTGGCGTGAGTTCAAAGGTCTCAAGAGCCGGGGTACCTGTTACTATTGTGGAGACTATCCGTATCGGCTCCAAGACTACAACTGCACGAGGTACTCGCTATCTTACATTGGAAGATCTTGACCGCCAGACCGCATCCGGTCTCTTAACTGTCTTGGAGGAGGACAGAGACAAACAAGGCAATCTGCGGAAAGTTAAGGTTCGTTCGGTCAAATATGTGGAGAGCGATACAGCTCAAGTCAATCGGGTTCTAGGGCGAGAGGTAGGTGGAAAGCAGAACATCCTGGTCATGAATGACGAAGCACACCATGCCTACCGCATTCGGTATCCCGAGCCTGAAGAGGATGAGACGGACCTCTTTGGGGAGGAAGAGGAAAGCGAGGAGTTCTTTAAAAAAGCCACTATCTGGATAGATGGCCTGGATCGGATTCACAAGCTAAGGTCCATAAACTTCTGTGTGGACTTCTCAGCCACGCCATACTTTCTTGGTCGAGCTGGCAGGGATACCAACCGCACCTTCCCCTGGATCGTCAGTGACTTTGGGCTTACCGATGCTATAGAGTCCGGTCTGGTAAAAATACCCCAGCTTGCAGTTCGAGATACGACGGGAAGCGATATACCGGGATACTTCAACATCTGGCGGTGGATTTTGCCTAAACTCACTCCAGCGGAGCGTGGCGGCAAAAAAGGAAGCCCAAAACCCGAAGCAATCCTCAAGTGGGCACATACACCTATCGCCATGCTGGGTGGCTTATGGGAAGAGGTTCGCCGTGAATGGGCGCTAAGAAAAGACGACCCGCGTGCGCCAGTTTTCATTATTGTCTGCAAGAATACAAAGATTGCCAAAGTAATATACGAATGGCTGGGCGAGGATAGACCACCTCTTGGTATTCCCTCTGCTTTAATAGAGGGCTTTGTCAATCGTAATGGCAAGATAAATACCATCCGCGTGGACTCCAAGGTAGTTCAGGAAACAGATAGCGATCAGGCGAAGTCTGATGAAGTTCGTTGGATGCGCCTGACACTAGACACCATTGGAAAGATGGATTGGCCACATGATACACAGGGAAGACCAATCTACCCAGAAGGATTTGAGGAGCTGACAAAGAAACTGAACCGACCGCTCCATCCTCCTGGTAGAGATATTCGCTGTATTATTAGCGTGGGAATGCTCACCGAAGGATGGGATTGCAGCACCGTAACCCACATTGTAGGTCTACGTCCATTTATGTCTCAGCTTCTTTGTGAGCAGGTGGTGGGTCGCGGACTCAGGCGTTCCAGCTACGATGTAGATGAGGACGGGAAGCTCACGGAGGAGGTCTCTAAGATATTCGGTGTCCCCTTTGAGGTAATTCCTTTCAAAGAGAGCAAATCGGGGCCACAACCTCCAAAGCCAAAACGCCACCATATTCACTCCATTCCTGGAAAGAAAGAATTCGAAATACAGTATCCTCGGGTAGAGGGATATGGTCAGGCCATTCATAACCACATAACAGTTTCCTGGCAAGATGTGCCACAACTGCGCCTCGACCCTCTTAATATACCTCCAGAAGTCCAAATGAAGGCCGGACTTCTTAATAACCAGGGTCGATATTCGCTGATGGGTCCTGGCGCCTTAGAGAGTGTGGACCTAAACCCATATCGTTCTGGCAGACGTTTGCAGGAACTGGTGTTTGAGTTGGCAAGAGACATAACTAGGAATTATGTAGAAACCTCAGATTGCCAGGCTCCATCGCATGTGTTATTTCCCCAGATCGTCAAGATAACCCGGCGCTATCTGATGGAGAAGGTTGTTCCAATAAAACCAGCAAATCTTCTGGATGTGTTTCTGTCTCCGTACTATGGCTGGGCTATAGAACGACTGGTAGAG
>Ga0209099_1003785_pt1 | contig 12022 bp, 11 predicted proteins | sample AD_JPNHW2_MetaG_FD_184430 | JGI IMG/M metagenome (GOLD analysis project Ga0209099, IMG submission 184430) | Active sludge microbial communities of municipal wastewater-treating anaerobic digesters from Japan - AD_JPNHW2_MetaG (SPAdes) (version 2) | ecosystem: Engineered > Bioreactor > Anaerobic...
CCTCGGCGCCTCGTTGTTGGTGCCGTCATGGCAGCCGCTTTTGGCGCAGGCTGAAAGAAACACCGGCAACAGGTCCATTTCGAAATATACGGTGTCAGGGTTGCAGGGAATGCCACCCGGGGGATTGACAAATGTGGTATCGGCAATCCATTTCCGGAGTTTGCCAAGGTCGCAGTCAGAGAGTTTTTTGCCATATTTCGGCATGGGCGAATAACCTGTAAGATGTTCTACTGAGCCCATCAGTTGTCCGTTACCGGCAAGCATAGCCACCGTCAGGTAATCGGAAAGATCAAGCCCGCCGGCTTGTTTCGTGCTGTTGTGGCATCCCTGGCAGTTGAGCAGCAGTATCGGCCTGATGGTGCCTGCAAAGGTCACATTTACTGAGTCACAGTTTACGTCGGGGAAAATGGTATCCTGCGCCCAAAGCACCACCTGCCGCAGCGCACATTGCGGAAGCGTACTGCCCTGAGGCATCGCGGTGTAGTCGGCGTAATGAAGCAATGAGCCGACCAGCCGGCCATTGTTTACCACTGCTTTCAGGTGCTCAGGATTTGACAAATCGATTCCGGCAGAAGGGTTGCTCCCGGTATGGCATCCGTAACAATAGGCCTGAAGCACGGGCAGCACCTGCCCGGGATAGGTGATATTTACGGTATCGCATTCTGACACCGGGGGAATTATTTCGTCAGGATGGTGCTTGCAGGAGATGGAATAGAATATTAACAGTGACAATACTGCAGCAAGCGGCAAGCAGTTTCTCATTGATCTTATCACTTTTTTAAAGGTTTTGATTTTGCAATACAAATATAACGTTTTATATATGAATCAGCAAACGCTGGTTGGAAAGAAGGATTTGCCCGTAAGAGGATTAATTGAGTAAACGAATCGGGGCTATACCCGTCGCAGCAGTTTCGCCATTTTAATGCCTGGCATGCCTGCTGAAAAATTTCCACATTTCTTCAAAAGCATTGATGTCCATGTTGGCGCCGTATTCAACACCGGGAATGGAATGCCCGCCGCCGTTAATTCTGTAATAGAGTATTTCGGAATCTTCCGAAGCGCCGCTATACCTGAAGAGTGTAACCGTTGAGTTGTCGTCCTGCACAAGGTCAGGTAGTTCGGTTATTTGGGGCACGCTGCCACAGCCGTTGATGCCTGTCCAGAGGTTCAGCACCTGGTTGAGCGACGGGTTACCGTTCATCACTACAATGTTGTCGGCAGTGCCGTGCATGTAGCAAAGGGGCATGGGGTGGGAGAGGGTGTAACCTGTATAAATGTTTGATGACATCAGCCCGGAAACGGGTGCTATGGCTGCGAGCCTGTCCTGCAATGGCCTGGCGGCAAAAAAGGTCATGAACCCGCCGTTCGACATGCCTGCCAGGTAAACGCGGTTGAGGTCGATGTTGTATGCAGCGTGCATGGTATCAATCAGTTGACTGATAAATGCCGCGTCATCCCAGGGGAAAATAAAGTGCGCATTCCATTGGAATATGCTTTCGCCGTTGTATGTTCCCAGTAGTGCCTGGGGCATGAGGAATACGAAGTTTTCCCTGTCGGCAATTGTCCTGAAATACGATGATTGCATCTGGTTCCATGCATTGCCGTTGGCGCCGTGCAGGAAGATGACCAGCGGCATGTTCTGCACCGCCGGATAGGAGGTTGGAAGGTACCACGCATATTCCCGGCGACGGTTCTCAAATTCTTCATAGGTGTGCGCCATCATGCTGTTATCAGGATGTATTGTCCTGAAAGAGAAGCTGAGTTCATGGGTGTTGCCCGCCGTGTCGCTGGCAATAATTCTGCCGCTGTAGTATGTGAGGACATTGAGGCTGTCAAAATCAAGGGTCGTGCTGGTTAAGCCGCTTGCTTTCAGCGTATTGCCAAGGTAAACATTGTAGGTTACCGGGCCTTTTTCCGGATCGTCCGCAGCGCTCCATTCAAGCGTCACTGAGTGGTTCCTGATGATGGAAGTGGTAATTTCAAAGTCTCCGGGAGGAAGGTCCTTGGCTGTTGTGAACTCAAAGGGGCCGGCGGCAACTGTTCTGCCATCCGATGATGCTTCAATCCTGCCTTTATATACTGCAGAAGGCTCTAATCCCCTGATGTTATAGTTCCTTCTAAGGATATTTTCTGCTACAAGGCTGTCACCAAGGTAAACACTAAACAGGAGTGAAGAGTCATTGTAACCTGTAACGGCCTGCCATGTTATGTTTGCGTCGTAGGCATGTTGTATGATGGTTACCTGTATTGTGAGGAGCGGAGTTTCCTTTTCTTCCCGGCTGCAGGAAACTGCAATGAGCGCCATGAAAATAAGGTAATAAAAGCGGGTTAGCACGGCAAATCAGATTTTTGATTCAAAAGTATATTCTTATGCCGATAAAAATGCGGCCTCACCGAATCAATTTATAAAGATTGTTTCACCAATCGTAAGCCGATTGGCAGGCAGGATTATTAATCAGATGACATGGAATGTTATTTCCTGATGATTTTCAGGTACTTATTGAAATTATTATTCGACAGATGCGCAAAATATATCCCTCCCGGCATACCTGACATATCTATAATGGTGGATTGCTGATCAATGGTTTTCCTGAGAACATTTCTGCCTTCAGCGTCATAAACTTTCATTTCCAATGGCAGCAATCCGGGGTTAAGTACTTTGAGAGTCGCTTGCTTATAAGCGGGATTTGGATAAAATTCAAAATCTTTGTATTCCTGATGATTTTCAAAACCTGCCAGTGAATTAACCAGGTAATAGTTCCTGAGGTTCCATTGCTCAATCACCCGGGTAGTATCGTCACTAAGTATTTCTTTTCTTACCAGGCCAACATTTTTCGCAAAATAATAGCAGGTAGGCTTAAAGTCTTCAAACTGATTCTGCATCACAAGCATCTTTGTGACAGTTGTAAAGGTGAAATTGCTGATTTGCAGTGTATCAAATATCGCAACTATTTCAGTATTCCCTGATTTGTCGCCTGCTTCATAGCTTGCAAGGAAAATATACTGCCCACCGTTACCCCAGTCATATCCTTCCCGTACTATAACATATCCAATGAACTGATCCCAGGTCTGATAGTCAAGTGTCATGCTTTCATAATATGATTTGTAGTATTCAACCGGTCCCAGTACAGGTGTACCATGTACCCATACTTCAGCATTGAAATCATGCTGGTTGTCGGTTTCTGCAAGGCTGTCAACTGTTCCGGTTGTTGCTTCCTCGTAGGTCCAGGTTGACCCGATACCAAAAATGTAATCATACAGATTGTTGTCAATATAGACAGGATCGAGCACCTGTGACCTCGAGCCCAGAGAAATAAAGATAAAAACCGGTACGAGAAACAGGTAAGATATGCCTGTCATTCTGTGAATGATACAATGGGTTGGACTCTCCATATTGGATAGTATCAGACTACGATACATACAAATGTATAACATTTTTTTCCTCAGATAGCTATCATTTAAAATGAAAAAAGCCCCCTGTGAAGGAGGCTTTCCATGTATTTTGAAAATTCAGCTTATGGCAGAATCTTAGTTGTTAATGGCTTCAAAAGAATTAGTCAACAAAGCCTTGGAGTATTTGTAGTTATGCACCCCGTGACTAGCTTCGTAGTAGCACATTTTATAGTTGAGCAATGCCGCGATTTGCGCCTGGGTGAAGTTCTTACCAGTTACTGCTGTTGATCCGTCTGATTTCAAAAGGCCTTTCTCAATCAGTTTTTCTCTTAATTGGTCGAGCAGGCCGGTGATCTCAACCTGCACTTCTTCTACCAGGCTTGAAGCTTCGCTTGATGTATGGCAGGGTGTACAGCCGCTTGTCAGCAGGCCTTCCTCCTCATTGCTGGCATACCAGGCATGTCCGCCGGCGAGTGTACCGATAGGTGGTGCCATATGGCAATGTACGCAGCCGTCATCAACAAGTGCAGTGTGGCTTGAATTCACATATTCCACCGAGCCGGGTATTTCAACACCGCTTGATTTGCCAACTCCAGCTATAATATTGGCCTGGGGGCCGTAATGCGTGCCGTAACGCGAACTGGTGAGTTTTACCGAATCAGTACTGGCCAGGTTAGGATAGGGTGCAACAACCCTGGCCTGGTGGCAGGCAATACAAACATTGCTGGTGCCCATGTCGAAGGTAATATGTGTCGAGTCCATGCGCGACCTGACAGCTGCCGTTGAACGGAAGTTCCAGTCCTCCGAGGTATAGGTTTCATGAATTTTATGACAGGTGCGGCAATTAATCGGGGCAGGATTTTCATAGGCACCGGCATTAAAGTAACCTGTCTGAAGCGATTCGCGGTAGCCCTGGCTGCTATGGCAGGGTGAACATGCGGTCCGGTTGCCCTCAAAAACAGTTACACCATTATAATGCTTTGATTGATGATACTGCGCCATTATAGCGGTGAGTCCGTCGGAAAGGTCGTGGCATTCGCCGCAGGTTATCGAAGCGTCAACTCCGTCCTCGCCGTTAAGGCCATTGGTGCCATTGGTGCCGTTGGTGCCTGCGTCGCCTTTTGGTCCTGCCGGGCCTTCCTTGGTGCATGAAGCCATGAATACCGCTACACCCATTGCAAGTAAAAGAAGAATCCTTTTCATAGTGTGATGTTTAGTTATTACCTGGTTGTTGGTTGAGATTATCTTGATGTTTATCAGTGAGTTAATTAAACTATTATCCTATTTTTTCAATCCATGTGAAAGTATATAAATATCAAGCTTCGAACATATTTGAAAACCCCATTTAGCACTGAGATTTGTGGCTTTACAGGTTGGGATTTTTCCACAAATTGATTGATATATATCAATACATGCATATTAGATTAATATTGCAAGTGTTTTATGATCAGGAAATCTTCAAAATCAGGTTATACCTATAAATTAAGCATTTGTATTTGCCAACCTGGCCATAGTTCACGAAATTTGTTGCTGAAACAAATAGAACCAATGACAGAAGACCAATTCAGGGAAGTGCAAGCTGTGTTCTTCGACCTTGACGGCACCCTGATGGATACGGATGACCAGGCAGCAGAGCGTATAGCGAAGCTGCTTAACAGGTTAGGAGTCCGAACGCCGCTGCTCAAAGCCCGAAGGCTGGTGATGGCGGCCGAAACTCCGGTAAACGGGATCATCACGTTGCTTGACAGGCTTGGCCTTGATAACATGCTGCTCCCGCTGTGGAAAAGCAGGAAAAAGAAAGCTGTGTTCAGGATTATTCCGGGGGTAGAACAAATGCTGCAGTCGCTCAGAGGAAGTTACCGGCTGGCTGTTGTTACTACCCGAGGTGCGGATGAAGCGGAAATGTTCATCAGCGAAAATGGCCTCACCGGCATTTTTGAACTGCTGGTGACGCGTACTTCAACCAGAAGGCTTAAGCCTCATCCTGAGCCGGTGCTTTTTGCTGCCGGGCTGATGGGTGTTTCTCCTTCGGCCTGCCTTATGGTTGGTGATACTACCCAGGATATCCGCTCGGCCGGAAGAGCCGGGGCGCTGTCAATAGGCGTATTGTGCGGATTCGGTACAAATAATGAACTTGTGAATGCCGGTGCCAATGCTATTCTTAAAAACACAAGCCAACTGGCAACATTACTGCAGAAGTAAATTCAGCCGGATAGTTTCTGAAACTTATCTCATAAAAAAAGTCTTCCCGCAGGGGAAGACTTTTTACAATAAATCATTGATTATCAGAGTGACTTCATGAAATTTACAAGAGCCCACCTTTCTGAATCTTCAATTATCTTTTTTTCATAGTTTGGCATCTCATTCCTACCTACAAACGAGCGGTAGTATATCACGCCGTCAGCCAGGGCTTTAAAGTCGGGTTTTGAGAAATTTCCGGGGAAGGTTTCGAGGCTTGCTGCTTTTGTTCCGTCACCAAGGCCTTTTGCTCCGTGGCATGATTTGCAGTGTTTATTCCACAGTGCTTTGCCTTCAGCAATGCTTGCTGCATCCGACTTCACCGTATTTTTCATTTTCTGGTACTTTTCAGGTGTTGGCCAGGGTTTCTGCTGGTTCTGCACGTAGGTGAAAGAGAGAAACATAATGCCGCTCATTATGAGCACCAGGGTTGTTAGAAACAATTTTGCTTTCATTTGTTTTAGGTTTGTTAATTATTTGTGTTGTATCAAATTTTCTGCAGGGATATCTCCCAATTACCGTGCCATACTTTTGTGGGTGTCTTGCCCGATATTCATTACATTCTTCAGTGGCCGTATTAATGATCACTCCTCAACATCATGGAATCCCGTGACCATGCTCTTAAAGTTGCTCACAGGGGTATGCCCGATCGTGCAGAAATACACGTGTATAAGCATGAACATTGTCATAACAATGCCAATGAGCACATGTATCACATCGGCAACGATAAGGCTGCTGATTCCCAGGATGTCAAATATTGAAGGGAATGCCAGTAATAAGCCGGAAACTGACAGTACCGGAAACCCGAAATACATGGCAAAAATGTAGGTTGCCTTTTGAAGGGGATTGAATTTGCGTTCGCGGTTGACAGGGAATGGGTGAGGTTCACCTTTAAAGATACCCATTGCGTAGTACCTTACCTGTTTCAGTATGGGAGTTATAACTCCCTTAAATTCAATCTTATAATGCCTGCCATTGTTGGAAACGTAATTCCCGATAAGGAAGAAGAGATAATTGAATGTTACAACGATACCGGCAATTTTATGCAGCGTGGTTGACACCTCGAATGGGATCAGCGGGTTTTCGGGAGAGGTGTACTGCATGCTGAATCCCGTTACGATAAGCGTAAGGAAAAGCAAGGCATTGGTGATATGCCATAACCTGATCCAGATGGCGTAGTGATATACTTTTTCAGTCATGTTTAACGGTTTTTTTTCGGGTAATGATCCTCATGGTCATGTGGAAAATAAGCCCGGCAGCGGTGAGTATGATTAGCAGATTACCCAGAAGGTCAACGGTTGTGCTGCGCGGAGAGCCGATCAATACAGCATCGCCGATGTTGCGGTCGCTGAACATGCCCGGCTTGCTCAATTTGAGTTTATAGAGCGATGCTTTTAACCTGGAGTTGGCCGAGTGACATTCGGCGCATTTTTTTACTGCCTGCGATTTTGGAAGGATCTGGTGCGATACGAGAAGTGAATCGCTAACCTTTGCATGACATTCAATACACCTTACACTCTGAAAATGGTTGGCCTGGTTTGGCAACCAGTCATGCGTTTTGGTGACATTCGGATTTAACCGGTCAACATACAGCCTGTAATTGTCATAATTGGAGTGGCAGCTCAGGCAAATGGCGTTATCATAGGCTATGGTCTGCTTCAGGTTCTGATTGCGGTCCCGTGCATTTATCTTATAGTAATGTGAATTATGACAGCTCCAGCAGGTAAACTGCCCGCTGTGCTTTGATGAATGTACGCTCTGATCGAACTCTTCCTGTATTTTTTCAAAATGATAATCGGCATACGTCGGATCATCACCATGGCAGTCGAGACATCCGGGAAGTTCTTCGAACCTTAGCTGAGCATTGTGAGGGAATATCTCATAATCCGACGAATGACAGTCAATGCATTTGAAGTTAAAGTGATTCGATGTATAATAAAGAGTGGTATCGATGATACAATCGGTGTACATCTTTTGCTTGTAGGTTTTGCCCAGGCTGTCGGATGTAAAAGTCAACACTCTTTTGGAGTGACATGACAGGCATTTGTTATTTTCCTCGCGGGTTGCCTGGTCAACTTTCTGAGCTGTAGCTGTTGACAACATAAACAGCAGTAACAACAAAACCAATGAAGCTGTTGAGGTTTTCAGATGATTAATGCAGTGCATCCTTTTTATCTTTGATATTCTTGAGTAAGAACAAGTTGATCATAATTTATTGACTGGATGAAGAACTCCTGGCAATCAGGCTGCTATCAGAAATTCCACACCCTTGTTATATTCAGTCCGAGCATGAACTGGCCTTCGAAGAAGTTATTCTTGTTAGTCATCATTACTTCCTGTGGCAGAATTCCCTGTGAACTTCCCAGCCAAAGGTGGAAAGCATGGGTACTGGTCGAAATTTCAGCACCAACACAGAAGTTGGGCTCAGCAGGCTCCGGCACAGGATTCCATTCCGTGATGCCCTTGATTTTGAGCGGCAGGTCGTAAGTGGCGATAAACGAAACCTGCGGACTCACTTTATACCTGGCACCAAAGGACAAACCGATGCGGTCGTGGTCAACCAGCGAATCAACGGCATTAAAGTGAGTGAAGGTAGGGGCAACCTGCACTGACAGTGCATTTGAAAACCTGCGGGTGATAATGAGTTCGGTAAAGTAGGAGTAACGGTTTGAGAATTTGTAATCGAGGCCGAACGCGTCGTCAGCGCTGCAATCAATCTGCCAGTTGCCATAAACGGTCAGCGAAACGGGCATTGAGTTGGACCGGGTTTGCTGCAGTATGTTGTATTTCACCTGGAAATCCTGGGCTTTCTTGAATTTGGTTGTACCCCAGCCGACCAGCAGGTTTTTCATGGGGACAAAATTGAGGCCCAGTCGGATGTTTGATACGCCCCATATGCCCCACAAATCGCTTTTCCCGTTTTCAACCGTTGCAAACCTGTGCTGAATAACAAATTCAAGGGTGTTTTTAATGGGTATGGTGCTGGTTTGCTGGTCGAAAAGCAAGCCGCTTTCAAACGCCGGTTTTGCCGGGCGATTGTCAGGGCCGGTTTGCTCCCCGGTATTTTCCTGGGCCAGAACCGACTGGCTGAACAATAATACAAGCAAAATGCTGAGTGAAAAGACCTTGCAGGAGAGGTGGAAGTATTTTTTCATGGTTGCTCTGATATTAAATGTGAACATTCTTAATTATTCTTGGCTCCGGCATAAATCCAGCGGTAAATCAGCGCGGTTTCAGCAACAGTGCTGTACTGATTCATGCTTCCACCGGCTTTAAGGCAGGTGTAAAGTATGCTTTCATCAGGCTTTTTGGCAACCACGTAGTTATCTGAAGTAAGCGCTGAGAATGCATTTGCAGCAGACAAATCAGGTGCAAATGCCCCTGGTTTGTGGCACGACACACACTTTTCGGTAAAAATCGGGATTATATCCTGGGCAAAGCTGATGGTGTCCTCAGTACCAACCGGAGGCAGAACAGGCTGCGGATACACATTAAAGTCATATTCGCAGGAAGCAAACAAGGTTAAGATTACACCCATGAACAGCAGAATTCTGAACGAGAGATTTTTCATAATATTCGTGTCTTAGTTGGTTTTGTGCCTGATACATTCAGCTGCTTAGATATGAAAGACTCTGAATGTTTGATAATACAAAAAAAATCAAATTCTTTGAACAGTATTGCTTTAGCCGATTGATGTTTAAATATAAAAATAATTGAATAAATCAATGTGAGCATTGATATATATCATTACATTTGTCGGAACAGGAATGTAAAAACTAAGTTTTATATTGAAAAAAGCACAATCCCGGAGGTGATTTATGCCATCAGAAATATTCAGAAAAGATAAAACCTGCTGTAATTTTTGCCTCGAGAGGTCTGACATATTCTCCTGCCTTAATCAGGATGAACTTGGTGTGATAGGCGATAACCGGTCGGAAGTGCATTTTAAGGCAGGCGAACTGATATTCAAGCAGGGTACTCCGGCAGCCCATCTCCTGTGCCTTACCAAAGGCATGGTGAAGCTCTATATCGAGGGATACGATAACAAAAACCTCATTATCGGAATCGTAAAGCCCATTGAATATATCTTAGGCCCGGGCATTTATGTTGACAGCAAGCATCATTACTCGGCAGTTGCCATGGAGGATTCAATTGCCTGCCTTGTGGATGCCAATGTTTTCAAAACCCTGATTCACACAAATCCTTCATTTGCCGATGAATTTATCAGGAAGGTAAGCCAGCTTTCCATTTACAATTTCGAGCAGTTCATCAGCCTCACCCAAAAACAGATGCCCGGCAGGATCGCTGATGTGATTTTGTACCTGAGTGAAAGGATTTATGGCAGCCTATCGTTTACCACTACCTTGTCAAGGCAGGATATTGCCGATATGTCAGGAATGTCGAAGGAGAGTGCTATCAGGATATTGAAAGAATTCAAGGACGAAAAAATAATTGCCGTTGAAGGCAATACGTTTGAAATTCTGAATCTGGAAAGTTTGCACAAGATCAGCCAGACAGGCTAAATTCAGGATTGGGGTTAATTATACCGTTTGCCCAGGCTGAAACTTAAATAAGCCGTAACGAAGAACCGGTAGGGATCGTTGAAAGCCATGATAGGAATGGCTTTAGGAAAGAAGTCCACTACAACGCCTGTTTCTACGGCTTTTACCCGTTGGTTATATTCCCCGAATTCAAAGTTAAAACCGGCTTTGGCGTATATTCCCGGATAAGGTTTTATCTCGCCTATTCCTTCGAGAAATGGTCCCCGGCCTGCTATATCGCAGTCCTGATTAAGATTGTAGCCCCGGTAAGGGAAGTGCTTGTCAGGGTCATACTTTTCAAGCTGCAGGTCGTAATAGGTTACGAGATCCTGCTGTGTATAATAGGCTATATAAAGGTAAACGGGTTTTGCCAGTGCCAGGGCAGGGCCTCCGTAATAGAAATACCGCACTTCGAGACCGCCCCAGTATGGTTTGCGGTTGAGCAGCCTCTGCTGACCGATCCCTGCACGAAAGATATAAACGTTATTTTCTTTTCCGTAAACATATCTCCTTGAGTTGGCCAGGTATTCATTGTAGCGTTTATACTCTTTTGGCGATTTCATTTCAAGGAAGTCGAATTCAATCATTCGCTTCACATAATAGGTTTTGTTCTTACCTATCCTGTAACCGGCCCCGTATCCGAGCGTATGCAGCGAAACCGAACCGGCCATCTCGCGCCGGTAAAGCAGACCGTCAGATATGGTGTCGAAATTTCCAGCATCCTGTGCCTCAAGAGCTAAAGGGATGAGTGAAATCGATAAAAGCAGTATGCAGGAAAGAAGTTTCATGTTTACAGGTTGCACCGGATAAACTGACAGAGGTACCAGGTGAAAAACACTTCACCATACATTATGTTTGATCGCAGGGCGATAATTACCGCGATTCAACCCGGTAACGGCCCGCTTCACCATAGGCAGCGCACTGTTCCGAGGAGCTGCAGGATGACAGCAGTATGGTAAGTATTACAACTGTGGCGAGAAGTGCTGCTAATTTCTTCATGTGTTCTTATGTAATCTTTTGCAGTTTGTGATAAACTGTCAGCAAAAATATCTATTATTTACAACATAACAACAAAAATACCAGTATTATTGTACCGGTTAATAATTTAGAGTGACCGATGATACAGATTAATCCCAGGTTAGAGGCGGGGTGGCTTGATGCTTTACACAGCGAATTTCAGCAGGAATATTTCATTGCATTGAAGCAGTTTCTTCTTGAAGAGAAACGATTGTATAAAATTTATCCCCCCGGCGACCGCATATTTGCTGCTTTTGATTTTACTCCTTTCGATAATGTAAAGGTGGTATTGCTGGGTCAGGATCCTTATCATGGTGAGGGACAGGCACATGGATTGTGTTTTTCGGTACCGCAGGGAGTGAAGCCGCCTCCATCGCTGGTGAATATTTTCCAGGAATTGCAGAATGACCTTGGTATTGCACCGCCTGCTCACGGCAACCTGGAGAAGTGGGCTCAGCAGGGTGTGCTGCTGCTTAACGCCACACTCACTGTAAGGGCTAACCTGGCCGGTTCGCACCAGAAAAAAGGCTGGGAAAACTTCACTGATGCAGTGATCAGGACCCTCTCGGAGCAAAAAGAACATCTCGTATTCCTTTTGTGGGGCAATTATGCCCAGGCTAAGGAAGCACTGATCGACACAAGCCGTCATGCCGTGCTTAAGGCAGCGCACCCTTCTCCTTTTTCGGTGTACAGGGGATTTTACGGTTGCAGGCATTTTTCAAGGACGAATGAACTGCTGGCCGGTTACGGTAAAACTCCCATCGACTGGAATCTCAATTGATTTTTGTACTTTTAGAGGATGAAATCCTCTGAATGGTTCGAAAAAAAAGGCG
>Ga0209099_1003788_pt1 | contig 12009 bp, 11 predicted proteins | sample AD_JPNHW2_MetaG_FD_184430 | JGI IMG/M metagenome (GOLD analysis project Ga0209099, IMG submission 184430) | Active sludge microbial communities of municipal wastewater-treating anaerobic digesters from Japan - AD_JPNHW2_MetaG (SPAdes) (version 2) | ecosystem: Engineered > Bioreactor > Anaerobic...
CATAGCGAGGATCGTGTTCATGAATGAAGTGACGGAAACCGTGAAGTTTGTGAAAGAATGAAGAAAGTATTCATTGTACAGGACATCGCATTTCGGACTTAACCTGCCTGCCGGCAGGCGTTTCAAATGTGGAATGTAAAATGCGAAATGTAAGGAGAGCGATATCGCATTTCGGACTTCACAGTTCGCAGTTGGTCCGCCAATCGCACTTCGCACTTCACATTTCGCATTTGACGAGGTGCGTAGCACCGAACCATTTGTAGAAAGAGATCCCCAACCTCGGAAATTTCAAGGTGCAGAGCACCGAACCATTTGTAGAAAGAAATCCCAACCCAGTAATTTCAAGGTGCAGAGCACCTAACCATCATCGTCAATTAAAGAAATCAAACAAGTAATATTCACTAAATTCTATCTCGTTCTTGCGAAGGATTTCTAAAAATTCATCTCTGAAAGTTCTCTTTTTGTGATGATCATCTTGATTTACAATGTATTTAGCCACTGTGTCTATTTGCGATTTGGAATGTGTAAAAGCTCCATATCCTTTTTGCCATTCGAATTTGAAGGTTGACAACCGGTTTTCCTTAACCCAATGTGTGGTTGAGGTTTTGATGTCTTCAACCAAATCGGGAATCAAATCAGCAGGATGATAACCGATTAAAAGATGAATATGGTCAGGCTGTGCGTTTATGGCCAATAGTTTATGTTTTCGGTTTTGAACTACCACCGTTATATATTTTTCTAAATTATTTTTCCATTCTTTTTTGATTAATGCCTCTCTGTTTTTGGGTGAAAACAAGAGATGGTTCGGTGCTACGCACCTTTTCTTCATTCATTTTCTTGCCGCCAATCGCACATCGCATTTCACATTTCGCAGTTGATCCGCCCCGCCGAAAAGCCAATGGCAATTTTGAAACCGCTGCCTTTTTGCCTCCCCTTCATGGTTAGAGTAAATCGCAAATTCTCTACAAATGGTTCGGTGCTCTGCACCTTATAGTTTGATGCACGGTTTCTTCTCTACAAATGGTCCGGTGCTACGCACCTTTTCTTCATTCATTTTCCTGCCGACATATCGCATTTCGGACTTCACAGTTCGCAGTTGATCCGGGGGAAAGATACAAAAGTCCGGCCTGTAGGCAGCCTGGTTTGCACCCCTATAAACTTGGACTAAAAGTAAAACAATAGATTGTACATTTATGTTCATGAAAAGGGAAATACACAAATACACTCCACAGGAGAAAGAACAGATTCTTGTTGGTATCCAGAGTCTGGGCGTAGTTGCGGGATGCAGAAAGTACAGTATCTCCAGACGGTTGTATTATAATTGGCTTGACCGTTATAATGCTTCCGGCATTGAAGGACTTGAAGATAGAAGAGGGAAGAATATGGATGCCCTGTTAAAAAGGCTGGAGAAGGAAAATCGTTTATTGAAAGAGTTGTTAGCCGAGAAAGAACTTGAGTCAAAGGTGAAGGATGAATTATTAAAAAAAAAGTTTGCACAGTGGGAGAAAAAAGGGAAATAGTTTGCCATTATGTTGGAGCCGGGCTCAGGGTTGCTAAGGCTGTATCCATTGTTGGTATAGGTAAAAGCACTTATTACTATCATTCCACTGGTAAGCCAAAAGGCAAACAGGCAAGTACACATACATTGAAGGATGGTCGCATGGTTAGCAATGAGGTGGTAGTATCCGATCTGATTGATCTGCTTAGTCCAGAATTTCATGACTATGGATACAAGACATCAACTGTCTTGTTGAAACGTCAAGGTTATATGATCAACCATAAGAAAGTGAGACGCTTAATGAGGGATAACCACCTGTTACACCCCAAGATCAACAGGGCTGAGAAAGCTGGCAAACAATTTATTAAATACACCATTCCTCCCTTGGAGAAGCCTTTCGGTACAATAGAGGCTGACATCAAGTACGTATACATTCATGGTGAAAACCGAAACGCCTACTTGCTAACTTTCCTCTGTACATTCAGCCGCTATGCGTTAGTTTGGGACTTGGATTATTCTATGAGAAGCAATCATGTTATTGACCTGACCAGTGATTTAATCAATCATCCCTTAATGAAGCAACAGTTAAATCAGAATAAACTTAAAGTTGTCATCAGAACAGACAATGGCCCACAATTTATTGCCAAGAGATTGGCAGAAGCTCTGAGCAATCTTAAAATAACACATGAGTTTATTAATCCAGGTACTCCTCAACAGAATGGGCACATAGAATCATTCCACAATACCGTTACTCGACTAGTCTGCAATCGAAACATCTTTGGGGATCTGGACATGGCAGTGGACATTTTTTGCGACTTCTATTACGCATACAACAACACCAGGGTGATGAAGGAATTACTCTACTTCCCGCCTGCTCATTTCTTGAAGCTTTGGAATACGGGTATAATCGGAATCAAAAAAGATAAAAATGATAGAGAAATATTTTTCTTCAGAGAGAAGCCTCTCCCAGGATCGGAAGAAGGCTCCCCTTCTGAAGTCTTTTTGCGCAAAAACAAAGATACAACCAGAAATCAATTAATTATCAACCAGTTGGAAATTAGTCCAGTTTTATAGGGGGCAATACACAGCCATATCGCACATCACATTTCACATTTCGCATTTGACAGAGGTGATTGTAAAAAAAAAGACCAGTGACCTGGTCTTAAAAATTTTCCGGAGAATCCTTGTGGGAGCTACAGGATTCGAACCTGTGACCCCCTGCTTGTAAGGCAGGTGCTCTGAACCGGCTGAGCTAAGCTCCCGAAAGAGGGTGCAAAGGTATCAATTCTATTTCAAATTTCAAAACCGGAAAAAGGTTTTACTGTTCCCGGCTGTTAATTTCTCCGAGGGAGATCAACCTGTCGTACAATCCGCCGAGTTCATGGAGATAGACCAGCACCATGTATTGGTTCTCCGTTTCCCAGTGGTTCCCCTCTGTGAAAGCAGCGTCGCCAGCCGGGTTCCCATCTTCTTTCGTCACATAGATATAGTTATAAAAACCCTGTTTGAGCCACAATGTCCCCTCGTATTTTCTGGAGACCGGGTTATACACCATTTCATTGTTGACACCCATGTTCCAGTTCGTGAGGGCTCCCAACAGATAGATCCGCTTTCCTGATTCCGGCGGCCCGCCCGGGAAAGAAAAGTGAACACGGGCATAGTCGGCTTCCACATCGCTGTTCTTCACGTTATCGTCGCTTTTAATCAACATCCGTCCGTTGATATCGGGCTCGGTAACATAATTTTTCGTTGAACGGTTTACATCTTCCAGCATCCGGACATCGTACGCGCCGTTCCATTCTATCCGCCTGATACGCATCGACTGCGTGCGTAAACTCTTCATATCCAGTGTCCTGAATTCATTTCCGCCCCCGAACGAGTTATTTTCATCATAGGAATAATCCAGTTCGGAACCTCTTACGAACCGTGGGTTCCCGACATACAAGGCATTATCCCACCGGTCGTTTTGGAGGACCACCACTTTCACTTCCCGCTTGGGATCCATGAGTGGGAAACCATCCATATCCACTTTAAAATTCAGTTGCTGATGTGTAAAGCGTTCTTCAAGCCGGTCCGACTGGGTCACGGCCCCCTGTATGGATACCGAGGAAGGCTCCGTAACCATAAAGCGACAGGTGAAATCGGGCTGAGCCGGGTCGTCGGCATAGACGATCAGCAGGTAATTACCCGAAAGGCGGGGCTGCATATTCCGGGAAGGAAACGTCAGGGAATAGTGGGTATATAATGTGGTGGTGTTAAACGAGGTGGCCTGTTCCACGATATCATCTTCAAAAAGGCCGGAGATGTAAGCTGACGGCAGCAGTTCGGGGGTAGTGGACCAATCGGCTTCGCAATGACGGATGGTAAAGCGAAAATCCGGTTGTTCTTCCCCCAGCACATCGAACGATAGCAGCAGCGTCCCCGTCGAGTTGAGTTGCAGGACCGGCGCCGACATATCAAACCCCTCCTTATGCAGGACGATGCTGTGGATGGATTGGTTATACGTCCGGTTTTCGTTGAGAAAATCTTCCTGGGCGCTGGTTATAGCGGGAATCGTGAGCATGAGTGTCATGACCATCAGCCACCGGAGGATGGAACCTTCGCCTGAATTCGGCACATACAACGGCCGTGGCGATCGCAGCATTAAGTGATTCGGCGTGTTTTTCTTCATCATATGTTAACGGATAAGAGGGGATGGTAATTTTATCGGTGACAAACTTTTCCACGGCGGGGGATATCCCGCGTGATTCATTTCCGATGATGATCATTGCTGTTTCTGACAGTTCCTGGTTGTAGATATTCTTTCCTTCGAGGAAGGTGCCGTAAATTTTTTTCGGGCATGTCGGCCGGGCGAACAAGGCAGAGAGGTCAGTATCCACGACCTCCACGCGGCAGAAAGAACCCATGGTTGCCTGGATCACTTTCGGGTTGTAAAACTCAACCGTGCCGGGCGAACACACCACCCTGCGGATGCCAAACCAATCGGCGATGCGGATGATCGTCCCCAGGTTCCCCGGATCCTGTATCTCATCCAGGACCAGGGTCAGTCCTGCGAAAGAGTCCGTCACTTTCGGATCCGCCTCTCTCATCTTCAACACGGCGATGACCGGGCCGGGTGTCGACAAAGCAGTCATGCGTTCCATCTCGGAAAGGGCGACTGCCTCTGGTTGCAAACCGGCCGGGAGGATCAGTCCTGTGTGACCGGCTATCCATTCGGGTAACGCGTACAGCGCTATGATCTCAAACGGGCCCGACAAGGCTTCAAGAACCCCTTTCGATCCTTCCACCAGGAATTGCCGGGTATGCTCCCGTTCCTTTTTAAGGTGAAGAGAATGGACGAATTTTATCTGGTTTCTGGAAATCATAAAAAAAATCCCGGGAGGTTAGTTCCCGGGATAAAAATAATGAAAAAGGGAATGATACGGTTATTCCGCGAATACTTCAAAGCTGATCTCGCTGCTCACTTCCTTGTGCAGGTTGATCTTGGCCTTGTAAGTTCCCAGTTCCTTAATGTGTTCCTGATCGACGATGATCTTTTTGCGGTCGATATCGAAGTTGAACTGATCCTTCAGCGCCTGGGCGATCTGGATAGCGTTAACGGAACCAAAGATACGGCCTGATTCAGCGGCTTTTGCCCCGATCTTCACCGTGATGTTCTTCAGCGCTTTTGACAGTTCTTCAGCTTCCTTGCGGATCTTTTCTTCCTTGAAGGCTTTCTGCTTCATGTTTTCTGCATGAATCTTCATGTTGGTCGCAGTGGCCGGGATAGCGATTCCCTGGGGAATCAGAAAATTCCTGGCATAACCGGGTTTCACATTTACCTTCTCGTTTGCGTAACCGAGGTTCGCAACATCTTGTTTCAAAATAACTTCCATGTTTATCCTCCCTCTTACTTTAATAAGTCAGCTACATAGGGCATTAAAGAAAGGTGGCGCGCCCTTTTAATTGCCTGGGCCACTTTCCGCTGGTACTTGGTAGAAGTACCGGTAATCCTTCTGGGAAGGATCTTTCCCTGTTCGTTTACGAATTTCAGAAGGAAGTCAGCATCTTTATAATCGATGTATTTGATCCCGCTCTTTTTAAAACGGCAGTATTTTTTCCTTTTGGTATCAACCGCTATCGGGGTCAGATATTTAATTTCACCTGCTTGTTGTGCACTCATTGCTTTTCATTTTAATCGTTCGACAATTACTGATTTTTCTCCACTTTTGCCTTGTTACGTTTCTTTTCGTTGTAAGCAATGGCATACTTGTCGAGAGCTACGGTCAGGAACCGGAGGATCCGTTCGTCGCGTTTGAATGTCACTTCCCATTCTTTGATGATGGACGGGTCAGCCTTGAATTCAATCAGCTGATAAAAACCCGTGCTTTTCTTCATGATGGGATAAGCAAGTTTTTTAAGTCCCCAGTTGTCCTCGAAAATGATCTCGGCGTCTTTCGCCTTGAGGAACTTCAGATACTTTTCTACCGTTTCCTTCATCTGTTCATCAGACAAAACGGGAGTCATAATGAAAACGGTTTCATACTGTTTTAACATTTTTCTTGTTTTTAATGGTTTTTGGTTTAAAAAATGGAGTGCAAAGGTAAGTAAAAGAATTGATTTTCCAAACCTTAAGAATAGTATCTTTGAAGGTTTAAATTTCAGGACTTCTTGTATGACCCGGAAAACACTGCCCAACGTTGCTCTCTTCCTTATCTTTCTCGCGCTGACAGCCCTTTTCGTCATCGACCGTTCACCGGCCGGAAGCGGGCGGGGATGGACTTCTGTGATTGACAGCGACGGTCGTGGATATTACGCGTATCTGCCGGCGCTGATCCTTTATGGCGACCCGGGGTTTGACAGTTCGTCAGCCGCCGAGAGAAGGGTTATCGGAAATCCCGATTATGTCCCCGAATACCTGGTGCAGGCCGGCTCCCATACCATGAATAAGTATTTTGCCGGAGTGGCGCTGCTGCAAAGCCCGTTCTTCTGCCTGGCGACCGGCATCGCCCTGGTAACCGGCAGTCCGGTTGACGGGTATTCGTTCGTGTTTCAGCTGATGGCAGGACTGGCCGCGTTGTTTTACCTGCTGGCCGGGTTGTTTTTCCTGAAAAAGATACTGGAGTATTATACGTCGAACCAGGCCATCATCGCTTTCACGTTGATCGCGTTCACCTTCGGGACCAACCTTTTGTTTTATACCGTTCATCAGCCGTTGATGTCACACGTGTATTCATTCTTTGCCATCAACGGGTTTCTCTTTTTTACCCTCCGGTGGATGCAATCCTCCGTCCGCCGTAACCTGGCCTTGTCGGGACTTTTCCTGGGTATTGTCATCCTCGTGCGTCCGGTGAACGGCATCATCGTCGCATTGGTTCCCTTTCTCGCCGGATCTGCCGGACAAACCCGGGCGTGTCTGAAAGAGCTGTTCAGACTTTCTTCGCTGAAAGCGTTTCTTCTCCCCATGTTGCCGGTACTCCTCATCCAGCCGTTGCTGTGGTTTCTTCAGACCGGTTCCGCCGGCATATGGCCGTATCAGCATGAAGGGTTCCGGTTCCTGCACCCGGAGATCGTTTCCGTGCTTTTCGGGTTCCGTAAGGGGTTGTTCATCTATACTCCGCTGACACTGCTCAGCCTCTCAGCCATCCTGTTTTTGTGGCGGAAAGATAAGTTCAGGTCTTTCACCGCCCTCCTCTTTTTCCTGATCCTTACCTGGATGATCGCTTCCTGGTGGAACTGGTATTATGGCGACGGATTCGGCATGCGTCCGATGATTGAGTTTTACGGATTTTTCGCCATCCTGTTTGTCGTGACTGCCGGTCGTCTGAAACCCGCACGAAACGCCATCTTCCTCGTTGCCGCCCTCCTATGCGTCCTATTGAACATGATCCAGACCTGGCAGTACTCCCGGCATATCCTTCATCCCTTCAACATGGACCGTGAAAAATACGGATATGTGTTTCTCAAAACCGGGGACGCCTATCGGAATTCCCTCGGCGGATCGCAGGATATTCCCTGGTACGGGACCGACCTCTCTCATCCCTGTTTCAGTTATGCCGAGCGGCAATCCCTTCTTGACTCCGCCACGGAATTTGGCTCCGGGCCCGTCCTGCAGGCTTCTCTCCTGCCCCGTCTTCCCGGCCGCTATTTTATTTCCGGCCGTTTCTATGCAAAAGACCTCGAACCCGGCGCCGGGAACAAGATCATGATGGTAGTGAGCATCTTTAAGACAGATTCGATCCGGGATTTCTGGTACGGCTTCCCTGTCAACGACATCCCGGTACAGGATACCACCAGGTACCGCACTGTCAGGTTCGCGCTGAACACTCCCGTGATCACCAACCGCGATGCCCTCTTTAAAATCTATTTATGGAATCCGGCCGGAAAGAAAATGAAGGCGGTGGATTTCAAGGTAGATATCTTCGCTCCTTCGGCAGAGTGATCAATCGGTAAGAAGCACAACAGCGTAGGCAGAAACGCCTTCTTCGCGTCCGATAAAACCAAGTTTCTCGCTGGTCTTGGCTTTGATGGACAGCTGGTCTTCTGTTATCCCGAGAACCCCTGACAGGGTGCGGACCATTTCCGGAATATACGGGTTGATCCTGGGTGACTGCAGGACGATGGTGGAATCGATGTTGCCGATGGAATACCCTTTCTCTTTCACCAGGGCTAATGTCCGCGCCAGGAGGATCTTGCTGTCGATCCCTTTCAACTCGGGAGAAGTATCGGGAAATTGCATACCGATATCGCGCAAGGCAGCAGCGCCGAGCATAGCATCGCAGATGGCGTGGATCAGCACATCGGCGTCGGAATGACCCGAAGCGCCTTTGGAGTGTTCGATGGGAATGCCGCCCAACAGGAAAGGATGATCACTCACCAGCCGGTGCGTATCAAATCCAAATCCGATGCGGAAAGCCATGGTTGTTTAATTAGATCCCGACTTCCCCTTTTTAACAGGTTCAAAGTTGAACAGCAGGGTAAACTGCAACGTGTTCTGCAAGGGGCTGAGAGATGTCACCGGAACCAGATACGAGAAATCAAGTCCGAAGACATTATACCTTATACCGGCGCCCATGGTAAAAAACTGACGGTCGCCTTTATCCTTGTTTTCATAAAAGTAGCCGCCTCTTAAGGCGAACAACTTGTTATACCAGTATTCGGCGCCAACAGAAACGGAAATTTCCTTAACCTCCTCAGAAAACCCTCCGGGAGCATCAGAAAATGATTCCAGAATCCCACGGATAGGCGAAACGGTAGAAACTGGGGAACTGGGAACCAACAACTTGTTCAGGTCAAAGGAGAAAGAAAGGCGGTTATAATCGTCCAGATCCATGGTGAAGGTAGGGCCGATCCTAAGATTAGTCGGAATGAAGTCATTATAAGTACTATTCTTATTATAAGAAATTTTGGATCCAATGTTACTAATATCGAGGCCGGCGCTGATCCAGGCGCTTTGCAGTCCTTTTATTTCAAGTTCATGATGATAATACACAGAAATGTCTGCGGCGACAGAGGTGCCGGGTTGCATACCATTATTTTGATTATCTAACTGGACAAGATCAGAATATATGAAACGTCCGGCCACGGCTCCGGAGAACGAGCGTGAAAATTTCCGGGAATAGGTAGCATCGATGGTCCATTCATTGGGTTTCACTTTAGCCAGGTCGTAACCATTTTCATCGGTATACTGGACCTCCCCTAGTGAAAAATAGCGAAGGCTCCCGGCAATGGCTTGTTTATCGCCTAAACGTTTAAAGATCGCAAACGAAGCCAACCCGATATCATTCACCATGCTCTTTAACCAGGGGACGTAGCTGATCCCCACGCCGAAATCTTTCTCAATAAAGGCATATTTCGCCGGATTCCAGTAGATGGAATAAGCATCAGGGGTAGTGGCAGCTCCAACCCCGCCCATACTGCCGGCGTGTGCATCAGGAGTGATCGTCAGGAAAGGGACGGCAGTGGTGATAACGTTTTTTTGTCCAGAGGCAGTGTTTATCAATAAAACACATCCAAGAATCAACGCAAAAAAGAACTTACTGTTTCTCATTAAAATATTATGGTTAAAGTCATGAAAAGGATGCAAATTTAACGAATAAAATTTCCGCATATTGTTTGACCAAAGAAAAAACGGAATTTTTCCTCTCATTTTAACGGATAATCACCAATTTCCCCGAAGTCCTGGTCTCCATCCCGTTCTGTCCGGTGAGGGTCACCCGGTAAGGATAGAGTCCACTTCTCAGTTTTTCGCCGTTGCCGTTCGTTCCATTCCAGTAGTACGTCACCGGCCCGTCTGCCGCTGATTCATAGGCAAAATTCAAGGTGGTGACAGGTTGTCCAATCAGGGAACATATCTCGATGGTCACCCCGATGGTTCCCGATCCCGTTTTCGGAGTGATGGAGAAGGTGGTCCCCTCGCTGAACGGGTTAGGGAAGTTCATGACGTTGGTAGCGGTCAGCGAGGAATCGCTGTAAGCGAAGAAATGAATGGTTTTTTCCGAGGAATTATTGAACAAATCCCAGGCACGCAAGGTCAACGTATGCATCCCCATCGTCAGACCGGTCATCGGATACGTCACAGTACCGCTCTGATACCGTCCCGGATCCTGTTCGAAATAGTCGTTGAGTACCGTCACCTCCGACTCGTCATCATCCAGTACCACGATGATCTCATGACCAAAGCCAAGTCCGGTTGAATTGATGCCATCGGTGTCAGAAAGATCGGCGATCAGCAGGGTATTCAAGCCGGTTTTGTCCCGGTCTTTGAAGGAGCGGTCGTCCAGGTAAAGGCTGATCCGGGGGCCTTCATTTTCCAGGTTGATCGTGGGATCAAAACCTCCGATCACCAGGTCGTTGGTATAACCCGTTGCATCGGTCGTCTCTGTCTTAGCGTAATAACTGATCTTCCCATCACCATATTGAAGGTTGATATCGGCAGGAACGACGAAGCTGAAGGAGAACAGTCCCTTTGATACAGCCGTCTCCCCTTCGAAGAGGAGGCTGTTCTGGCACTGGAACTCTGCGGGATAACTCTCCGCCTGGTTCCCCCTTGTGCTGTAGGTCACCGGTTTATCAAAGACTTTCACGAACACCATGCCATTAAATCCGTCCAGTACTGTCCCCGACTCATCCACCACATGACCTTTTACCTCCACCGTTTGTCTTCCCAGGATGGTGTCGGTGGCAGCGTAAGGTTCACCGTTGACTTCGGTTGTTTCGACCCGGTATACGGGGAACGGGATGGTTATGGCCGGGTCTCCCAGGAGCACCCAGTTCTTGATGTAAGCGTTGTTGAGGTTGTAATTTTTCGAGAGGCGGACGGCGTCTCCGATTTTCAGGTATTTCCCGTCGGCGCCGGTCTCCCTGAGGTGAAGTACGAAGGAAGAATCGAGCCGGAAATTAGACGGAGCCATGGACAGGCGCGTGGTGGTATAAAGGGCGATGGCCCCGGTAGTGGGTTTGGTGATGATCGTCTCTCCGGCCGTGTACCGTTCGGGATTGTCGAACCGGCTGAATTCACAGGTGGCCGTAACAAAAACCGGCAGCTTCCCGGTGTTGGTCCAACTGTTGATGTCCTGAAAAGTCAGGACCTGCTCCTCGCTCCAGTTTGTTTCACCGCCGTGCCCGGTATAATTAATCACCAGGTTCCCGTCGTTCACCGCCTTATTGATGGCCGCATTGGCTTCCGGGTAGCGGTTTCCTCCCGGGATCTCCACAATCTGGTAAGCATCACTGTAAACCTTGTTCACATTGAACTCCGGATACTTTTCCCGAACGATCTTGGTCAGTTTCTCGGCCTGGTCAAAATGAAGGTTGTTGTCGCCGTCATCACAGACAAAGGTCACATTATTTTTCCAGGGTCCGAAGGTGGTATCGGTGACATCATAATAATGGATGATCTTATCTGTCATTTCCCTTGCCTCTTCGGCCGTGGAGACAGGGAACCTGCCGGCCCCGATCTCGAGATCACCGGCAGCATCGGCTCCTTCGCCATTTTCCAGCGCACAATAAAAATCATCCGTCACAAAAGTGGCAGAAGTTTTAAAGGACTCCTCCGACTGAAAAGCAGGGATCATGTTGTTATTCCCATGTATTCTGTTTTTGTAGTCATACGATCCGTCTCCGAAGAATAACACGTACCCGGGTTGTCCGGAATTTTTATCGTAGTTCATCTTGATAAAATCACGGAGAGCCGTGACATCCTGCTGTCCCGAGCTGAATTCATTATAGATTTTCGCAGGGGTGATGACCAGGGTGGTCAAGCCATCGTGTTCCCGGTGAAACGCAGCGAGGCGTTCAGCCTGTTCCAGGAACAACGGGTGCGTGATAATGACCAGCTGTGCCGGATCAGTCCCGTGCAGATCCTGGTTCCCGACCGGTCCGATCGGGTTGACCGGGTAGAAGAAGGAGCCGTCGAAGGCGATAAACTCGCGCAGGTCCGGGGTCGGAAGGCGGAATTTAAAGATGGAATCCTGCTGAAGAGGTTCCACCTTCCGGATCGAATCAAGGCTGGTGATCTCCCAGACCGTAAG
>Ga0209099_1003789_pt1 | contig 12006 bp, 31 predicted proteins | sample AD_JPNHW2_MetaG_FD_184430 | JGI IMG/M metagenome (GOLD analysis project Ga0209099, IMG submission 184430) | Active sludge microbial communities of municipal wastewater-treating anaerobic digesters from Japan - AD_JPNHW2_MetaG (SPAdes) (version 2) | ecosystem: Engineered > Bioreactor > Anaerobic...
AAGGCAGAGCTTGATGACTTTAGAAAAGAAGTTCACTGTGGACATTCTATAATAAAAGTATATTCTTATTTTGATCTTAGGTTCCAGTGTGTAGACTGTGGTAAAATTATAAATAGGTTTGATAACCACAGAACATTCACCATTGTACCTAATGAGGAAATGGAAGATCCCCCTCCTAAGACAGGATTAGTTGAATACTCTGAAGTAGAGAAAGACCATGATGGATTCTAATTTATCTTTCTCAATAGAAACTCTTGAGCCTATTCCCTTCCCTCTTCCTGAAGACCTACAAAGGTTTATAGAAAAGGCAGGGGATTTGATGAGAGAAGCAATTACTATTGAACTGATGAGAAAGGAGGGAAGATTAAGATGGCATGGAGAATTGTAAACAACCTAGAGGAGGATAATAAATAATATGAATATCAAAGATGTAAAGGTAGGGGAAGAGTACTATACAGATGATGACTTTGAACCTCTTAATGGAGATGAATTCCGAGGTGTAGATGAGGATGATTGTATAACAAGAATTATTATCTTGGATAAGAATAGTACACAGGTAAAGTATTGTCCTTCATGGGAGCAGTATTATACTTTTATTGAAGAAGAAGAATGGGTAAACTTTGAAGATATAACTTTTGATTGCTTCCTAGATCCTGTTGAGGCTCTTACTTCTTATATTACTAAAAATAAGAGAATGGCTAAGATACATAATGAGAAGCAAGCAAAAGAATACTTTACTCGAAATGTAGAAGATGCTGAAGCTTATCTAGAATTGCTGAAGGAAGAGGATTAATATTATGAACATTAGAGATGTAGAAGTAAATAAAATATATTTCTTAGATGATGAATATCTCCCTCCCGAAAAAGAAGATTTCTCAGATGAGGATACTAGTCTATCAAAAGTAATAATTGAAAGTAAGAGTGATACTGGTATTACCTTTAGATGGGCTTCGTGGGGGTTACTTAGGGAAGATGATGAATATATGAGCTTTGAAGATTGTTATTTTAATTTCTTCTTAACTCCTGAAGAGGCTGTTTCCTCTTATATTGAAAGAAATAAAAGATGGGCTAGAATAAGTAATAAGAGAGAAAGAAAAGATTTCTATAGTATGTACCTAAGTGAAGCAGAAACTTATTTAAAAAGATTAAAAAAAGTTTGACTCCCCTCTAGGATTGTAGTATATTATAAGTAAGGAGAATAGAAATGGTTCTTGATATTTTTAATGTAGGAGACATACTCTATTATGCAGACTTTAATCTGAATGAAGCTGTAGTAGTAATGGTTACAGCAAGAGAAGGAGATGATCTTGATTCTCTTTATACCCTACAAGATAAGAATAAAAATATCTATACTGATATTCCTAATGATTACCTCTTTCATCGAGAAGACTCTTGCATAGCTATAATGCTTTTTACTAATGAAAAAATACTCTTTTCCCTAGAGGGAGATGAGACTAATGAAAAATATAATAAAGCTCTAGAAGGAATAAAAAGAATTCTTTCTCTTCATCCTATGTATTATATGGATTTAGATGCTTTCCATGTAGGGTTAGAACAAGAAAGGGATAAGTTTATTTCCCTCGCCTCCCCTTCTCAAATTGAATTTAATACTTTCCTAAAGGAAGAGTTTCAAAAAATCTATTCAGAAAATAAGTAAGGGATTAATCTGAAGTAAGTCTAATCTTTAACTAAGTGAAGAATAGTATTCTTTTATTAACCTTTTTATTAAAGGTAGTTCCCAAACATGATCTACCCCATAGGGAGCTTCAGCATCATAGTGCCTACCTTTATAAGTAATCCATACATGAGTCATTGTACTAAGAAATAATCTAAGATCATTATCTTGTGCATGAGAAGGAGGAAGAACTTCTGGTAGCCTACTTAATGGAAATTCAATATCCTCTTCCCCATAGTAGTTTTCCATAAAGGTAAAAGAGTCACTAGGTAGTTTTAATCTTCTCATTATCTCTTCTGCAAAGTCAAGGCAATGCCCTGTATTAATTACTCTTAAAGGAATACCCCAACTCTTATAATCTTGTATAAGATTTAATATAGCAATGGGTATCTCTTTTTCTATTGTTGTCGTATTAGAAATGGGGAGATCTTTAGATTCTACAAATAAGTTTTCTATTAAAATAACCATAATATAATAGTTGCTATATTGTTAGAAGAAGGAGTGAAATAGACAAATAGTTAGAGAGAAGATTAAGAGAAAATTAGGGGGGGGGGAGGTATAGTGATTGTATTGTTTGTAGCGAGATGTTTAGTAAAAAAGGGAGGGGGAGGTACCCTACCAAATATGGAAGCAAGTATTCAAGCTGTCAGAAATAAAGCACTTAAAGATATCATCTCTGTAGTAGAACATGATTATGATTATTGCTGGCAAGAAGAAACCCCTGAAGAACATAAACTCTATAGGATAGAATCAATCCTCTCCAATCTACAAAGAGATATAAAACATATTAAAGATAAGTATAAATCTAGATTGTCTACTTGACCATTCCTCAGATTTTGAATAAGACATCTGAATAAGATAATTGTTTAAGTACTAAAGATGGGGGGATAGATTAGTCTTGAGTTGACTTAGGATTAGTTTAGGGTTAAGTATTCTATAAAGTGGGTTCAATAATAAAGAAGGGGGGGGGTTTCAGTATTGGTTTCAGTATTGGTTTCAGTATTGGTTTCAGTATTGGTTTCAGTATTGGTTTCAGTATTGGTTTCAGTATTGGTTTCAGTATTGGTTTCAGTATTGGTTTCAGTAAAAAGGGAGGGGGGATACTCTACCAAATTGACGTAGTTTTTTTCTTACGTAAGATTTGGATCTACGTCAATTTATAATCCTATTTATTACTAATTTTATGTTAAATTTTATAGTAGATTCTACTAGATATTTCTTTTTAATTTAAAAACTTCTTTGCTAGATTTTTAATCTATAAATTATTACTTATAAGATATCAGAAAATAAAATTACATTATTTATAGTTTGGTGGAGAAAAGTGGATAGAAGTGTTAAAAAGTGGCAAAAAGTGGGGTTATCTGCCTGAGCCTGAGAGTGCGGCGCTATTTTTCCTCCCCTCCCCTATTTTCGATAAATTTTTATCAATTCCCCTACTCTATCGACAAAGACCCTACAAATATATAAAATTCCCTATATATGGAAAGTCTAAACTATAAAAGACTAAAGCCGCCTATATATAAGTATAGGAAGGGAAGCAAAGCTATGATATCCTAGAATGTATAAATATTCAATCAATATGTATAGATATGCAATAAAGTATCATATCGCCAGCGTAGAAATACAACAAAACGACTATTTCCTGTATAAGTATGCAAAAGCCCCTTCCCTATTCCTGAACGCTTCCTATATACCAATAGGAAGGAACAAATTGAAAACAAGTTTTCACAAAATAAAAGTAAAAATATTTCCCCTTCCCCTTTCCTTTCCATCCTCTCATGAGTATATTATATACATAGGTTAGATGAACAAACTAACTTAGGATAAAAAAAGCGGTGCGAGATAGAAAGGCCACCTCTAGAAATAGAGAGTCTACGGCGCGACAGTGAGAGATTCAGAGCCTTTACCATGAGGCTATCACTGATTGCAGTTATCCCCGAGTAGAGGAACGAAAGGGAAGTATAAAGACTTTTGAATATTTCCCCTGCTCATTCTAACAAGTGAGCGGGGATGAATAGTCAAGAGAAAGAAAAGGGGAGGGAGTATGGCAAAGGTTAAAAATTTCCTGCTAGTGCTGGCGGCGTTTCTGTTCTATCCTGCAATGTTGGCGGTTGGTGAGTTACTTTGTGATTTATTTGGCGTAGGTGCAATACACTAGAAGACTAGAAAGGGAGGCTTGACTATGTACTACAATACCAAAGCGTGGCGCTATTTCAAGGTGGATATGTCCCTTGACGCTGGAAAGAATCTTTTCAGGGAGTTAGCAAAAAAGCTTCATCCTGATATGGGAGGGGATGCTAAAGATTTCCGAGAAATGAATGACGAGTTTGCGGAATTTGTCAAATATCGGATGTCTCACGCTTTCGAGGAAGCTGGTGAGGAGAAAACGAAAGGGCAATCCGTACATGCTTTCGAGGAAATTCTGGCAAAGATTATCCACATGAACATGAGAATCGAGATAATAGGCTATTGGATATATTGTTTCGATTCCTACGAGTATAGGGCTGAGCTTGCAAAGCTTGGATTCTGGTTTGCTCAGTCTAAAAAGGCATGGGTGTACAGTGGGGGCCAGAAGAAAAGAGCCTTTCCGAGATTCAAGACTGTTGAAGATACAAAGAAAGTCTACGGATCGGAAATGGTACGAGACTTGGAAAAGGTAAAGGCAATCAATAGTAAATAAATATACAATCCCCTTTGTATAAATATCCTGAAAGTATCAAAATTTCAGGGGGTTATATAAAGGGGAATGTATAAAATCTGTATAAAGAGGTTAAAGCTATGGCGAAGTATTATAAATTTAGTCTTAATGCTCCCGATATGTCTGCTGAAAGTCTCGATGCTCTATATAAATACTATGGGGATTCTATCAAAGATGGTACAGCCTACCAAGGAGTATTAAGCTTAGGGGCGAATCTCATGCACGATAATGGATACCATAGGTTTGCAGGATATTGTTTCGATCTTCGCCCCTTCCTGAAATGCTTTATCGTTGAACAATATGGAACTTATAGCAAGATATGGGCGAAGAATAAAACGTCAATCAGGAAGGTATGGGGCGGAACTCTGAGGATTGGTGCTTGTCCGAAAGAACTTATATAAGGGAGGGGGAGACGATGAACGGTTATGTATGTTTCTATAAAGAGAAACAGTGTGAGGTATATGCTGACACCATGTTTCAGGCTAGGACGAAAGCGGCTGAGAAAATGGGAGTCAAGGCGAAAGATGAATATAAAATTTCCGTGAACCTTGCCGAACTGAACGGAAAAGCTTATATTCAAACTGCGGATATGTAAGGGAGAAAACTATGAATGATATTCTTTCCACTAACGATCTGTTGATGTCCGAGAATGCAAAAAAGCTTTGCTATGAATACTCTGAGGATGCGGCGAAGCTGAAAGAAGTATTGGCTGATCCTTCCTTTTCCTTCAAGGTAAAGTTTCAGGGAACAAGAAAGTATTTTCCTACTGACAAAGAGGAAAGGGAAGTCCTAGAGTTTACCCTTTCCTATAAGGGAGAATCATACTCGCATACTTTCGGAATGTCGATTCATGATACCAAAGTAAAGCAAATTGAGGATTCAATCAATAGGGATGAATATAGCTTTGGAGGTTCCCTATCAAAGAGGATGAACGCTAGGAAGGAATGGGTCAAGATAGTGGAAGGGCTTCTATACAATATCCTTTGCTGTCTCAATACCTACATTCCCGAAGACTTCCAAGAATTCTGTGATGAATTCGGCTATGAGGAAGAATCTAGCTTTACTGCTGTATTGAAAATCTGGCAGGATAGCCGAAAGCAATATCTAACCTGCAAGAATATGTTCGGTGAAGATTACAACGAATATTTTCCTAACTGAAAGGGAGCAAAGGCCATGAACAGAATCGATACTATCAATGAGTGTTGCGGCATCGTCGGGCTTGCCTATCGAAGTATTGGCGATTACTCAAGGGCTTGTGATTGCTTTTGTATCCATCCTAGAAAGAAGGGGGAGACAGCGAAGGCATTTAAGGCGAGAACAATTTTCGAGGATGTCCACTATAACAATGACAGCGAAGTTATAAACTTCATGCGAAAGGCAGTTGTCGAAAAACTTCAAAGGGAAGGCTATGCCATCGATAAAAGGTATGATCCTATCACTGGCATCGAGTTAGTGGATATGGTGAAGGTGGAAGGGGAATATACCTTCATCGAATGAATAGAATGATTAGAATAATAATAAGGAAGGGGGAGGCTTGACTTCCCCCTTCTATATGATTATTTTAATAATACTTATAAAGGGGCTGACGATGAGGAAAGCAAAGAAAAGAATTAATCAAGCTATTGTAAAGCGTACTCCCTCTGGTGAGCTTATCCTTTTCTTTCATGAGTATATAACAAAGAGAGGGGGGCTATTGGCATCATGGCAAGAGGTAGGACAGCATGGTGAAGCTTCCCTTTCCTTTTATCATTTATGCAAAATCGTATCTGACAAAGAAGCTAAAGAATTCCTTGACCTTTATCATAAACAGTATGATATTAAAGGTAATGATAGATATTCTTTACGGAAAAGGTTAAACTATAATAGCTTGACAAAGATTTGATAGAGAGGAATAAACATCATGGCGAAGCTTCCTTGGTTTAATGGCTCTGGTGAGTGTATCCGAAAGATTCCTAAAGATTGTATCGCTGACTGTTCCCATTCTGGCGATTGCGAAATTGATTGTACTTACTGGGTCAAGAAACTAAACTTTATAATTCCTAGGGAAAAGACGATAGCCTACCTGAAAGAATTCGGAGCGTGGACACTAGAGGAATTGAATAACAAGACTGACGAAGAATTGGCAATCATAACGCTATGGCTTGCCTGTAATGATATAGCAGAGCAAGGCGAATGGTATGGAGTTATCCACTAAAAGGAAGGGGCTTACTATGGGATGGGATGGGATACCTTGGAAGGAAGGGACAAAGGTTGAAGACTTTCTCAAGGAAAGGTTTACGTGGGATAGTCAATACTCTAACAATAAAGTAGTATTCTATTCTAGGAAAGGCTCAAGATTTGCTTTTGTTGGGGCTGAGAAGACCTATAAAGATACTGGCAAAAAAGAGCTTTACCTTTTCGTGGTCAAGATCGAATTCTCTACCTATCATGGGAAAAGGGAAATCTATATAAAGACCATCGAGGAAGTGGAAGGGCCAAGCGAGGAGGCCAACAAGAAGACTCTCGATTGGCTGGAAAAGAATATACCGACTCCCCCTAATGAGTATGCAAAGAAATGGCGTGAGAGGTCGAAAAACTCTTTACAAGGAATAAGTTAAAAATAAGAGGGGGAAGGGTTGACAATCCTTCCCCTTTCTTAGTATCTTAATACTATAATAAGGATACCACGATGACAGTAGAAACTTTAGAGAAGGCCAATTCTTTAGTGAGTAGCATTGACGGTTTTACCGATGCTGATCATGCCATTAGTAAAATGGTTGAGGCAGAGCAGGAGGGCATGTATACCTTCCCTGTGATAGTCACTGTCGCTGATGCCGAAGAAGACCCCTTCTATCCCTCCTCTGAGTTTTCTTCTTTTTCTTTCCGTTGTACTTCCAAAGAATCCAAGGAAATCTATTTGGCGATTCAGGCCAAGATCAAAGAGATAAAGCAACGATATGTCGATGAGCTAACGAAACTCTAAAGGATACCACTATGACCTCTTATGTAATTTCTGATAGGGTTACTAATGAAAGAAGGGAATACCGTATAGGGTTGGTTCATCATGTGTTCAAGGGAGACTATACTATCTCTTGCGATGAAGATATTCCCCCTCATGAAGCGCATAACATCATCGAGAAGTTTGAAGAATTGGAGAGGGAAGTTGATAAGGTTATCCAAGCGAAAACTGAGGAATTCAACAAGTGGCTTAATGCCAATGGGTATGAGTCAGGGATGGGGTCGATAGGAAAGAAAGAAGTAAAATAGACTTGACGATCCTCCCCTTCTTTAGTATCTTTACTTTATTATTAGGAGACAAGCATGGAGAAATCTTTACTGATAAACTTTAGCTGGCAGGTAGTGGACAAGAAGGAATTCAAGGTCAATTATGGAAATGCCATGCTTGCCTATGAGGAAGAACTGGAAGCTGAGGCATTAAGGCAAGTAGGGGAAGGGATCAAAAAGTATTGCATAGCTGGAAAGCTGGAACGCTACACGTTGGATACCTATGTTCCCCCCTCTCAACAGATTCATGTAGAGGGCGAATGGAGCATAAAGGAAATGCCACTATGAAGAAAGGAATCAAGAAACTTTTAGGATGGGGCGTTCTAGTATTACTCTTTATGGGGCTTAATGTTGGAATGTTCTATCTCTATGGTGGGGCTGAGAATGGGGGAAGGGCTTTGCTCTATGTCCTTGGATTCTATGTCGCTTTCTTTTGTGTTATTGGCTTTGTCTATCTTCTAGTATGGGCGATTTCCTTAATTCAAAACTAAAGTAAGGATGAATCAATATGGCGAAAGATATTTACTTTCCTAATAATATAGGCATCCTTGTCTATACCGAATTGGGGTATCCTTGTAATAGCTTTGCAAAACAGTACCTAGAATTTGTTGAGAAGGAACACCCCTTATGGAAAAAGGCGAAAAAGTGGATCGCCATAGAATGGTTTAATGTAGGGGAAGGGAACAAGGGAATAGGAAACGGTAAGAAGCTATTGAAAGAATTTGAAACATGGGCGAAACAAAAATATGGCGATTGTGGCCTAATATTAAATCCTTGTCCCATTGACTCTACCACTAGTTTTAGTTACCTTGTAAGGTGGTACAATCATCAGGGGTTCTACTCTGCTAATGGAATAAGCAATGCAACGATGTATAAACTTCTATAGGAGATAAGAGATATGACAAAGGAAAGGCTAAAGGAAATTTCTGGAAAGATTAAGAAGGCCCAAGAGCTTGACGAAGACATTGACCTTATTTCTGATAATATTGAAGATATTGAAGGTATGATCGGAAATAATGAGATAGGGGAGAAAGGGCAGATTCGTATCTATCTCTATGATGAGGATAGGGTAGAAATAGGGAGTACATATATTGATGGTTCTAATATCATGATACTGAAACTCCTTATAGGATTTAAGGAAGCTATCGCTCGGGAAAAAGCTAATAAAGAAGTGGAACTTCAAGGGATAGAAATATGAAGTTAGAAGATATTAAAGAGTTAAACGAGAAACTTAATAAAGCTGAAAAGTTTGGGAGGGATATTCAAAACCTCTCGAACGCTCTGAAAATATTTGACAAGATTTATAGCAATGGAATAAAGGAAGGAGATTCTATCTCCATTTCTTTAGTTGAAGATCGTACTGGAAAAGTAAAAGGGGTTATTGATATTCGTAATAATGACCCGACGAATATTCATAACCTTTTAGGTATCATATCCAAAGAACTCTTTGAACTCAAACAAAAAGAGGAATTAGAGCTAGATCGCCTGTAAAGGCAAAGGATATCTACTATGAAGACTTCTCTCATGGAAAAGTTTGAAAAGGCTGTTGCTAATCTTCTTACTCTCAAGAAAGAAAATATGTTGAATCTTATATATCAGGGCAAGACTGGAAAAGAAGGCATCATAGAGGATATTGATCATGATGATATTCTCGCTCTGCACATGCAAGGATGGGAAACCGTCAACCCCTTCTTTTTCTACATAGATAATTCGGATGGCCCAATCCATGAAGTCCTTGACATTAGGACTATGCTCCCTGACCACTATGCTGAAAAGATCATAACACTTTCACAATATGTAAATACGCTTAATATCCTAACGGAAAATGGTATACTTCTTCCTGAGCTAGAAGTTGTGCTGACGGAGAAAATATCGGAGTTATACAAAGACCTCGGAATATATTGACTTCTGAAAAGAAAATCAGTATTATAATCTCAAGGAGCAATACCTATGACTAATGAACTTATCGACTCCCTCATTACTTCCCTTGAAGATGTTCGCCACGATGTATGGGTAGAGGAGCAGGGAGAAGAAAATGAAGGGGATTCCCTTACTGTTCTGGATAAGGTAATTGAAACTCTCAAGAAAGAAAAACTTTTCCCTCCCCCTTCTCAGGAATTCACCAACAATTATGTTGATGTCTTCTTTACTGACAAGAGCAAGATGATGGGAATTGTTATGGAACAAGGGAAAATCGCCGGGGTATCCATCATCATTGGGGCTACCCATTCGGTTTCTTTCCTGCGTACTAGAATATGGTTCACTATCAAAGGAACTCCCGAAGCTCTGGAACGCTTCAAGAGAGCAATGCACCATGCCATAGATTTGTGGTGGAGCAAGTAAGCTTTCCTTGACTTTCTGAAACAAAACTAGTATCTTAATAGTAAGGAGAAACACAATGATCATAAAGACTAGGATGAGTGGAATGGGCTGTCTCCCGATGGCTTTCATCATTCTCTTGGTGGCGGCGGCTTCCTTCCTGATTGCTATGTGGCTGGTGCCTTACTCGGTTAACATGGCGCAGGAACTTCTCGGAAAGCCGAAGACCTTTGTCCCTTGGCTGACGGCGGGAGCTATCGGCCTGATTCCGGGAGTAAGTGAACTGGTTATCCCTGTCGCTATCATCATGTGGGTGTTGGGGATGCTTTTCTAGGATCAAAAAAAACATTCATATTTTAGGGGAAAGGGAAGGGGAGGACTTGCCTTTCCCCTTTCTTTTTAGTATCTTTATAATATCAAGAAGGAAGGACAGAATAATGGACAGCACTATTTTGAACACTATCGATATTCATGCTAAAGAGTGGCGCGATAAGGTATATGGCAACACCTATTTTTCGGCAAGGATTGTCCTGAACTATGCGGAAAAAGATGAGAAAACTCTCTACATTCCTTTCATGTATGGGGGTGGGAACTATGTCGAGCAGGTAGCTTTGAGAGTGCTGATCGAAGACGGTCTTTTCCCTCCCGAAGTAACGAGTGATAACCTTCTTTCTCTCGTATGCCGAAACCTTGATATTACTCTGCGCGTTCATCATGATACTGGTTGCCGCCAGAGGGAAGTAAAAGAGTGGGGTAAAGCATGAATCAGAAAATCAGAGAAGCAAAGAAGATGTATGGGAATGAGGCATTGACGTTTGATCTTCTTGCTATAGGAGATAAATTTACACTCCATCCCTCAGTAGCTTATGGGGAACATATCTTAAAAGCATTTACTAGAACTAAAATCTCAGAAACAGAATCTTGCTGTCTTGCTCTTGGTTATAGAACAATGACATCTTCACAAAAAGTTTATCCAATAAAGGAGAAACCTACCAATGGATAAGATACTACGCGAAGTAAAGAAAGATCATGGAAACAAAGCTTTTCCTTTTTGGAGTTTAGCAATAGGTGATATATTCTGCTATAATATAGAATCTATAGAGAGAAAAACCCTTTATAATTTCAAAATAAAATTATCAGAAAAAACCTATTCTTATGTAAATAATAAAGAACTTAAACATACAATACAGGATTGTAATGATATAGTCTATAGGAAGTAAAAGAGGAAAGAAAAGAATGGAAGAAATAGAAGAAGTAGTTTATGGAAGTCCTGCCTATACAAAGCATTGCAGGAAACTCTATGGGAACAAAAGACGATTTTTTTCAGAATTGCCTATAGGAGACTATTTCACTTTTGATGAATTTCCAGATTTAGAAAATATAGAACAACCTAAAATGAAAACTTCTGACACTAGCTATACATATCCTTTTTCTAAATCTAAGTATACCTATAAGCAAGAACCCTGTATGCTAGTTTATAAATACTTTCCTAAATAAAAATAAAGTAATTTTATCCTTGCCTTTCTAATAAAAAAGTAGTAACTTTAATATGTGATCAAGAGAAAGTCTTTAAGGGCTTTCAATAAATTCTTCTAAAGAGGGATTTTTATGAAGTGCAAAATCTGGTACGTAAATCGTCGGACGCTGGCAACTATCATCATGGCCGAAAGCTCGGTCAAGTCCATTCGTGGGGGGAAGATGAAGGCCATGCGCCACGCTCCCCTCGGCTACGATGTCCATCTGAAGGTGGGCGACAACTACACCGATTCGCGCCTCAGCATCACGGACAACAAGCGTACTACACTCCTCGGCTGGTCGGAGGAACCGACGAGGAAAACGAAGCTCATGAAGGCAACGCTCCTTCTCTCTATGAAGTAAGAGCATACCAAAAAGGAGATACCTAATGAGGATTCTGTGCTTTGATATTGAGTATGTGGGTTTCAAGGGGTGCTTTCCCTTGATCCAGAATAACTCTGGCTGGAAAGCTTTTGCTCTCAAAGGAGACAAAATCAGTGCAATCAAAGAATACCGAAACATGAAGAATTCTAGG